>JABLTP010038165.1_pt1 | contig 12632 bp, 17 predicted proteins | sample 7160111 | NCBI WGS metagenome assembly JABLTP01 (sample SAMN14651227, study PRJNA627086) | human gut metagenome | isolation source: feces | host: Homo sapiens
CGGCCCAGAACGCCTGCCCGCGGGTGCGGCCGCTGTGCAACAGCGGCAGGCTGACTGCTGCACCTTCCGGGATATTCTGCAGGCCGATGCCGATGCTCAGCGCCAGCGCCCCGCTGACGGCGTCCGGCTCTCCGGTGAGGGCCAGTGCAGCGGCAAGGCCCGCCACCATGCCCTCCGGCAGATTGTGCAGCGTCACCGCCAGCACCATGCGGCCGCCGTGCCCGCTCCCGCCTGCCAGCAGCTCCCCTGCTGCCTGCTCCAGCTGCAAAAGGCCCACGGCACCCAGCACCAATGCCACTGAGGGCGCGATCCAGGCCGGGATGGCCTGCTGCCGGGCGCGCTCGATAGCGGGCAGCAGCAGGCTCCACACACTGGCCGCCAGCATGATGCCCGCCGCCATACCGCACAAGATGCGCTGGGTGCAGGGCCGGGCCGTGCGCCGCAGCAAAAACACCCCGGCAGCCCCCAATGCCGTGCACCCCGCCGGGAACAGCAGCACCCAGGCAGTCAATAAGATCTGGTTCAAGATGCATTCCCCCTTTACTTCGGTGTATGTACGCCGGAGCAAAAAGGTGCAGAACGCACGTTTCAGACCACATTTAAGAAAAGCTTGTTCGGAAGAAATTTACAAAGTAATTACAAGCTGGCAAAGATTCTTTTCCAGTATTCCCCGCCATGGGGACATTTTGACAAAAAGTGTTTGACTTTTGGCATAAAATTATAACAAAAGCGTAGATTCTCCCCGATTTGTGCATTTTATGCCTAAATTCCACTTGATTTTTTTGTAAAATGCGATAGAATACTGTCTTGCAGAGCAGTCCTTCCTGTAGGGGCTCTGCAAGAGAAATTTTTCAGGAAAAGTAAGGAGATTTTAGATATGAAACTCAAGAATGTTGCTGTTGCTGTTGTTGCTCTGGCTCTGGCTGTTGGTATGACCGCTTGCGGCGGTTCCGCTTCCTCCACTGCTGCATCTTCCTCTGAGGCTGCTTCCAGCGTTGCTGCTTCTTCCGAGGCTGTTGAGTCTGAGGCTGTTTCCGAGACCGCTGAGTCCGAGGCCGTTTCCAGCGAGGCTGCCGAGTCTGAGGCTGTCTCCGAGGCTGCTGAGTCCGAGGCTGTTTCTGAGGTCGCTGCTTCTACTGCCGCCTGATTTGGCTGACAGCACGTCCAACTTCTGATAAGCAATAAAAGGTGCCGCTCCCGCAGGGATCTCTCTACGGGAGCGGCACCTTTTTTCGTTTGTCGGCGGCTGCGTTTTCAGGCATGCAGCGCCGCGCGGATCTCGCCAAGATCGCGTGCAAAGCAGATGCCCTGCTGCCGCTCTGGCGAGGAAAGCCCCTTGCAGATCATCTCTGCCAGCAGCGCTTTCAGGCCGCTGTAGTAGCCGTTCAGATCATACAGGATGCAGGGGGCGTCCAGCTGGCCCAGCGACACCTTGCTCATCACCTCAGCGATCTCCTCCAATGTGCCGGTGCCGCCGGGGAATGCGATGAACGCATCGCCCAGCTCGATCATCTTCGTTTTGCGCTCGGTCATGTCCTTTGTCACGATCAGCTGTGTCAGGCCGTCGTGCTGCAGCTCCCGGTCCACAAAGAACTGCGGCTCCACGCCGGTCACTTCGCCGTCCGCTGCCAGCACGCTTTCCGCCAGCGTGCCCATCAGCCCGCTGCGGGAGCCGCCGTAGACCAGCGCGTTGCCGCTTTGGCCGATCCAGCTGCCCAGCTCCTGCACGGCCTGCTTCAGGGCAGGGTCGCTGCCCTCATTGGCCCCAAGATATACGGTGATCTTCATCGTTTTTCTCCCCTTTCACTTTGAGCTGATTATAGCACATCTGCCCCAAAACGCAAAGCGCCGCCCGCTCTTGACAGGCAGACCGTGCCGGTATATCATAATTGTGATGTCTGGTTTTTACAAAGGAGGATGCCCCATGCCCTACACCGTTGGAGAAATGGCAAAAATGCTGGATGTTCCCGCATCCACCCTGCGCTACTATGATAAAGAAGGTCTGCTGCCCTTTGTGGCGCGTTCCTCCGGCGGAATCCGGCTGTTTCAGGATTCCGACCTGGAATGGCTGCGGGTGATCGGCTGCATGAAAAAAGCCGGCATGTCCATCAAGGACATCCGGCAGTACATTGAACTGGCCATGCAGGGCAACGACACCATTGACACGCGGCTTGCCATGTTCCGCCACCAGCGCGAAGTGCTGGAAGCCCAGATGGCAGAGCTGCAGCACACCATGAGCATGGTGGACTACAAGTGCTGGTATTACGAAACGGCGCAGGCCACCGGCACCATCGACACGCCGAAGTATATGCCGCTGGAGCAGATCCCGGAGCAGTTCCGCGCCATCCGGCAGGAACTGCAGAAAATGCCGGAGAAGTAAGACCTTCTCCGTTTCGTTCCTTTATACGCCCCACAATATGACACCCAACACCGCAGAAAGCACGATCATCCCGATGGGAGACGGCGCTTTCTGCGTTTTCTTTTTGTAGAGCAGATGTATTGCCCACAAAAGTGCAAATACAAAGATGGAACGTCCATCCGGCGCAAAGCCGCCCGCAAGACTCTGGAAGCCGCCCAGCGTCGAAAGCGCCATGGTGATGGCCGTGGCAAGGATCATGGCCACCACGCAGGGCCGCACCCCGGAGAGGATGGCTTCCACAGCCGGGTATTTCAGCAGGCTTTTCAGTGCCGCCGCGATCAGCAGGATGATGCCAAAGGACGGCAGCACCACCCCCAGCGTCGCGCACAGCGCCCCGGCAAAGCCTGCCTGCGAGGAGCCAATGAAAGTTGCCATGTTCACCGCCAGCGGCCCGGGCGTGGACTCCGACACTGCAATGAAGCTGAGGAACTCCGCTTCAGTCAGCCAGCCGTGGCCCAGCACTACCTCCCGCACCAGCGAGATCATACCATAGCCGCCGCCGAAGGACAGCGTACCGATCATGAGAAAGTTGAGAAACAGTTCCAGACAGATCATGCGCGCTTGCCCCCTTTCCGCAGCTGCCGCACAAGGTACACCGCCAGCCCGGCGGCCCCGCTGAGCAGGATGTAGAAGATGGACGAGAAGGAGACCGCCAGCACCGAGCAGCTCACCATGGCCGCCACGACCGCCGTCAAGACCAGCAGGTTGAAGGGAGTGCGTTCCAGATTTTTCAGCATCTTCAGCCCCGCCGAGAGGATCAGATAGATCACGCAGGCCTGGATACCCCGGAAGGCGCTTGCCACCACCGAGAGCGCCAGAAACTGGTCGAAGAACAGCGAGATGATGTAGATGACTGCAAACGACGGGATGCACACGGCCAGCGTGGAGGCTGCCGCGCCAGAAAAGCCGCCGATCTTGTAGCCGATGTAAGTGGCGCTGTTCACCGCCATGGGGCCCGGGGTGGACTCGGCAATGGCGACCATATCCAGAAATTCTTCCCGGCTCACCCACTGCTTCTGCTCCACAAATTCGTGCTCCAGCAGGGCCACCATGGCGTAGCCGCCGCCAAAGGTGAACGCGCCGATCTTGAAAAATGTCGTAAAAAGCTCTTTTGTCTTTGACATACCCTTCCACCCTTCTTTCGCTTCATTATATCATTTTTCCAGCTTCTATGGTATACTTTTTAAGAGAATATGCTGCTTTCTTTGGAAAAAGCAGAAAAAAGGAGTTTAGGATACGGATATGAAAACAAAATTTGGCATCGTGGGCTGCGGCTTTCTGGGCAACATCGTGGCCGACGCATGGAAGAACGGCCTGCTGCCGGACTATGAGCTGGTGGGCGTCACCAGCCGCACCCGCGCTTCGGCCGAAAAGACTGCTGCCGCCGTGGGCTGCGCCGTCTGCGACGATGTGGACGCCCTGCTGGCACTGGAGCCGGAGTACATCGTGGAGACCGCTTCCGTCGAAGCCGTGCGCGCCATGGCCATCCCCGTGCTGAAAAAGGGTGTGAACCTCGTCATCATCTCCATCGGTGCCTTTGCAGACCTTGATTTCTATGCCGATGTCAAGGCTGCTGCCGTGGAAGGCGGGGCCAAGGTGCATCTGGCCAGCGGTGCCATCGGCGGCTTTGACGTGCTGCAGACCGTCACCCTGATGGCCGAAGCGCAGCACCTGGCCGAGACCGCCGGCATCGAGACCCATACCGGTGCCAAGGGCTTCCGCAACACGCCCGTGTGGGCAGACCACCTGCTGACCGACACCGAAAAGACCACCGTCTTCACCGGCAATGCCAAGCAGGCCATTGCCACCTTCCCCCGCCGCGTGAATGTGGCTGTGGCCACCTCGCTGGCCACCACCGGCCCGGACATCACCGGCGTGACCATGCACTCGGTGCCCGGCTGGGTGGGCGACGACCACTGCATCACCGCCGAGATCGAGGGCGTGAAGGCCACTGTGGACATCTGCTCCTCCACCAGCGCCATCGCCGGCTGGAGCGTGGTGGCCCTGCTGCGCAACCTGGCCTCCCCGGTCTGCTTCTATTAAAGGAGGTGCCTTGTGATGTTTGAAAAGCTGGTTGCCATTGAGCCCGTCAGCCTGATCTCCTCTGCCGAGGAAGAACTGCACGCCTACGCAAAGGAAGTCGTGCTCTACCCCGACATCCCCGCCGACGAGGACGAGATCGTCCGCCGCATCGGGGACGCCGACGCGGTGCTGCTGAGCTACACCTCCCGCATGGGCAAGAGCGTCATTGAGCGCTGCCCGAACATCCGCTACATCGGCATGTGCTGCAGCCTTTACTCCGAGGAAAGCGCCAATGTGGACATCGCCTACGCCCGCACCCGGGGCATCCAGGTGCTGGGCATCCGGGATTACGGCGACCGCGGCGTGGTGGAGTATGTGCTGCACGAGCTGACCGGCCTGCTGCACGGCTTCGGGATGCCCATGCTGCGGGACGAGCCGGTGGAGATCACCGGGCTGAAGGTGGGCATCGTGGGCCTGGGCGTGTCCGGCCGGATGATCGCCGATGCGCTGCAGTTCATGGGTGCGGATATCAGCTATTACAGCCGCAGCCGCAAGCCGGACGCCGAAGCTGCCGGCATGGCCTACAAGCCGCTGGCCCAGCTGCTGGCCGAGAGCGAAGTGGTGTTCACCTGCCTGAACAAGAACGTGCTGCTGCTGGGCCGTGAGGAGTTCGCCCAGCTGGGCGCAGGCAAAGTGTTGTTCAACACCTCCATCGGCCCGGGCTTTGATTCTGCAGCACTGGAAGATTGGCTCACCCTGCCGGGCACCCACTTCTTCTGCGACACCCGCGCCGCCGCCGGGCCTGTCAGCGAGGGGTTCTTTGAAATAGAGAACGTCCACTGCGCGAATGTCTCCGCAGGCCGCACCAAACAGGCCTTTGTGCTGCTGAGCCAGAAGGTGCTGGCGAACATCCGCACCGCCTTGCACGAGGGCTGAGTCCCCGCCCGGTCCGCCGCAACGATTTTTAACAAGAAAGCCGAATTTCCGCCAAGAAAAGTTGGTCGCGTATTCATTGATTTCGTGCTATACTATGTTAAAAATCATTGCAAAGGTGGGAATGATATGAGTTCCTCGCGAAAACCCTATCTGGACAACATCCGCTGGGCGACAGTCGTCCTTGTGGTGATCTACCATGTGATCTACATGTTCAACGGCGTGCAGCCCTTTGGCGTCATCGGACCGTTTCGGGAGCATCAGTTCCAGGATGGTTTCCTGTATCTGGTCTATCCCTGGTTCATGGCACTGCTGTTCGTTGTGTCGGGCATGAGTGCGCGGTACTGCCTGCAAAGCCACACCACGAAGCAGTTTTTGAAGGACAAAACGCGCAAGCTGCTGGTCCCGTCCACGATCGGCTTGTTCGTGTTCCAGTGGATCCTCGGCCTTTACAACGTAAAAATTGGCGGCGGCGTGGACTTTTCCGCCATCCCGAATCCGGTGCTGTATCTGATTGCGGTGCTGTCCGGCGTGGGGCCGCTGTGGTACATCCAGATGCTCTGGCTGTTCTCTGTGCTCTTGCTGGCCGTGCGGAAAATGGAAAAAGACCGGTTCTGGAACTTCTGTTCCAAGGCACCGGTCTGGAGCATCGCACTGCTGGTGATCGTTGTTTATGGTTCCGCACAGGTGCTGAACACCCCCGTCGTTACGGTATATCGGTTCGGCATCTACGGGTTCAGCTTCTTCGCCGGGTATTTCCTGTTCTCCCACGATGAAGTCATGGAGCGGCTGTGCAAGTGGTGGTGGATGTTTGATTTGGCGGCGGCTGTGCTTGGCATCTCGTACACCCTGCGCTATTTGGGCGAGAACTACGCCGTTGCGCCCGTGCTGAACAATATCCATGCCTGCGCCTACTGCTGGTTTGCCATCCTGGGCATCCTCACGACCATGAAACACTATGCCGACACCGCAAACAGCTTCACCCGCTGGATGGCAAGCCAGTCGTGGGGGCTCTACATCTTCCATTACCTGCCCATTGCAGTGATCGCGTGCGGACTGCGCGAACATGCCCCGAACGCCCCGGAAGTGCTGGTTTACCTGCTCGTGGGCATCGGTGCCTTTGCGGGCGCGTACCTGCTGAATGCACTGATCAGCCGGATCCCCGTTCTGCGCTGGTGCGTTCTCGGGCTGCGAAAGGAGAAAGAACGTGTTCAAGGATAATCTCATCTCGCTCCGCAGGGCAAACGGCCTTTCGCAGGACGAATTGGCCGAAAAGATCGGCGTGACCCGCCAGACGTTGTCAAAGTATGAGACTGGGGAATCGCTGCCAGACATCGAACGGTGCAAACAGCTGGCGGATATTTTCGGCGTTTCCATGGATGATCTGGTGAACTACGAGAAAACCGACCGGGAAAACATGGGGTTGGAAGTGCCGCCCAAAGGCAAACACGTTTTCGGCATGGTAAAGGTGGGCGACAAAGGGCAGATCGTTATCCCTGCCAATGCGCGGAAAATTTTTGACATCCAGCCGGGCGACAATCTGTTGATTTTGGGCGATAAGGAGCAGGGACTTGCCATCCTCAAAGAGAAAAAGTTTCTGGAACAGCTCCGGCTGATGGAGCGGATGCGGCACATGGGATCCGGTGAATGATCGACCACCGCGGAAATGCTTTCTCAAAAGAAACTGCCATTAAAATCACGTTCTAAAAATGCCGTGCTGCCTTTGGAGAGCTCCATTGACAGCACGGCATTTTGCAGCTTACCCCCTGATTTTTACAGCTTACCGCTCCCATCATGGTGCATCCGGGCTTTCTATGCTATAGTATTTTCAGAGGGAGGAGGGACGACATGAAATTGACCGTTGAACAAGTCACGACCGAAACGCCAGAAGAAGTGCTGATCCGCTGCCACGACCCCGAAGAACCGTGGGTCAGTGAGGTGCAGAACATTGCTGCAGGGCAAATCACGGTGAATGGCATTCTGGATGGAAAGATGTGCCGCTTGAAGCTCGGTGACATCTACTATTTTGAAGTGGTAGAGGGAAGCTCGTTTCTGTACTGCCAGAAAGAAGTGTTCTCCTGCAAACAGAAGCTCTATGAATTTGAAGCGCTGTGCATCGGCACGATGTTGTTCCGATGCAGCAAGTCCATGATTTTGAATGCCGGAAAAATTGATTCTATTCTCCCTTCCCTTTCCGGCCGCTTTGAAGCGGTGCTGGACAACGGCGAAAAGGTCATGATTTCCCGGCAATATGTCAGTGCCCTGAAACGGCTGCTGGGGCGATAAGGAGGAGCGTATGAAAAAAATCGAATTCTGGCTGCATCGGTTTGTGTTTGTCTACGGCCTTGTCATGCTCATCACCTTTTTCATGTGCCTGTTGTTCAACCCCACCAGCGAGCTGCCGGTCGTCCGCTTTTTTGGCCGCTGCATCCTGCTGACGCTGGTGAGCATGGCCACGCTCATCGTATATGCTTCCAGTGAAGAACTGACAAACCGGGCATGGTGGTTCCGCACCATCCTGCACGCGGCTTTCCTGGAAGCGATACTGCTTCCACTCGCCCATAGCTGGGGCTTTTGGTACAATGCGCTGGATGGTGTGATCTACGGCTCGTTTATTCTGGCTGCGAAGATTCTGTGGCATCTGATCGACTTCGGGCAGAGCTTCTACACCGCCACGCAGCTGAATGAACAGATCCGGCAGAGAAAGCTGGAAGAACGCAACAAGGAGGACGCCGCAAATGGCTAAAACCGATTGGATACGATGCCCGAAGTGCGGCAGCAAAACGCGCACGATGATTCGGGAGCATACGGTGCTGGAAGATTTTCCGCTGTTTTGCCCCAAATGCAAATACACCTGCGTGATTCGCTTCAAAGACGGAAAAATGGAAGAAACCGTGCCGGAAAAGGCATAAAGTTGGGAGGAAGCTTCGATGGAATATATCCGCATTACAAAAGAAAACATCGACAAGGAACACATCTGCTGTGCCATGTCCGACAAGCAGAGCCTTGCCAAAAAAGAATGGCTCAAGCAGCGGTTTGACGAGGGCCTTGTTTTCTACCGCAGCGTAGAGCGCGGCAAGTGCTTTATTGAATACATCCCGGCAGAAAATGCTTGGGTGCCCATTGAAGCAGACAGCTGGCTGTACATCAACTGCCTGTGGGTTTCCGGCTCCATGAAGGGCCACGGATATTCCAACGATCTGCTCGCAGAGTGTATCCGGGACGCCAAGGCACAGGGCCGGAAAGGACTGTGCATCCTGTCCGCCGAGGGCCGGAAGCGGGAGTTTCTGGGCGACCCGAAATTTCTGGCACATCAGGGCTTTGTATCTGCGGATGCTTCGGACTGCGGCATCAACCTGATGGCTCTGCCGCTTATGCCGGATGCCGCGCTGCCAAAGTTCAAATCCTGCGCAAAGCACCCCAAGATGGACGAGGACGGTTTTGTCCTTTACTACACCGATCAATGCCCCTTTACAGCTTACTGGGTGCCGAAAGTGCAGGAAACGGCGCAGGCACACAACATTCCGCTCAAGGTGGTTCATATCACCGACAAAGAAACTGCGCAGAATACGCCTGCACCTGTCACCACCTACGCACTGTTCCGGGACGGAAAATTTGTGACGCAGGGCATCCAGTCGGACAAGAAATTTTTGAAATTGGCAGCAGAATAATGGAATCAAGCAAGACGCCAGACGCTTAGACGCAGTGCAGCCCATGGAATTGGGGTGTACTGCATTTTTTATTTCGGAGGGTTTTGTATGAAAGAGATTGTTGTATATGTTCACGGAAAAGGCGGTTCGGCGCAAGAGGCCGAGCATTATAAAACCCTATTCTCTGACTGTGAAGTCATTGGTTTCGACTACCGCGCACAAGCTCCATGGGAAGCCACGGAGGAATTTCCCGGATTTTTTGCGGCACTGCGGAAACGCTGCGAGAAGCTCACACTAGCGGCAAACAGCATTGGTGCATTTTTCTCTTTATCCTCACTGGATGAAAAATTGGTGGATACCGCTTATTTTATTTCTCCAGTGGTCGATATGGAACAGCTGATTTGCAACATGATGCAATGGGCTGGCGTCTCCGAATCCGAACTTGCAGAGAAACTGGAAATTCCCACAACATTTGGCGAAACGCTGTCGTGGAAATATCTCTGCTATGTCCGGGAGCATCCGATTTCATGGAAAGTCCCTACCCACATTTTGTATGGGGAAAATGACAATCTGACCTCCAAGGAAACCATAAAGGCCTTTGCGGAAAAAATCAATGCAGAGCTGACCGTTATGCCTAGCGGAGAGCATTGGTTTCATACGAAAGAACAGCTGCAGTTTTTAGACAACTGGATTTTGAAAAATCAGCCCATGCTTTTGGAAAGAAGATCACAATGCCGTTCAGGGATACATTTTAAGTGATGCAAAGTTTTTTGAACCCGACCTTGACACAATAATACGATATGCCAGACGCAAAGACGCAGAGCAGACCTTGTAAAATCAAGCTGCCCTGCGTCTTTTGCTTTAGGAAAGGACACTTTTATGAACTTTTTGAAAGCTCTTTTTCCGAAAAGAGAAAAATGGATCGAATTTGATACGCTGTACTCCATCGAGCGGCTGGAACAACTGCGCTTCTTCATTCTTCATGGTTGAAAACCATATTCCGTATAAAGTGCGGGCTGTACTGCTCCCGGTGCCGCTGAATACGCCAATGCCTTCCTGTGCAGCGTCACGCTCCCTGTGGTATGTTTCCGTGCATCCAGAGGACGTGCACCGAGTAGAATATTATCTTCGCACCGAAAGGAGCTGCTGAGCATGAAAAAAATCATCCGCACGCTTGTTATTGACCGCGGCGGCTCTGCTGCTGATTGCGGGCACCCTTTTCGGATTTGCCCAATCGTGGATCTATGCCGGGCTGATCTGGTCGGGCGCATTTGGCTGCCTGGTCGCCGCTTTGAATTTCAGAGACGCTGAGAATGACGATGAACCTCACGAGGATTGAACTTTGAGTGTGTGCAAAAATTCGAAGAAATCCATCCTATTGCGAAAGTGTACTGTTCTCTATCAGGACAAACAATCTCGAAGTGGGTTGAACGAACCCATGTCCAAAATCCACGACTTTGTTAGATTTTCCCCATAAAACAAATAATCCGAACCCATCTCCTATCGGAAACAAGTTCGGATTATTTTTGTTTGGCAAAGACCGTAATTTTGATAGAAAACCTTAAAGGGGGTGCAACTTCGGTTCAGAGGGGGGTGCAGTTCTCAATTTAGGGGGATGCATTTATCGTGACGGAGCATGGAACACCTCTCTGCTATTCACTCTCCCACTATAATGCTCAGTGTGGTTCCAATATCTGCATCAATGCAGATCGCCTGCCGATCTATCTCCTGCGGACAAACTGCTTGCCCTTGATTGATACAGGCATAAGTGGCATGGGAGTTCTTCGCCGTCATCTGCCAGAAGGGGTACTTGATGATGACCGGCGTATTGTAGCCTACACCCAGTTCCAGAAAGAGAATGCTCTGCCCACTTCTGGTGCGGAGAAAGTTCTCATACCGCTCCGCTGCTCTGTGCCAGCCTTCGTCTTCCACAAAGGTATCATCGCAGCGGAGATTCATGGTCATAGGCTTGCCACAGTGAGGGCAGACCGGCAGAAGTTCAGATGGTATTTTCATATTTTCCTGCCGCTTGACCATTTCACGGATCACGGCTTCGTTATCGAAAGTCTCCTGACAGCACGGCTCACTGCATTGGAACAGGCCGTAATCTCCTTGCGTATAGAACAGCCGCTTTTTATCAAAGCCAGCCTTCTGAAAACAGTGGTCTACATTGGTTCGGCATCTTCGAAGTCTTCACCCTTCAGGAATACATTGACCTTATGCTCTTCTCCATCGCCGATTACATAGACGCGGTCGATAATGACCTTTAGAGTAGAGCTCACTTTGCCGACCTCTATGTCGTTATATGTACTCACTGTAATTTCTCCGTTAGCAACTTTCAAAATAGCGATTGATGTCCGCTATAATCTCCCTCTCGCCCTCGCGCCCTTCTTTCAGGAACGTGAACATTGGATAAGCGTGCGGCATACCCTCTTTTATTTTGATCTCATAATCCTTCACCCCGCAGCGGATGAAGGATTTTTCATAATCCGGCGCGATTCCGGCAAAAACCTCATCTCCGCCAAAGTACATGATGATTTTAGGGAAGCCTGTGTAATCGTCCTCATCCGCCTTGCCGAGAATGTACTGCGGAAGATCTCCGTTCGGGTTATAATACTTTACCATCGTCTCAAACATATCCCAGTGGAGGATCGGATCGCGGGAATCAATCCCTCTCATCCGCGTTTTCGCATCCTCGCTCATCAATAGTCCTGACACAGAAACGGGTAGCATCAGTCCCGGCATGGGAAGCTCTGGATATTTTTTAACCATGTGCCGTCCTGCCTGCATCAGGACATCCGCGCCGCCGGAAATTCCAAGCCAGACGATGTTCTCCGCAGGAAACCTTTTCAGCATCTTCTCATGCAGTCGAATAGTAAACTCCGTTTCGTCCATAAGATCATAGTCCGGCAGCAGCGGATAAAGCGGTATCCAGAGCTCCGCTCCTGTTCCCTCAATATAATTCCTGATAGACCCCCTATACGGAAGCTGCCATCGCCTCGATCCACCGCCGGGGAAGTACACAACCGCGCAATCCGGCTTGGTTCCGGTCTTTTTTTCCACGATGACGTGAAATCCGTCCATTATTTCGTCCCGAAACTCAAATCCTTGATTTTCGGAAGAGAAAACTTGAATTTTCGCTGGATGTCATAGGATGCCTGCTTAAACTCCTCATAGGACTCCTCTTTGTGAAGGGAACTGCCCTTCACCACCGTCTTTACGATTGGTTTTAATATACTATATAGAAGGCTCATCCTATATCACCACTTTCATTCATCCAGCGTTAGTCGTTTCTAACCATTATAACACTGTCCTTCAGAAAAAGCAAGACGTTCTCGCATGTTTTTGATGGGACTCGTTTCAATAAAAGCGGCTGCGAAGGTTTTGCTTATAAAATGAAAATGGAGGCAGGAACGGCACTAATTTGACCAGATAAAACCGCCCGCATTGTGGTCAAAATTGTGGTCAAAACCAAATGAGGTCAGCCCACAAACGAAAAAAATCCAACGATTTCTAACGTGAAATCGTTGGATTTTTGGTCCGAGTGGCGAGAATCGAACTCACGGCCTCTTGAACCCCATTCAAGCGCGCTACCAAAACTGCGCTAC
>JABLTP010096080.1_pt1 | contig 12485 bp, 10 predicted proteins | sample 7160111 | NCBI WGS metagenome assembly JABLTP01 (sample SAMN14651227, study PRJNA627086) | human gut metagenome | isolation source: feces | host: Homo sapiens
GCGGTTTCGGAAGCAGCCGAATGCGGCGGGGCGGTGTTCTGTGCGTCTTTGTCGTTGGTTCCCTTGCAGGCTGCAAGAACAAATGCGGACAGCAGCAACACGAAAACAAGAGAAAGAGACAGGATTTTTTTCATTGTTTGAATACATCCTTGAAATTGAGAGTGATTTGTTCACTTCCCCAACGGATTTTCAGCCGTCGGGTGCGGGACGATCTGCGCAGATTGTTTTTTGCAAAGGACTGAATTCCGATGCAATTCCGGTATACAAAAAGAATAACATATCAAAGCAGCAGGGTCAACCCCGTTTTGCCCTGAAATTGTGAACAATTTGTTAACAATTCATTTTTCACGATGCGAAGCGATATAAACGGTTTTTAACCGAACGGTGGGATGCTGCTGCGGCAAGGCGCATGTTGAATTGAGAATTGTTTTTGCAGGAAAACACGGATTTTGAATGCCATGCAAAAAAGAAATATAAAAGGAAGAGAAACATACATATACAACATGCACACATAAAGAAAACGGGATCCGCATCGAATCATGCAACTAATATAAAACGCTAAAAAACGAAAAAGTCCGCAGGGAGGGCACGCGGAACTTTTTCGTTTTACAACAGAAACGCGGTAAACCAACGTTTCATTAGGAAGGGGGGAATTCCTTTTCGGTGCTTCGGACAGAAGAATCAGCTCTTTGCCTGTCTGAAGCCTTTTTTGCCGACAAAAAACAATGCCAGTGTCCCCGGACCGACATGGGAACCCGTCACAGGTTCGTACATAACGGTTAAAATATCCTTCGGCGGAGCAATTTCTGATATAAGCTCCGCAAGAGTGTTTGCATCTTCAATGCAGTCCGCATGTGCGATGCCGACTGTTTGGTTTGCAGCGTCAACAACGTATTCGCGATATTGTTCAGCAATTGCGCGCAGGGAGTTTTTCCTTCCGCGAACTTTGCCGAAATTGACGATTTTTCCCTCGCTGTCGCCCTTCAAAAGGGGTTTGATATTCAAAATGTTGCCGATTGCAGCCTTTGCATTCGAAAGCCTGCCCGTCGAACAGAGATATTTGAGGTTGTCAACCGTGAAAACCTGACATATCCTGTCGCGATAGTCCGAAAGCAGGTGTACCGCCGCAGAAAGGGCAATTCCCGAATCGCGGAGTTCCGCCGCACGCAGAACAACAAGCCCTTCGCCGAGCGAGGCTCCGAGAGTGTCGATAAGCTCAATGCTCCGTTCGGGAAATTCGGCGCGCAGCTGAGCCGCCGCCACCATTCCGGCCTGAAATGATCCGCTCACGCCGGATGACATGCCGATAAAAAGAATATCCTGCCCCGCTTCAAGCAAGGGACGCATTTTTTCAGTATATTGAGCGGGCGTTATTTGGGAGGTTGTGACTCTTGTTCCGCTGCGCATTGCATCATAAAATGCTTTGGAATCAAAAGCCGAAAAATCCGGACAGTACAGCGCATCGCCGCCTTTTTCCGGCATACTGAATGAAAACGGTATCTCCGCAATACCCTTCCGCTCCAAAAGCTCAAGCTCAAGATTGGCGGAAGTATCGGTAATAATTCGGTACACGTTCACTCACCTCACATCATCTAATCTTCCGTAACAGATTAACATGTTCATATGAATGTGTCAAGTGCTCAATGCAACAAAATGAGACTTTTGAGCATATATTTCGTATAAATGCGCTTTACAGCGTTTGAATCCTGCACTATAATACAATTGCGAAAAATGCGGAACAATGCTTAAAATGTACAATATGCAAAATGCCGTATAATCTTTTGCAATTTGCGCTCCGAAAAGGGACGCAGGGGGAAAAATAATGTCATATGATAAAGCCTTGATTGCGGGTAAGCTCCGTCGGTGGGAAAAGCATCTTATGCGCTTTCGCCTTCCCGAATGGGATGAGATACCCGATTTCGGTCTGTATATGGAGCAGACCGTTGATTTGCTGCGCAAATATTTGGATTATTTGCCGCCCGAACTGAAGAATGAAGAGGTTGTTACAAGTTCCGCCATCAACAACTATGTTCGCCGCGGGATCATGCCGGGTCCGATTAAAAAAAAGTACTATCGACCCCATATTGCGTGCCTGCTGATGATTTGCACGCTGAAACAGAGCCTTAACATGTCAATGATAAAAATCGCGCTGCCCACATGTGAGTGCAGCGCAGATGCCCGCTGCGACGAATGTGCGAAATCTCCGGTCGGTTCGGCTGAAAACAGCTGCACATCGGGTGTGCGCAGCGCATATGAGTCGTTCATAAGCCGCCATGATCTGACCGCAAAATATTTTGTTCAGCAGGTTCGTCTTGCAAGCGCGGCGCTTTTGGATCATGATGAAAAGCCGGATATTGCGGTTCAAACCACGGAAGAACTCGTTGCTTCCGCCGCAATAGTCGCGGGCTTTTCGCGTTTGCTTGCCGAAAAGCTGCTGCTTTTGGACGGAAAAGATCTTTCAAACGGCGGAAGCATCGATTGCGAGACGGATTCCGAACCTGTCGATGCCGGAGAATGAGCTGACTTAAAGCAAAAAAGGATACATAAAGCGTAAGCAAAAAGACTTGCCGCGTCAACAATAATGCGGAAAGCCTTTTTTCGCGCCGCCGGTGCGTCAAAAAGGCGCGGCAGCGGCCCGAATTTGCCGAAAAACTGCCCGCAATGCTTTGTGCACGGTGATTTCAGCCTTGATTTACAGCAAAATATGAGTATAATAATAAGCGGAAGAATTCTGCCTGTGTGCAAAAAAGCGCAGGCGTTTCAATAACGAAAGGAATTATTGAACAAAAATGGAAAGAACCTTCATAAGGGATATTCGAACAAAATGCGGCGAAACGGCAAAGGTCTCGGGCTTTGTTGAAAACATCCGCGACGGCAAGTCAATGGCTTTTATCGTCATCAAGGACATCACCGGAAAGCTGCAAATAACCGTCGAAAAAGAGAAATGCCCCGCGCTTGTTGACGACATTGCGCGCATAACTCCCGATTCCGTAATCAGCTGCACCGGACTTGTTGCGGAAAACGAGTACGTTAAAATGGGCGGAATCGAGCTTCTGCCGACGGAACTTGAAATCGAATCCGTTGCGGACGCATTGCCCATTATCCGCAAGGAAATTCCCGCAACAAAGAAAAAACAGGCGGTCGAACGCTCTGCAATCGATCAGAGGCTGAACTATCGCTGGATCGATCTGCGCACGGACGAGAACCAGCTCCTGTTTAAGGTTCAGAGCTGCCTTGTGAACGCAATGCGCGAATACCTCCTTAAAAAGGACTTTATCGAGATTCACACTCCGAAGCTTATCGGAGCGGCAAGCGAGAGCGGCGCGGATGTTTTTGAAGTTGAATATTTTGACCGCAAGGCGTATCTTGCCCAGAGTCCGCAGTTCTACAAGCAGATGGCAATGGCGGCGGGTTTTGAACGTATATTTGAGGTCGGTCCCGTTTTCCGTGCGGAAAAATCTTTCACAAGCAAGCACACAACCGAATTTACGGGCTTTGACCTTGAATTCAGCTATATCGAATCCTATCGCGATGTTATGCAGATTGAGGCCGAAATATTGACATATGCTCTCGGCGTTGTCAACGAAAAATACGGCGAACGCATAAAGGAAGCTTTCGGCATTGAACTCATTGTGCCCACGCTTCCGTTCCCCGTTATCACTCTTGCGGAGCTTTACGATGCTCTTGAAAAGGAATACGGCTATGTTCCCGCGGAAGGCGAACGCGGCGATTTGACCACCGAGGCAGAGAAACTCAGCTTTGATTGGGTGAAGAAGCATTACAATCACGAGTTCCTCTTCATAACCGATTACTCCGCAGAAAAGCGCGCATTCTATCATATGCGCGATGAAAACGGCGTTCCGCAGGGTTATGACCTTATCTGGCGCGGTGTTGAAATCACAACCGGTGCACAGCGCGAGCATCGTTACGAAATCCTCAAAAAACAGGCGGACGAAAAGGGACTCGGTGAAGACGTTAAGTTCTACCTTGAATTCTTTAAATACGGCTGTCCTCCGCACGGCGGTTTCGGTCTCGGTGTTGACCGTTTGACCATGCTGCTGCTCGGACTCAACATTAAGGAAGCTATGTTCCTGTTCCGCAGCCCCGACAGGCTCAATCCGTAAAACTTGCGAGTGCGGATGATTCTCAATTTTTTGAATCGATCCGACTTTAACATTGACAAAGCAGGTTGCTTTTTGAGAACCGCCCGTAACAGGACGGTTCTTTTTTTACTGAGTTTTCCGGCTGCAAAACGGACAAAGCGGAACAAAAGCCGACGGGTGAAGTTTCCGCCGGCTTCTGCATGAGGGGTTACGATAAAAAAGCTTCGGTGCTTTTACAATTGTATTATACCGCCCGAAATATACGGTGTCAACACAAAACAAAGCACTTTCGGTACATAAAACAGTACAGCTTTTGCAAATAAATGTAATACAAACAATAACGGAAACTTTGCATTGTAAAAAATGCGTTCGATGCCGAAACATTGTTCGGAGACGGCACTGCATAAGGAGTACGGGACGCTTGGAGTGAAACAGCATATAAATCGGCAGAGGAAGCCGAAAACGGACATGCCGCATTGTGAACGGCCACACTGTCGATTTGTGCAAAATAAGCAAAAATTTTTGAGTTTTTTTGAAAAAAGGGGTTGACAAATTCCGAGTGCGGTTGTATGATATGTCTCGGTTAGCGAGAGCTAATTATTTTTAGACGAATCAAGTTAGCGAGAGCTAATTTTTTTGAACAGAAAGTTAGCAAAAGCTAATTTAAAATTCGTGTTATTGAGCAAGGAGTAATGATATGATGCCGTTAATGTTGGCCGGAATCGGCGAGGAGAACACGATAAAGAAGATCGGCGGCAGTCCGGAGATTAAAAAACATCTTGAGGATCTCGGCTTTGTTGTCGGCGGAAGCGTTACGATTGTGAATGCGCTCGGCGGAAACGTTATTGTGAACGTCAAGGAGTCGCGTGTTGCGATAAGTGAAGAAATGGCACGCCGCATAATGGTCTGATGCGGAAAAAACGCAACCTTTTGCGGTCCGCAAATTTTTGCGGTTTACAAACGGCGATGCTGCGAATGTGAATAAAAAATTAAAGATAAATTATAAAAATAAAGTCGGGAGGAATAATCATGAATACACTCAGACAGGCAAAAATCGGAGACACCGTAAAGGTTGTAAAGCTGCACGGTGAGGGTGCTGTAAAACGCCGCATCATGGACATGGGCATCACCAAGGGGGTTGAGGTCTATGTTCGCAAGGTTGCACCGCTGGGCGACCCCATTGAAGTCACAGTGCGCGGTTATGAGCTTTCACTCCGCAAGGCGGACGCTGAAATGATCGAAATCGAATAAACCGAAAACATGCGGGGGAAACCCCGTATTATTCGGAACAAAAGGTTAGCCAAAGCTAACAATGCTTCGCCGAAAGGTGCGTTTCGGCTTTCGGCGGCAGAACGGAAAAAATATAACCGTATGACGGATAAGGAGGATAAAATGAATTTGAGAATCGCCCTTGCGGGCAACCCTAACAGCGGCAAAACAACGCTGTTCAATGCATTGACCGGCTCGAATCAGTTCGTCGGAAACTGGCCGGGTGTCACGGTTGAAAAAAAAGAAGGTAAACTTAAAAAACATGACGGCGTTATCATCACCGACCTTCCCGGTATTTATTCGCTTTCACCCTATACACTTGAAGAGGTTGTTGCGCGCAACTACCTTATCGGCGAGCGTCCCGATGCGATACTGAACATCATCGACGGCACGAATTTGGAGCGCAACCTGTATCTTACAACTCAGCTTACGGAGCTTGGTATTCCGGTTGTTGTTGCAATCAACATGATCGACCTTGTTCGCAAGAACGGCGACAAAATCAATGTTGCCGAACTTTCGCGTCAGCTTGGCTGCAAAGTCGTTGAAATTTCCGCTTTGCGCGGAACCGGCATTGCGGAAGCTGCGGAAACGGCAATCGATGCAGCAAAGAACGGCAAAACCGTTCCCATGCACACCTTCGCAGGCCCTGTTGAACATGCGCTTGCACATATCGAGGAAGCAGCCGTTCACGGACTGCCCGAGGAGCAGCAGCGTTGGTATGCCGTGAAGATTTTTGAACGCGACGACAAGGTGCTCGAAAATCTGAATATCGATCCTAAGGTTATGGAGCATATCAATAAGGATATCGAGGCGGTAGAGAAGGAAATGGATGACGATTCCGAATCCATTATCACCAACGAACGTTATATCTACATCGGTTCGATTATCAAAGCTTGCTACAAAAAGAAAAACACGGGCAAGCTTTCAACTTCCGACAAGATCGACAAAATCGTGACCAACCGCTGGCTGGGTCTCCCCATCTTCGCTGCAGTAATGTTCCTTGTTTACTATATTTCAATGGTAACAGTCGGCAGCGCGGCAACGGATTGGGCAAACGACGGACTGTTCGGCGATGGCTGGCATCTGTTCGGTATCGGCTCAAAGGCATATAACGAAACTGCCGAAAATTACAGCAACGCAATGAACGCTGCCGGCGCGTTTGTTGATTTCGACACTGAAGCCGAAGATTTCGATGCCGACAAAGTGCTTGCCGAACTCGAAGCATACAAGCCCGAGAGCGAGAACGCAACCGCAACCATCGGCGTTGAGGATGAGGAAACTCTTGCGGTAAACGAAATGACCGTTTATTATTCCACGATCCCCAAAGACGCAAAGGAAGATGAAACCATCGGCATGACTTATGTTGATGCCGTTAGCTACCTTAAAGAAAACGGATTCGATGAGCCCGATCCCGCCGCATACGGCGTTTGGGTAAAAGGTATTCCCGTGCTTGTGGGCGAAGGTCTTGAAAAAGCAGGCGCAGCCGATTGGCTTGCAGGTCTTATCAACGACGGTATTGTTGCAGGTGTCGGTGCTGTTCTCGGCTTTGTTCCGCAGATGCTTGTTCTGTTCCTGCTGCTCGCTATCCTTGAAGGCTGCGGTTATATGGCGCGTATCGCATTCGTCCTTGACAGGATTTTCCGCAAATTCGGTCTTTCCGGCAAATCCTTCATCCCGATGCTCATCGGCACGGGCTGCGGCATTCCCGGTATTATGGCATCCAGAACGATTGAAAACGAACGTGACCGCCGCATGACCATCATGACCACAACGTTCATCCCCTGCGGTGCAAAGGTTCCCTTTATTGCAATGATCGCAGGCGCAATCTTCGGCGGCTCAGCCTGGGTTGCAACAAGTGCATATTTCATCGGCATGGCGGCAATCATAATTTCCGGTATCATGCTGAAGAAAACCAAGATGTTCGCGGGCGAACCCGCTCCCTTCGTAATGGAGCTTCCCGCATATCATCTTCCCACTGTCAGCAACGTTCTCCGTTCCACTTGGGAGCGCGGCTGGTCCTTCATCAAGAAGGCGGGCACGATCATTCTTCTGTCCACGATACTCGTTTGGTTTACCTCCTACTTCGGATTTACTTCCGACGGGTTCAGAATGCTTGCGGAAGACGAGCTTGACAAGTCCATTCTTGCGGCAGTCGGCAATGCGATCGCCTGGATCTTCAAACCCCTCGGCTGGGGCGAATGGCAGGCAGCGGTTGCATCCATCACCGGCCTTGTTGCAAAAGAAAACATCGTTGGCACGATGGGCATTCTTTACGGCGCAGAAGGTCCCGTTTATGCGACCCTTGCACATGTTTTCAACGGCATTCAGGCATATTCGTTCCTGGTGTTCAACCTGCTCTGTGCACCTTGCTTTGCGGCAATCGGCGCAATAAAGCGCGAAATGAACAGCCCGAAATGGACTTGGTTCGCAGTTGCATACCAGTGCGGATTTGCGTACATCATCTCTCTGATGATTTATCAGTTCGGCTGCCTGTTCACGGGTAACGTACATGTTGTCGGCCTCATCTTTGCTGTTGCTGCACTTGCCGGCATTATCTACATGCTCGCCCGTCCCTACAAAGAGGCAACAAAGCTTACCAAGAACGTTAAGATTGGATAAATCAAAACGTTAGCAATGGTTTGAGTCGAACAGCGTTCGGCAATACGATACGGTTCGACGAATGAATTCCCCCAACCCGGATGACGATGCGGACGGCGGTGCGCCATGCATTGCCTCCGCATCTTCCGGGCAAATTCGGGAATAAAATAAGCAAAAACCGATTTTATTTTTCACGAAAACAGAAACATGAAAGGAGAAGGTCATATGTTCAATTGGATAGCTCGGAATCTTTCAACGATTATTATCTGCCTTGTGCTTGCCGCTGTTGTGGTTCTTATCATTGTGAGCCTTGTTAAAGACAAAAGAAAAGGCAAGTCCTCCTGCGGCTGCAAGTGCGCCCATTGTCCGATGGCAGGCTCCTGCCATAAAAAATAATCAGTCGGCCGCAAACCGGTGCAAGCAGGAAAAATGCCGGCCGAATTTACGGAAACAGCTTTGCGGAAAGGAGAAAAAATGTTCAGAACCGTTGTAAAAATCGATGGAATGATGTGCGGAATGTGTGAAGCGCATATCAATGATGCAATAAGAAGGAATTTCAACGTTAAGAAAGTGAAATCATCGCACTCAAAAGGTGAAACGGTGATCGAGTCCGAAACAGAACCCGATGCGGCTGCGCTTAAGCGCGCAATTGAAGAGACAGGTTATGAATTCATCTCCGCCTCGACAAAAATCATTGAAGGCAGGCGCGGACTGTTTGCGGGCATTCTGCATAAAGACTAAAAAAGGTTGAAAAGTTGTGAAACAGAACGGATATGCTTTTCGCGCTTCAGCCCCTACGGAGAAGCATATCCGTATTGCTGTGAAAGCACCGGCAGAGAGTTTTATTTTTAGAACCGAAGTTAGCATAGGCTAACTAAAAGCAAAACGGTCGGAATTAAAAAACGGCACGGAAAGAAATTGAAGATTAAAGCGAAAAGTTAAAAATAACGAACAGGAGAAAGGGAAAGAAAATGAGCGTTGTTATCGTCGGCGGAAATGAGCGCATGATAAGGCAATATGAGCAGCTTTGCAAATCATATTCATGTAAAGCAAAGGTTTATATTGAAACGGATAAAGGAATTCAGAACTTCGGCACACCGGATTTGGTCGTGCTTTTCACAAGCACAATGTCTCATAAAATGCTTCAGATTGCCTCCGGGCAGGCGAAGCGAAAGAACCTTCGCGTTGCAAGAAGTCATACAAGTTCAATGGCTGCACTGAAAAGCATTTTGGATGAGCACACGGCATGAGCATAACGGTGCATCAGGAAAATGAAATGGGAATGCTTTGACAGCAGTGCATATTAAGCAGTGCGCATGAATATGATAGTCAAAGGACGGCAGAAACGGAACAATTCCGAATTTCTGCCGTCCTTATTTGATGTCTGCACCGTGCAGCCGCCGAATCATTTAAGCATCGGCAGCTGCGCGGGAAAAGTTAATGGGTTAGGTGGGTTGAATCAGTTGTTGTTCAGCTTTGCCTGTGCTGCCGCAAGCCTTGCAATGGGTACGCGGAAGGGTGAACAGGAAACATACTGAAGACCGACTTTGTGGAAGAACTCGATGCTGGAGGGATCACCGCCGTGTTCGCCGCAAACGCCCAGCTTGATGTTGGGACGGGTCTGCTTGCCGAGCTCAACAGCCATCTTGACGAGTTTGCCTACGCCGTTTTGATCAACGCGTGCAAAGGGATCGCTCTCGAAGATTTTCTTCTTATAATAGTCATCAAGGAACTTCCCGGCATCGTCGCGGCTGAAGCCGAAAGTCATCTGGGTAAGGTCGTTGGTGCCGAAGCTGAAGAATTCCGCCTCGGTTGCAACTTCGTCCGCAGTGAGAGCGGCGCGGGGGATTTCGATCATGGTGCCGACAAGGTAGGGGATTTCCATGCCCTTTTCTTCCATGACCTTCTTTGCGGTTTCAACAACGAAGCTCTTAACATATGCAAGCTCACGGGTTTCGCCGACAAGGGGAATCATGATTTCGGGGATGATTTCAAGCCCGGTTTCCTGACGAACCTCGATTGCAGCTTCAATAACGGCACGGGTCTGCATTTCCGCAATTTCGGGGTAAGTAACGGAAAGACGGCAGCCGCGGTGGCCCATCATGGGGTTGCTCTCGTGCAGGCTGACAACGGTCTTTTTGAGCTCATCAAAGGTGATGCCCATGTTGCTTGCAAGAGCGGCGATCTCCTCATCCTTGGTGGGAAGGAACTCATGGAGGGGCGGATCCAGGAAGCGGATCGTAACGGGACGGCCCTGCATTGCCTTGTAGATGCCCTTGAAGTCTTCACGCTGCATGGGCAGAATTTTTGCAAGAGCAGCCTTGCGCTCATCCGCATTCTTTGAAACGATCATCTCGCGCATTGCGGGGATTCGTGCTTCGTCAAAGAACATATGCTCGGTGCGGCAGAGACCGATGCCCTCTGCGCCGAACTTGACTGCCATTTCAGCCTGTGCGGGGGAGTCCGCATTGGTGCGGATCTTAAGGGTGCGAATTGCATCCGCCCATTCCATAATGGTTGCGAAATTGCCGGAAAGTTCGGCGGGGACGGTGCGAATCGCTTCGGCGTAAACTTTGCCGGTTGAGCCGTCAAGACTCATCCAGTCGCCTTCGTGAAGAACGGTGCCGTCGGTGAAGGTGAGCGTCTTTGCGGGTTCGTCGATAACGATTTCCTTGCAGCCGGAGACGCAGCAGGTGCCGAGCTGTCTTGCAACAACCGCAGCATGGCTGGTCATGCCGCCGAAAGCGGTGAGGATGCCCTCGGAAGCGGTCATGCCCTCGATGTCCTCGGGGCTGGTTTCTTTGCGGGCAAGGATAACCTTGTGGCCCGCTTCGCTTGCGCGCTTTGCATCGTCTGCCGAGAAGTAGACCATGCCGCATGCTGCACCGGGGGATGCGGCAAGACCGGTTGCCATTGCCTTTGCTGCCTTAAGTGCGGCGGCGTCAAAGGTGGGATGAAGCAGAGCGTCAAGGCTCTTGGGGTCGATCATTGCAATCGCTTCTTCGCGGGTGCGCATACCTTCGTTCACAAGGTCAACAGCGATCTGAAGAGCTGCCGCTGCGGTGCGCTTGCCGTTGCGGGTCTGGAGCATATACAGCTTGCCGTGCTCCACGGTGAACTCCATGTCCTGCATGTCGCGATAGTGGTCCTCCAGGATATTGCAGACCTTCACGAACTCGTCATAGGCCTCGGGGAACTTCTCAGCCATCTCGGCAATGGGCATGGGGGTACGCACGCCGGCCACCACGTCCTCGCCCTGGGCATTGGTCAGGAACTCGCCCATCAGCTTCTTCTCGCCGGTGGCGGGGTCACGGGTGAACGCCACGCCGGTGCCGCAGTCGTCGCCCATGTTGCCGAAGGCCATGGACTGCACGTTGACGGCGGTGCCCCAGGAATAGGGGATGTCGTTGTCGCGGCGGTACACGTTGGCGCGGGGGTTGTCCCAGCTGCGGAACACGGCCTTGATGGCGCCGATCAGCTGCTCCTTGGGGTCGGTGGGGAAGTCGCTGCCGATCTTGGACTTGTACTCGGCCTTGAACTGCATGGCCAGCTCCTTCAGATCCTCGGCGGACAACTCCACGTCCTGGGTCACGCCCTTCTTCTCCTTCATGGCATCGATCAGCTGCTCAAAGTACTTCTTGCCGACCTCCATGACCACATCGGAATACATCTGGATAAAGCGGCGATAGCAATCCCACGCCCAGCGGGGGTTGTTGGACTTCTTGGCGATCACGTCCACCACGTCCTCATTCAGACCCAGGTTCAGAATGGTGTCCATCATGCCGGGCATGGAGGCGCGGGCGCCGGAGCGCACGGATACCAGCAGGGGATTTTCCAGATCGCCGAACTTCTTGCCGGTGATCTTCTCCATCTTCTCGATATACTCCATGATCTCCGCCATGATCTCGCCGTTGATCTGGCGGCCGTCCTCGTAATACTGAGTGCAGGCCTCGGTGGTGATGGTGAAGCCCTGGGGCACGGGCAGACCGATATTGGTCATCTCCGCCAGGTTCGCACCCTTGCCGCCCAACAGCTCACGCATCTTGGCGTTGCCTTCGGTGAACAGGTAACAATACTTCTTGCTCATTGCAGTTCCTCCGTATATTAAATAGTTGTACCAAACATTGAGAACAATTTATTATAGTCATATTTTTTTTTAAAAGCAACCCTGTCGCGGATATTTTTACAAAAAAATGTTGTTTCCTCTGCGGACACTCGCCGTAAACCGATAACACATTTCCGTTTCCTCTATTTTCCGTCCTTTTTGGCGCAGCACCCGCAAAGCCGCCGTCCCGGCGCGCTTCTCCCGGCGGAACGGAGGGAAGATTTTGTGTCTTGCCTATTCCCCCACTCCTGTGGTATACTATTACATTGAATTAGTAGGCACTTTACCGGGAGGTACGCGCATGGTCCAGCTGCCCCAGGAAAACAGCATATTCACCCGCACCGTGCGCCGCGCCGCTGGGGAGGACCGTCTCAGCCACGCGGTCATCCTGACGGGCCGGGGTGACCTGA
>JABLTP010032259.1_pt1 | contig 12464 bp, 6 predicted proteins | sample 7160111 | NCBI WGS metagenome assembly JABLTP01 (sample SAMN14651227, study PRJNA627086) | human gut metagenome | isolation source: feces | host: Homo sapiens
CTAAGGTTTCACAAGGCGGAGCGGTCTTGTTCGCCCCGCCTCGAAAAGCTGTCGCTTTTCTCACCACCCGCTCCGTGTGCCAAAAGGATGGCACGGGGATTTCGCTGCCTGCGGGCAGCGATCAGGGCTGCTCGCCCTGAACCTCGCCAATATTTTTGAAAAATTGTTGGATCAAAAAACTTTTTGTTTGCCTGCGGCTCATGATTGAAAATTATGATTCTTAGAGAAATCACCTGCATCCGGTTCGGCAAGGCTGGGGCACATCCCCAGCTTGCCTTGGGAATCGCAATTGCCCCTAAAACCTTGTCCTTCATTACAACCTCTCAATTTAAAAGGCAATTGCGATTCTTCCGATTCTCTCTTAGATTTTTGTTGCGTTTCATTGTGCAGTTCTGTTATTTGCTTCGCAAATGTGGGCTACTCGCCCACACCTCGGCAGCATTTTTGAAAAACTGCTGCACCGAAAAACTTTTTAGTTGCCTACGGCTCGTATTTTGCACTCTTTTCAAAACAAAAGCGTCCGGTGAGAATCTCCCACCAGACGCTTTTTCAATTGGTCGTTATCTTCTCAAAATAACTGCTTATTTTGCCTTGGTATCGACTTCTTCTTTCAGCTTTGCCAGCAAATCATCCAGCTGCATGCTGCCCAAATCGCCATTCTTTCTGGAACGAACTGCAACCGTTTTCTGTTCCACTTCGTTGTCGCCGATGGTAATCATATACGGCACTTTTTCCAGTACTGCCTGCCGAATCTTATAGCCAACCTTTTCTGCACGGCTATCTACTTCGCACCGCAGACCAGCAGCCTGTAACTGATGCAGAACTTCATAGGTATAATCGAGGTGACGGTCTGCAATTGGAATCAAGCGAACCTGTTCCGGAGCAATCCACAACGGCATTGCACCAGCAAAGTGTTCAATCATATATGCCAGTGTCCGTTCATAGCAGCCCAAAGAGGTTCTGTGAATGATATACGGCAGCTTCTTCTGTCCGTCTGTATCGGTGTAATACATACCGAACCGCTGAGCCAGCAGCATATCAATCTGAATGGTAACAAGTGTGTCTTCCTTGCCGTAAACATTCTTATACTGAATATCCAGCTTCGGACCATAGAAGGCAGCTTCGTCGATACCGATGGTGTAATCCAAACCGAGATGGTCGAGGATGTTGCCCATAACACGCTGTGCTTCTTCCCATTGTTCCTTTGTACCTTCGTACTTGTTGTTCGGGTTTGCCGGATCCCACTGAGAGAACCGGAAAGTGCAGTCATCCAGCAAGCCAACCGTACCGAGGAAGTACTTTGCCAGTTCCAGACAGCCCTTGAATTCTTCTTCCAGCTGATCCGGACGGAGAATATAGTGACCTTCGGAGATGGTGAACTGCCGAACACGAATCAAGCCGTGCATTTCGCCGCTGTCTTCGTTCCGGAATAGGGTGGAAGTTTCAACCAACCGCATCGGCAAATCCCGATAGGAACGAGCACGATTCAAATAAACCTGATACTGGAACGGGCAGGTCATCGGACGCAGAGCGAAACATTCCTTCGTTTCGTCGTATGGGTCGCCCAGAATGAACATGCCATCCAGATAGTGATCCCAGTGACCGGAAATCTTATAGAATTCCCGTTTTGCCATCAGCGGTGTTTTGGTCAGCAGGCAGCCCTTGGACTGTTCCACATCTTCGACCCAACGCTGTAACAGCTGTACGACTCTTGCACCCTTCGGCAGCAGAATCGGCAGACCCTGACCAACGACATCAACCGTTGTGAAGTATTCCAGTTCTCTGCCCAGCTTGTTGTGATCCCGCATTTTTGCTTCTTCGAGCTGCTTCAGGTGTTCGTCCAGCATGGAAGCTTTCGGGAAAGCGATGGCATAAACACGAGAGAGCATCTTGTTCTTTTCCGAGCCTCTCCAGTAAGCACCGGTGCAGGAGAGCAGCTTGAATGCCTTGATGACACCAGTTTTCATCAGGTGCGGGCCAGCACAGAGGTCGGTAAATTCACCCTGTCGATAGAACGAAATCGGTTCGCCCTTGCCAGCGTGTTCTTCACAGAGTTCTACCTTGTACGGTTCATCCTGTTCTTTCAGGAAAGAAATGGCTTCGTCTGGGGAGAGTGTGAACTGTTCCAGTTCTGCATTTTCCTTGACGATTTTCTTCATCTCGGCTTCGATTTTCCGCAGTTCTTCTGCGGTAAACGGTTTTTCTACATCGAAATCATAGTAGAAACCGCTGTCGATTGCCGGGCCAATCGCAAGCTTTGCGTTTGGATACAGCCGCTTAACAGCCTGAGCGAGGACATGAGAAGCCGTGTGCCAGAAGGTTTTTTTGCCGTCTGGGTCATCGAAGGTGCAGACTTCAAAGGTGCAGTCTTCGGTAACAGGGGTACGCAGGTCACAGACTTCGCCGTTAATCTTGACGCAGCAAGCAGCCTTATACAGTCCCATGCCGATTCCTTTTACAATTTCTGCGGCAGACTGACCAGGGGTAAATTCCCGGAAACTGCCGTCTTTCAGTTGCAGTTGACTCATGATTGAAAAACTCCTTTATGATAAAATTTGAATGGATGTGTAAGATTTGCGAGTGGTTGGCAAGCCGAATGATTGGGGAAAAACAGGGTGAAAAAAATGCCCCTTATCCGTGGGATTCCCACAGGATAAGGGGCGATCGCAAATAAGCTGCCGCTGTTCCACCCTTCTTCACGCAAATGGCAGGACGAATCTTTCGCATCGCTCCTGCTGATTTTGTTACAGGAGGGACGTTCTGAACGCCGCCGAAGTCACGCCGTCTTTTCTTGTATGAGAAGCACGGCTGCGTCTTTCGGATGCTCGATAACGGGAGCAAGCCGCTGCGGATTGGGCAGACTCGGAGACGGTGTGCCGTCAATTCCAGTTCTGCACTGCTTGCAGCCGATGGCAAGTGCTCTCTGTTAGAACGTGTAAACGAACTGCGGCCTTTCTCTTCCATGTTTTGTGATATGTTCATTGCAGGCAATTTCCGAGCCGCTGCAATGTATTTCAAAAATCGGGTCATTCGGGTTGTGCCAAAAACGGTGCGATTGTACACCGAACACCGTATGGCTTCATTCTAACACATCTTGTCGAGCCTGTCAACAAGCAATTCAATGGTTTTTCCGTTTTGCACAAAACGGTGGAAATTATTTTGGACACATTGCTGTTGGAAAGTGGAAAACACTGTGGAAAACGAAAAAAAGAAACCGCATGGTTCCAGCTTGTCCGCTGGACACCATACGGTTTCACGGTCTATCGAAAGATAACCCAACGAGTGTCGGGATTCGTTTTGTGCGTATTTTTTCAAATACGAACGGGGAGTGAGGTTATAAGGTTTTTATGCGAATGGGTACTTTTTTGCAAAAAAGAAAGAATTTCACGAACAGTTTAATCTTACTTGTTCTTGATTGCAGCCTGAGCAGCAGCCAGTCTTGCAATCGGAACACGGAACGGAGAGCAGGAAACATAGTCCAGACCGATTTCGTGGCAGAATTCAACGGAGGTCGGGTCACCGCCGTGTTCGCCGCAGATACCGCAGTGGAGCTTGCTGTTTACCGGCTTGCCCAGTTCGATTGCCATCTTCATCAGCTTGCCAACGCCAGTCTGATCCAGCTTAGCGAACGGATCGCTTTCGAAGATCTTAGCGTCATAGTAAGCACCGAGGAACTTACCAGCATCGTCACGAGAGAAGCCGTAAGTCATCTGAGTCAGGTCGTTTGTACCGAAGCAGAAGAAATCAGCTTCCTTAGCGATTTCGTCAGCAGTCAGAGCAGCTCTCGGGATTTCGATCATCGTACCAACTTCATAAGTCAGGTCAGAACCAGCAGCAGCGATTTCAGCGTCAGCAGTTTCAACAACAACCTTCTTTACGAACTTCAGTTCCTTTACATCGCCAACCAGCGGGATCATGATTTCCGGCTTTACAGTCCAATCCGGGTGCTTAGCCTTTACGTTGATGGCAGCCTTGATGATTGCCTTGGTCTGCATCTTAGCGATTTCCGGATAAGTAACAGCCAGACGGCAGCCACGGTGACCCATCATTGGGTTGAATTCGTGCAGAGAAGCGATGATTGCCTTGATCTGATCAACAGTCTTGCCCTGTGCATCAGCCAGCTTCTTGATATCTTCTTCTTCAGTCGGTACGAATTCGTGGAGCGGCGGATCCAGGAACCGGATGGTAACCGGGTTGCCTTCCAGAGCTTCGTACAGAGCTTCAAAGTCGCCCTGCTGCATCGGTTCGATCTTAGCCAGAGCAGCTTCTCTTTCTTCAACGGTGTCAGAGCAGATCATTTCACGGAATGCTGCGATTCTGTCAGCTTCGAAGAACATGTGTTCGGTACGGCACAGACCGATACCTTCAGCACCCAGTTCCCGAGCCTTCTTCGCATCAGCCGGAGTATCTGCATTGGTACGAACCTTCATGGTTCTGTACTTGTCTGCCCAGCCCATAACTCTGCCGAATGTACCAGTGATAGAAGCATCAACAGTCGGGATGATACCGTCATAGATGTTACCAGTAGAACCGTCGATCGAGATATAGTCGCCTTCTGTGAAGGTCTTGCCAGCCAGTTCAAACTTCTTGTTTTCTTCGTCCATCTTGATGTCGCCGCAACCGGATACGCAGCAAGTACCCATACCACGAGCAACAACGGCAGCGTGAGAAGTCATACCGCCACGAACAGTCAGGATACCCTGAGAAGCCTTCATACCGGTGATGTCTTCCGGAGAAGTTTCCAGACGAACCAGAACAACCTTTTCGCCCTTAGCGTTCCAAGCTTCTGCATCGTCAGCAGTAAATACAACCTTACCGCAAGCAGCACCCGGAGAAGCACCCAGACCCTTGCCGATCGGTGTAGCAGCCTTCAGAGCCTTTGCATCGAACTGCGGGTGGAGCAGGGTGTCGAGGTTTCTCGGATCGATCATCAGAACAGCTTCTTCTTCGGTCTTGTGCTTTTCATCTACGAGGTCGCAAGCGATCTGGAGAGCAGCCTGAGCGGTTCTCTTACCATTCCGGCACTGCAGCATGTACAGCTTCTTGTTTTCTACTGTGAATTCCATATCCTGCATATCGTGATAGTGATCTTCCAGTGTCTTGCAAACCTGAATGAATTCAGCGTATGCTTCCGGGAATTCCTGTTCCATCTGTGCGATCGGCATCGGAGTCCGAACACCGGCAACAACGTCTTCGCCCTGTGCGTTGATCAGGAATTCACCCATCAGCTTCTTTTCACCAGTTGCTGGGTCACGGGTAAATGCAACACCAGTACCGGATTCGTTGTTCAGGTTACCGAATACCATCGGCATTACGTTAACAGCAGTACCCCAAGAATACGGAATATCGTTGTCACGACGGTAAACGTTTGCTCTCGGGTTGTCCCAGCTACGGAATACAGCTTCGATTGCAAGCTTCAGCTGTTCAACCGGATCAGACGGGAAGTCAGAACCCAGCTGCTTTTTGTATTCAGCCTTGAACTGTTCAGCCAGCGTCTTCAGATCAGCAGCAGTCAGTTCTACGTCGAACTTTACGCCCTTTTCTTCCTTCATCTTGTCGATCAGCTGTTCGAAGTACTTCTTACCAACTTCCATAACAACGTCGGAGAACATCTGAATGAATCTTCTATAAGAGTCATATACGAACCGTTCAAAAGCCGGATCCGGATTGCCTTCGATCATTGCAGCAACAACGTCGTCATTCAGACCGAGGTTCAGGATGGTGTCCATCATACCCGGCATGGAAGCACGAGCACCAGAACGAACGGAAACCAGCAGCGGGTTCTTCTTATCGCCGAACTTCTTGCCGTTGATTTCTTCCATCTTTTTAACGCCGTCCATAACCTGTGTCATGATTTCGTCGTTGATCTTGCGGCCATCTTCATAGTACTGGGTACAAGCTTCTGTGGTGATGGTGAAGCCCTGCGGTACCGGAAGACCGATTGTGGTCATTTCGGCCAGGTTTGCACCCTTGCCTCCGAGCAAGTTCCGCATGGTCATGTTGCCTTCGCTGAACATATAAACCCATTTGTTTGCCATTGGTAAATACCTCCAAATTTGATTCAAATATTTTTGTGGGTACGGCGTTTGTGAAGCGGCAAACGGCAGGAGAGAAATGGCAGTTTCTTCCTGTCAACCGACCCTCAACTCTATTATAACATATCTCACAGGAAAATACCATACATATTTTCAAAAAAATACACCCCGATTTTTATGGCAACTTATACAAAAATAACAAGACAAATTTTTTTTTGGCAAAAAGGCTTGCATTTTTTTCAAAATTTTGTCATACTATAAGTAGTACGCATTTTTATCGAAAAATGGTAAAATGCGGCAACATGAAGTTTTGCAGGAGGAACAAAGAATCATGGATCAAGTTGTAATCTTAGCCGGCGGTCATGGCAGCCGGATGAAGGCAGCCATTCCGAAGCCAATGCTGGAAGTATTGGGCGTGCCAATGCTGGGCTGGGTCGTACAGGCTTGTGAAGCAGCAGACCTGAGAAATATCTGTGTCGTAACAGGTTATAAATCGCAGTTTATCGAACATTACTTAAACAATAAATACAAGACCGTTTTGCAGGCAGAGCGGCTCGGAACGGGACACGCTGTGATGCAGGCAGTGCCGGTTCTGGAGGAAAATCCGGACGGCAATACCTTAGTATTGTGTGGGGATGCTCCGTTTATGGACAGCGAAACCATCCAGCAGGCATATCAGCTGCACACTGCACAGGGCAATGCGGTTACGGTTATCACCGCAAAGCTGGACAACCCGTTCGGCTATGGCAGAATCCTGAGAAGTGAAACGGGCATTGCTGCCATCGTAGAAGAAAAGGATGCCACCGATGCACAGCGGCAGATTCAGGAAGTCAATTCCGGTGCGTATTGGTTCCGGACAGCAGACCTGCTGACACTGCTGAAAGGTTTGTCCCAGTCGAATGTACAGGGTGAATATTACCTGACGGATACTATTGGTCTGGCTTTGGAGCAGGGCAAGAAAGCCGGTGCATATCTCACAGACAATACGGATGTAGTACTGGGAGCAAATACTCGGAAAGACTTGCTGCATCTGAACGAAGTTGCACGCTGGAAGGTGCTGGAAAAGCACATGGAGAACGGTGTCAACTTCATCAATACAGACGGCATCATCATTGGAAAAGATGTTGAAATCGGAGCAGAAACCACGATTTTGCCGGGCACACAGCTCAAGGGCAGAACGAAAATCGGTGCAAGAAGCACGATTGGCCCGAACTGCGTGATTGAAAATTGCGTTGTAGGCGAATATGTCATTCTGAACTATGTACAGGCGTATGAATCTGTGATTGAAGATTCCGTTAAGATTGGGCCATTTGTACATATCCGCCCGAATTCGCACATTCGCAGCGGCGTTAAAATTGGGGACTTTGTAGAAGTGAAAAATTCTGTTGTTGGCGAAAGCACCGCAATTGCTCACCTGACTTATGTCGGCGACAGCGATGTCGGAAAGAAGGTTAACTTCGGCTGCGGAACGGTAACCGTCAACTATGATGGCATTAAAAAGAATCGTTGCGTGATTGGTGATAACTGCTTTATCGGCTGTAATACGAACCTGATTGCACCAGTGAAACTGGGTAAGGGTGCTTATACAGCAGCTGGTTCAACCGTTACAAAGGATGTTCCGGATTACGCATTGGCAGTAGAGCGTGCAGACTTGAAGGTAAAGGAAGGCTACAGCCTGAAGAAACTGAAGAGCAAGCTGTTCCCGGAAGATAAGAATAAGAATTAATGAGAAACCTCTCATCATCGGAACAATAAAATCCACCGCACTTGCGGCATTTGCCTCGGCAGATGCCGCTTCTGTGGGTTATGGAGAGAAATGAGGAACTATGGGTATTTTTGATTTATTCAAGCAGATTGAGGGCGAATCGCACAAAATGGGGAAACCGACCTGGCTGATAGTCGGGCTGGGGAATCCCGGTTTAGAATATGCAGAAACCCGGCACAATGCTGGATTTTTAGCCATTACGCAACTGGCAAAACAGCATGAAATTGCTCTGTCCACCATGAAATTCCGGTCGGATTGCGGAGATGGTATGCTGGGAGAAACACGCTGCTTTTTTATGAAGCCAGCAACATACATGAACAACAGTGGCGAAGCAGTGGCTGCCGCGGCGGAATTCTATAAGATTCCGCCGGAACGGGTGCTGGTGCTGTATGATGATATTTCTTTACCGCCGGGGAAGATTCGGATTCGCCGAAAGGGCAGTTCTGGCGGACATAATGGGATTAAGAGTATCATTGCTCTGTTGGGTTCGGAAGAATTTCCAAGAGTAAAAATCGGGGTTGGCGAGAAGCCACGGAAAGATTATAATTTAGCAGATTGGGTTTTGGGGAAGTTTCCGGAGGGCGATCAAGAAGCCATGCAGCAGGCGTTTGAGCAGGCAGGAAAAGCAGCGGAATTGATTGTAAACGGAAAGATTGAAGAAGCAATGTCGCAGTATAGTCATTAAGAGAAGAGCAGGGAAATTGCGAATCGAGTTTCTGAGTGCATTGTTTCCAATGATGAGCCGCAGGTAAACAAAAAGTTTTTCGGTGCAGCAGTTTTTCAAAAATGCTGCCGAGGTGTGGGCGAGCAGCCCACGTTTGCGAAGCAAATCGGAACTGCACAATGAAATGCAACAAAAATCTAAGAGAGAATCGGAAGAATCGCAATTGCCTTCAAAATCGAGAGGTTGTAATGAGAATGCAAGGTTTCAGGGGCAATTGCGATTCCAAAGGCAAGCTGGGGATGTGCCCCAGCCTTGCCGAACTGTACGCAGGTGGTTTTCCTAAGACAAGCCGCCAATATTTTATTTATCAACCCAAGGCAAACCACGTTTGCCGTACCAATCCCTTTGAAAGGAGATTCCAATGCCATTTTTTGAAACAACCATGCAACAGATGCAGGCGTTCCGACAGCTGCAACGGGCAAGACAAGAAGGTTGTTCTCCCGTTGCCCTGACTGGCTGTGCAATGGTGCAGAAAGCACAGCTTGCCCTGACGCTCTCCAGTCCGGAACAGCCTGTTTTGATTCTGACCGGAGAAGAAGCAGAGGCACGCCGCCTTTGTGCAGATATCAACACAATGACCAACGACCCACAGACGGCATTGCTGTTTCCTTCAAAGGAATTGGTTTTTGCTCCAGCAGAGGGCATTTCTACTGCCTATGTACATGCCCGTCTGGGCGTGCTATCTGCCTTGCAGCAGAAAACCTGTTCGGTAGTTGCTGCCAGTATCGAAGCCCTGATGCAGCCTGTCATTCCGCCGGAACAGCTTCAGCAGGAAAGCTTGACATTGAAAAACGGCGATACTATTCCAATGGATACGCTCCGGAAAAAGTTGATTTCTATGGGCTATCAGCACTGCGAAGCGGTAGAAGGTGCAGGGCAATTCTCCATTCGAGGGGCAATTGTTGATATTTTTTCGGCACAAGCACCACAGCCATACCGAATGGAATTTTGGGATGAAGAAGTGGATACGATTTCGTTTTTCGACCCGCAGACCCAACGCCGAACAGAGTCTGTTTCTGAAATGATGCTGATTCCAGCGAAAGAAACACTCTGCCCACCAGAAGAACTAGCCGAACGCATTCGCAGCCATGCAAAAACACTGCGTGGAAAATATGCAGCTGTTGCAAAAGAACATCTTTTACAAGAGGCTCAGCAGTTGGAAGATGGACTGGATTTGGTGCAGATTGATAAATATTACCCCTTGATTCATGAAACACCTGCACTGCTGACCGATTACGGTTTTTCAACAGTCCTGCTCAGTGAATACAGTTCGATTGCAGAAACTGCACGGGCATTGCTTTCCCGGCATCGGGAGGACTGCAAAGTGCTGTTGGAAGATGGTGTACTCTGTCGAGGGCTGGACGGTTATTATCAAGAGCCGGAAGTTCTACAGGAGCGGCTTTCAAAACGGTTCTGTATCTATGCGAATCAGTTTTTGCAGGGCGGTACACATGTTGCCTATGAAAAACTGCTTTCCATGGAATGGGTGCAGCTTTCTCCGTGGGGCGGCGAACTCCGGCAGTTAATTGAAGATTTGAAAAGCTATCTGGAGCAACACAGTACGATTTTCTTGCTGGCAGGCAGTGAAAAAACCTTGCCGATTCTGCAGAACGATTTGCAGGAGAGCGGCATTCCCTGCAAACTGGCAGAGGGGGAAACAGAGTGGCTGCCAGATACGGTCTACCTGCGAACAGGCAGCTTGTCGGGCGGATATTACTGCCCTGAAACAAATCTTGTAGTCATGACGCAGGGCAGAACAATGCGTGCCGGCAGTCGGAAACGCCGGATTCATAAAGAGGGAGCAGCTCTGCACAGCTTATCGGATTTGACACCGGGCGATTTGGTCGTCCATGCAACGCACGGAATCGGGCGGTTTTTGGGCATCCGGAAGCTGGAACTGGAGGGCATGACGAAGGATTATATCACCATCCAGTATCGGGGAAATGAAAACCTCTATGTTCCGGTTACACAAATGGATTTGGTTTCCAGATACATCAGCGGACGGGATGACAGCGGTGTGAAACTGAATCGGCTCTCCTCGGTAGAGTGGCAGAAAACCCGAAACAATGTCAAGCACGCCGTCAAGGATATGGCGAAGGAATTGACGGAACTCTATGCAAAACGGGATAAAAGTCAGGGATTTGCCTTTTATCCGGATAGTCGGGAACAGACCGACTTTGAAGCACGGTTCCCATATATTGAAACAGATGACCAGCTGCAATCCATTGCAGAGATTAAGGCAGATATGGAGCGTTCCCGTCCAATGGATCGTCTGCTCTGCGGAGATGTTGGATTTGGAAAGACAGAAGTTGCCCTGCGAGCAGCAATGAAGTGCATTTTAAGTGGAAAACAGTGTGTTATTTTAGTGCCAACGACGGTTCTGGCAATGCAGCACTATCAGACTGCCTTGCGGCGGTTTGAAACATTTCCGGTAAATATTGTTCTGCTGTCCCGTTATAATTCGCCGAAACAGACCAAGGAGAATCTGAAAAAGATTCGTTCGGGTGTTGCAGATTTAGTGATTGGAACGCATCGGGTTGTGCAGAAAGATGTCCAGTTCAAAGCACTGGGGCTTGCGATTGTAGACGAAGAACAGCGGTTTGGCGTTGCCCACAAGGAAAAATTCAAGGAGATGTTTCCAGGTGTGGATATGCTGACGCTCTCTGCAACGCCGATTCCCCGTACCTTAAATATGGCGATGAGTGGGATTCGGGATATGTCTGTAATTGCAGAGCCACCGCAAGACCGCTATCCGGTACAGACCTGTGTCATGGAATATCATTTAGGCGTTTTGGTGCAGGCGATGCGGCGAGAACTGAAACGGGGCGGACAGGTTTATTATATCCACAATCGGGTGGAAACCATGCCGCAGACCGCAGCCAAATTGCAGGAAGTCATGCCAGAAGCTCGAATTGCAATTGCGAATGGGCAGATGGATGAAAAGGAATTGACAGAGATCTGGCGGCAGCTGGTGGAATATGAAATTGATATTTTGATTTGCACCACGATTATTGAAACAGGTGTCGATGTGCCGAACGTCAACACCTTGATTATTGAACGGGCGGATTGCTTTGGCTTGTCGCAGCTTTATCAGTTGCGGGGCAGAGTTGGACGCTCCAACCGCAGAGGGTATGCCTATTTTACATTTCGGAGAGATCAAGTGCTTTCTGAAGAAGCAACGAAGCGATTGACTGCCATGCGGGAATTTACGCAGTTTGGCAGCGGTTTTCAGATTGCCATGCGAGATTTGGAAATTCGGGGAGCAGGCAGCTTGCTGGGCGGCAGACAGCACGGACACATGGAGGCAGTCGGCTATGAAATGTATTTGCAGCTATTAAATGAAGCGATTGCAGAGGAAAAGGGCGAGCCGATTCAGAAAACCGCAGAATGTGTGGTGGATTTGCAGATGGAAGCTCACATTCCGGAAACCTATATAGAAAGCCTGAGTCAGCGGCTGGATATTTACCGCAAGATTGCAGCAATTACTACAGAAGAAGACCAGTCGGAATTGCTGGATGAATTGATTGACCGTTATGGAGAACCGCCGAAGGCGATTTTGGGCTTACTGACTGTGGCATTATTGCGAAATCGGGCGGCACAGCTGGGCATTACAGAAATCACACAGCGAAATCAGACGCTCTATTTTTATATTGAACATCCAACACAGGAACAAATTACAGCATTGGCGTGTGCCTATCGGGGAAAAATTGTCTTTAATGGGATGCAGAAGCCGTATATTGGCGTAAAGTTAGAGCCAAAGCGATTACCATTGGAGCAAATGCAGGATGTTTTAGCGATTATGATGCAAGCGAATCAAGAACCAGATGAAACATAATTGGTTGTAAAATACAAGCCGCAGGCAACGAAAAAGTTTTTCGGTGCAGCAGTTTTTCAAAAATGCTGCCGAGGTGTGGGCGAGCAGCCCACATTTGCGAAGCAA
>JABLTP010004168.1_pt1 | contig 12439 bp, 9 predicted proteins | sample 7160111 | NCBI WGS metagenome assembly JABLTP01 (sample SAMN14651227, study PRJNA627086) | human gut metagenome | isolation source: feces | host: Homo sapiens
ATACTCTATAATCTGTTCTTCTGTATTTTCAGAAACTGTAGCTACAAAATAAGAAGGATTCCATAGATGTCCACCCCATAACTTGGATCCTAGATCATCCTCAAATTCTTTCATTAAGAGTCTGGCCGATACACCCTTCATAGCTTTTATAATATTTGGAATATAATGCTGCGGCGTACAATTGATCAGCATATGGATATGATCCTCCTCCATATTCATTTCCAGAATTTGAAAACCATTATCCTTTGAAATCTGAGTCAGCAGCTCTTTTAATTTTATTGCGACCTGTCCATTCAAGACATCACGATGATACTTTACACACCATACAATATGATACTGTATAGAATAGACATAGACTCTTCCTTTAACAACTTCCATACGTTTTTTTCATCAATATTATAACATCTGTATATGTTTAAAGCACTATATTTATCATTAAATTTTAAATTATATATTTAACATCTGCACATCTAATTCATCTCATGACTAAAGTCACGAGTGTTCTCAGATTGCATTATAAAAGAACAGACTATTTTTTAGCCTGTTCTACTATTTCATTGATTCTTTCTAAGACAGGTTCAAAACCTGTTTTTTCTGTACTACTAATCCCAAAGATGTTTTTCATTGGCAAATGAAGCTGTTGAGAAATATCTTTCAACGCACGAACACGTTTTGTCTTAGGAATCTTGTCAACTTTTGTAGCTACAATAACGATTTGAATTCCAAGACTTTGAATCATTTCGATCATATCTAAATCATCATGCGTGGCGCCATGTCTTGCATCGACAAGTTGTACAACACAACAAATCTGCTCTCTTTGGTTAAAGTATGTATCCATCATTTTACCCATCTTGATCAGCATTTGTTTAGACATTTTCGCATAACCATATCCAGGAACATCCACTAACATCCAAGTATCATCAATCTTAAAGAAATTGATTAAACGTGTTTTACCTGGTGTATTTCCTACATAGGCAAGTTTTTTCTTATTAGTCAATGCATTAATAAAGCTTGATTTTCCAACGTTACTACGTCCAACGACTACAACTTCTGGTAAATCAGATTCTGGCCATTGTTCTTTTTCAACAGCACTAATCACAAATTCACTGATCATACTATTTTACCAATGCGTTATGTAACACTTGAGATACATTTGAACAAGGAATAAAAGTAACTGCATCTTTTACTTCTTGAGGTATATCATCTAAGTCTTTTACATTTTCTTTTGGAATCAAGATCGTATCAATTCCAGAACGATGTGCTGCCAATGATTTTTCTTTCAATCCACCAATAGGAAGAACATTTCCTCTAAGTGTAACTTCACCAGTCATAGCTAAATTCGCCTTAACTGGAATATTAGAGAAACAAGATACCAATGCCGTTGTCATTGTAACACCAGCACTTGGTCCATCTTTAGGAACCGCACCTTCTGGTACGTGAATATGTACATCATTTTCTTCAAACAATTTAGGATCAATTTTGAATTCATTTGCATGCGTACGAACATAGTCTAGCGCAATACTAGCACTTTCCTTCATGACATCACCTAATTGTCCAGTAAGAACAAGTCTTCCTTTACCTGTAAAGCGAGTTGCCTCGATTTGAAGGATATCCCCACCAAAACTTGTATAGGCAAGTCCTGTTACAGTTCCAACTTGATCTTTCTTTTCTTTTTTACCATAATCAACTTTTTCATTACCCAACCACTCATGAACTAATTTTTTAGTCAATTTAATGCTACGTTTGTTGTTTTTTAAGATAGCCAATACTGTTTTACGGCAAATTGTCGCAATTGTACGCTCTAAAGAACGAACTCCCGCTTCACGAGTATAGTAACGAATTAAATATAGTAACATATCATCATCAATTTTTAACTGAGACGCTTTTAAACCATTTAATTCTATTTGTTTAGGAACTAAGTGATCCTTGGCAATATGAACCTTTTCTGCATCTGTATAGCTTGATAATTCGATAATTTCCAAACGATCTCTTAATGCAGGTGGAATATTTTCTAAATAGTTTGCCGTCGCGATAAACAACACTTTTGATAAATCATAAGGCTCTTCAATATAGTGATCTGAGAATACTGAATTTTGTTCAGGATCCAATACTTCAAGCATTGCACTTGATGGATCTCCCTTATAATCACTTGCCATTTTATCAATTTCATCAATCAAGAACACTGGATTCGTAACGCCTGCCTTTTTCATACCTTGAATGATACGTCCAGGTAAAGCTCCTAAATATGTTCTTCTGTGACCACGAATCTCTGCTTCATCGCGAACACCACCAAGTGACATTTTCACAAATTTACGATCTAAAGCTCTAGCAACACTTTTTACCAAAGACGTTTTACCAACTCCTGGAGGACCTACCAAACAAATAATTGGTGCATTCAATGAATTTGTCATTTGTTTAACAGCCAAATACTCTAGAATACGTTCTTTTACTTTTTCTAGACCATAGTGATCTGCGTTTAAAATAGCTTCAGCTTCATTTAAATCTTCATTGTCCTTCGTTTCTTGCCACCAAGGAAGATCCATTAACCAATCAATATAAGATTTAATGACACCTGTTTCTCCACTTGCCATAGGTAGCATTTCATAACGACTCACTTCGTCCGATACCTTTTTCTTAATGTAGTCTGGGTATGGATTTTCAGCTAAACGCTTACGAATCTTAGCCGCATCTTCATCTTGGGCAACTGTATCCCCTAATTCTTCACGAATGACATTCATCTTTTCACGAAGATAGTAATCTTTTTGTCCTTGATCAATTCTTTCTTTGACAGTTTCGTTGATTTGTTGTTCAACTTCACTCATCTTTTTCTCTTTAGCCATATCTTGAAGCAACATCATTAGACGATCATTCACCCCTAATGTTTCAAGATACTGTTGTTTTCTTTCAATATCTAAAGGCAATCCTTGAACAGCTTTATCACTTAAGAATTCACCGCCCATACCCTTTGAAATTTCCATAACAATTTCTTTAGTCACAAAACGATCTTGTCCTTGCATACGATCAAGTTCATCTGCAATCATACGAATCAAAGCTTCTTCTTCGACAGCGTCCTGCTTTTCGCTTTCAAGAATTTCAACTTCGGCTAAATCACTTAGGCTTCCATTGATCCAATTATTTAGCTTAACACGCTTAATTCCACGAAACTTTACACGTAAAAAGTTATCAAAACGACGAATATGACGAACTTCGCATAAAGTTCCTACAGGATATATATCTTCTTTTCCAGGATTTTCTTTTTCAAGTTCTTTTTGAGAAAATAAACAAATCTTTTTATCATAATTATCCTGCGCATTTTCAACAGCATGTACAGAAGTATCTCTACCTACATCAATCACAATTTCTTGATTTGGATATAGGACAACCCCTCTGGTACAAACTAAAGGATAGGTATTTAATTCCATACGAAAACCTCCTTATATTAAATATGGAAAAAGACGCTAAGCGTCTTTTTTCTTTTACATTATACTACTTTACAGAAGTTTTAATGAAGTCTAATGCTTTTTGATTTGCTAAATCTGCTTTAATACTTTCTGGAGAAATCAATGATTTGATTTTTTCTACTTCCATGTTATACATTTCAGACATTGTAGTAAATTCTTTTTCTACATCTTCATCACTAGCTTCAATGCTTTCAGCTTTAACGATAGCTTCTAATACTAACTGAGTTTTAACACGAGCAGCAGCTTCTGGACTCATTTGAGCACGGATTGCTTCTTCAGTTTGGTGAGTTGCTTCTAAGAATTGTTTAGCAGTGAATCCAGATTGTTGCATACGACCTTCGAATTCTTTGTACATACGATCAACTTCAGCATCGATCATTACTGCAGGGATTTCAACATTAGCGTTGTCACAAACTTTTCCTAACAATTCATTTGTGAAGTTTTCTTCAGCTTCTCTTTCTTTTTGAGCAGTTAAATCAGTTTTTACTTTTTCTTTGTAAGCATCTACTGTTTCAACATTTTCAATTTTTAATTTTTTGATTAATTCATCATTTAATTCAGGAAGATCTTTATATTTTACTTCGTGAACTGTGCAGTGGAAAGTTGCAGGTTGACCAGCAAGTTCAGCTGCTTGGTAGTTTTCAGGGAAAGTAACTTCAACGTCTTTTTCTTCACCTTTCTTAACTCCAACTAATTGTTCTTCAAAACCTGGAATGAATGATCCTGAACCAAGTTCTAATGGATAGTTTTCTCCAGATCCACCTTCAAATGCTACACCATCTTTTGTTCCAACAAAATCGATAACTACTTGATCACCTAATTGAGCAGCATCGTCATCTTCACGAACAACCCAGTCAGCATAACGATCTTGAACACGTTTAACTTCGTTTTCAACATCTTCTTCTGTAACTTCTACATCCGCTTTTTTGATATCTAATCCTTTGTATTCACCTAAAGTTACTTCAGGAAGTACTGTACATGTAAATACTAATACGGCTTTTTCATCATCAGCTTCTTTAACATCTAAAGTAGGACGAGCTACTAAATCGATGTTGTGTTCTTTGATTCCTTCTGATAATGCTTCATTAGCTACTTCTTCACTAGCCATATCAAATAATGCTTTTGAAGAAAGTTGTTTTTTAACTAAAGCATCAGGAATTTGTCCTTGACGGAATCCTTTCAAATTCATGTGAGATTTAGCATAGTTTAATGCTTTTTTCTGTGCTTTTTTCCAAGCTTCACCTTCTACTGTTACTTCTAATTCACCAGTAGAATTTTCTTTCAAAGTCCAAGTACTAGTCATTGTTTTCTCCTCGCTTTTCAATGGATAACTCAATATCCTCAATTCTTTCAAGACCTTGTTTTTTGACAAAACCAGGCCATTCATCGGATTTCTGCATTGCATCATACACAAGTCTACAAATACCTTTCGCAAGCTGGTAAGGATCTTTGTCTTCTTGATCGAATGGTCTTTCATATAAAACTAACTGCATCAAAAGGGACATACAAAATTGAATCATAGTAGGATCCTCATTTGTAAACCAACTTTCGAATAATGAGCTAGCCTCATTGATTGACTGATCTTGCTCCATAGGTAAAATAGCACTCGGTATAAACGTAATGTTCAACCCGGATTTTATCAAATCAAACGGATCATCAATTTTCTGCTCCATTAAAGCTTCAATCAATGTACCCTTATATTCATCAGGTAAATCTGAATCTAGTAATTCCTGAACTTCATCATGACACATTCTTAGATTCATGTTTTCTAAAATAGAAATCGCATAGATTTTTTGTTCTAGAGTACCATGAACATAATCCTGTAACTTGCTGAAATCCATACTCTTACTCTTTTGTTCCAAATAAGGTTTACATTCAGACTTATAATATTCCAATAACTCCAATGCATCCTTTGGAACATAAGGCATGTTCAGTTCCTGACAAATCAATTCGTACGCCTGGGCATAACTTTTTTCATCTATCTCTTTTTTTATTTCTTCGATTAAAGAATGATAATATGCGTTCACTTATACCTCCATGCGAAACATTAGTATTCTACCATAAATATCGATAATAATCAATTCTACGCATTTCTAAAATACAGAATCCGTAGAATGTCATTTAAAGAAAAAAACTCTCCTTTTACAGAGAATTTGTTTTCCTACTTTTTTCTAATTCATTTAACTTCTTGAATTCAACTAAAATACAAATAACCGATACTACAAAGGCTACAAAATCCGCAATGGGAGCCGCGTATAAGATTCCATTCAACTCAAAAAATTTAGGTAAAATCAAAACAAGTGGAATCAAAAATAATACTTGTCTAGTCATAGACAAAAACATTCCTAAATATGCTTTTTTAATTGACGAAAAGAAGCTAGACGATAACATCTGTACTCCATCAATACATACTAGCATTAGATAGATTCGCATAAACATTGTCGCAAATTCAAAATAGTTCGCATCCCCTGATCCAAATATTGATAATACAGTACTTGTGCAGAATTGAAATAAGGCCCAACCAATAAATGAAACAACCAAATTTGCACTTATCGCAAGCTTGAACGTCTTTTTAACACGCTCATATTTTTGCGCTCCATAATTAAATCCAATGATTGGCTGCATACCTTGCGAAATACCAATGATGATAGCTAATAATATCGCATTGGTTTTCATCACAATGCCACATGCAGCTAAAGGAATATCACTACCAAACTTAGTAAACTGTCCATAATACGTCAATGAATTATTTAATACGATTTGCACAAACAAAATCGCGATCTGATTTAGTGAAGCACTCATTCCAATGGTTGCCATTTCCTTTGTATCCTTCAAAGAAATACGTAAACTCTTTTTATTAAATTCAATGTGTTGAAAACTCTTAATATACCAGGCAGCAATAAAAAATGAAATCACTTGACCAGCTACTGTAGCAATGGCAGCTCCAGCGACACCCATATGAAACACAAAAATAAACAAAGGATCTAATATAGTATTCACAACAGCACCCGCAACCATACATATCATTGAATATTTTGGTGACCCGTCTGCACGAATCAAGTTACTAATCACATTTGTCGTAATCAAAAACGGAACACCCAAAGTTGTAATTCGTGTATATTCAAGTGCCAAAGGCATAATTGTACTTGTAGCCCCGAACGATTTTAATAGTGGTTCAAGGAATACAAGTACTAAAACAACATAGATTACTGAGCAAAGAACAGACATACTAATACCATTCCCAGCAATACTACTTGATCGTTCTGGCTTCTTTTCACCTAGATATAAACTAAATAAACTTGCTGAACCAATCCCAATCAACAATGCAATCGCAAGTGCAATTGTTGTCAATGGAAAAGCTACATTGGTTGCCGCATTTCCTAGAAAACCAACACCTTGACCAATAAAGATTTGATCCACAATGTTATATAGTGACGATACAAGCATTGAGATAATACTTGGTATCGCAAACTTTTTTAATAATGATGACTCTTTTTCATACCCTAATGGATTTTGCATACTAATTCAATTCCCTCTTTCTAAACTGTGCAATTAAATGCTTATTCCCCATTGAATGCTCACGAATGACATTTAACTCATTTCCTCTTTCATCAAACCACCCCACAAATTCATATCCTGGCTTTGTTGCCGGCAACAAATGAATCGTATCCGAAAAATACGTATATGACTTTGGATTTCTTCGACTACTTAGTCCACCATTTAAATCATATGTAATCTTATATTGACTTACTTGCCAATGAGCATATAAAGTACAAGACTCATGAATGGGTTCATCCAAGTTATAACGCCAACGATAATCACAATCCCAGAACCATCCATCAAAGGTATATCCAACTCGAACTGGCGGCTTTAAATCCTCCAATAAACCATGTTCATCCGTACATACATCCATATAATTGGCTCCACCACACGTTTCAAAGTGGATAACTGGACATTCTTTATAAATAGCTGTCAATATTACAGGTTCATGAATGCCTGCTGGTACACTCGTTATAATTTCACCATTCAACTGCCAACCTACAAACATAACACCCTTCTTAAATGCCGGATACAACAATAATTCTTCCGATTCAATGCATGTATATCTTGGATTACGACGCGACATAACTCCGCCGTCCACATCATATTCAATGGGATACCAAATAGGAATCCATTTATCATATAAAGTCACAGAATGAGGAAGCACCCCACCTGGATTTAATCTTTTTGTACACTCTTTATCTATATACCAACCAACAAATTGGTAACCTTCTCTTTTTTCACTCATCAAATATCACCTGCCCATTATTTTATCACAAATAGAAAAACTTCTAGGAAAATTTCTAGAAGTTATTCAAATAATTATATAAACTATTCCCAAAAGTCATTTCCATAAGTTCACTTGCGATTTCTTTACTTTGAATCCGCATAATATGATCTTCTACATCTTGTTTACCTAATAAATTTATATTTCCATACCATACAATTTCCTGATCAATAATCGCAAAATGTTCACAATTATCTTCTGCCGATTTTAGATAAAAACCAGATTGTCTCATTTCCTCTAACAACTGCATTCTATAATTTGAACTTCCAAACCTGATTTTATCTGGCATCCAAGAAACTATAGTTACTTCAACTCCACTTTCCATCTTTTCTTTGATCAATTTAGTAAATTCTACAACTCTATCGCCAGATAATGAAGGACTGGATACAATAATATTCTTATTAGCACACAATAAATCTTGACTATACATATCATAATAATTACTTGCATCAAATATAGATTGAGAAATTTGCGATTCACTTTTTATGCCGTTAGTATCTGAAATTAATTCATAACCTGATTTTTTATAGGCCTTTAATCTTTTTCCGTACATTCGATCAAACATCGGAATATGGACATCTACATAATCATATACAAGTATTGTATCTTTTTTATCATATAATCGATGAATTCTTCCTGTAAATTGTTCTATAACACTACTACTAGCTACAGGCATTGCTAGAAACAAAGTATCCAACCTATCAAGGTCAAATCCTTCTCCAACGAGCGATCCTGTCGCAATTAATATCATAGTTTTATCTTCAGGTACGCTTTTCATTAATTCAATAATACGATTATTTTCTTTTTTTGATTGACTTCCTATCAACAAGAAAACAAAATCTGCCACACCTTCTAATTGTTGATATAGCTTCTTACAATGATTTACATATTTAGACAAAACCACAGGCGTACGATTTTTTTGAATACAATCTTTTATATCCTGAACAGTCATTTGATCTCGCAAATCATTATCTCGTAATATTGAGTATGCTTCATTGGGATTCTTTTCATCTTTCATTATTCCTCTTGGTGCAACCACATGTGTAAACCGAGGATATAACAAACGAGGAATCCCTTGTTGTTTTGCTTGTTCTTTTGCGGAATATTTATGTCGTATTGGACCAATAAGCATAAAATTCATCTTATCCAATTGATCCGTTCGATCAACGGCTGTAACACCATACACATACTTAGCTTTAATTTCTTTTAAAACAGCACTTTCTGTATTTGAAGCCGCATGATGACATTCATCCACAATGATCATGCCATACTCATTCAACAGTTTATGAAATTTTCCCTTTTTACATATAGAACCAGCCATTGCGATATCAATTATACCTGTCATAGAATCATGAGATCCCTGTAAAGTACCTATCAATGATTTTCTCTTTTTGATCAACCCCTTTGGTGTCGTATATTCAGGTAACTCTTCATTTATATCCAAAAATTTCTGCAGCTTATCTTTCCATTGTTCTAATAAAGATGAACTCTCCAACAAAATTAATGTATTCACTTTCTTTGTTGCAATTAAATCTGCACAAAGAACAGTCTTACCAAAAGCTGTAGCCGCTAATAAAATACCATTATCATGCTCAATCATTTTATTTAGAGCTACATTTTGTTCAGGTTTTAACTCTCCCTTAAAAGTAACATCAATACTTCTTCCTTGTTGCCTTTTATCATCAATCATCATTTGAATCTCAGCATTCTTATTATACGAAATTAAAGCATCATAACATCCTCTAGGAATTTGTATATATCCACTATTGTGATCTTCACCAAGATAAATATATTTATACATGCCAAAAGTAGAAATTCCCATACCTTGATTTTTATAATAAATAGGATTACTAATTCTAGCCAATTTACGGATTTTATTTTGAATAGACACACTTAAATTTGAAGTATCCACATAAATACCATTTGATAAAGTGATATGCATTTTTCCATTCACTTCATTCTTTTCAAATTCACTCATTGAATCCCATGGCTTATCATCTGAATTTCCATGCCATTCTTTTATTTTTTCTTCTATAAACACCTGTGAAAGCTTAGGCTTAGACCACAATATATTCCATTGATTTGAATAGGCATTCCAATTTTCATCAATAAATGCACTGTTGCCATCTTTCAATGCTCGTCCTTGTAATGGCAATGCGATTAAATTTCCCAGACCACCCTTTGGCATACTATCTTGTGCTGGTATCATACGATCATAATATTTAAATGATTTTAAATTCACTTGTTCTGCCCCTTTATCCAACAAAGCATTTCCAAAATTTCTTGCCAAGATAGATGAAATCGGTTTATCAAAGAAAATCCAAATATGTGCTCCTTTACCTGATCTAGAACGTTCAATCAATGGATCAATTCCATTTAATTGACAAATCTCACGCATCGCATTAACTTCTTCTTTCCAACTATCATCTATATTCGCAAAATCATTTCCTGCATCTTTATCATGATTATCAAAATCAAAGACTAAAAAACGACACGTATTATCTTTATGCAATGGATAAACACCAATGATTTCATTTCCTTTTAAATGTGACTTAATACTATCAATTGTCAAAGCTTTATACTTTTGGTAATGACAATCTTGGCAACGAAACCCTGCATTCCACTTCTTGCCACAACCATCCGACCAAAAATTAATACATTGTGGATAGTATCCCGCTTTATTTGTTTTCTTGTTTTCTACTCTTTTTGCGTATACATCTGTACGACCCCAAAAACGTGCAAAAAACCGATTTGCCATATCTTTTGTGATTTCATTTGGAAAAACAATACGACTGCCTTGATTCGTTTCAAAAGTTTCTGTATTTATAGAATTCTTTAATTGATCCAATTCTTTCTGATAAGAAATTCCTTCTCGATCCAAAATGTTCTTCAAGCATTGAATCTCTTTTTGTAAGTCATTTATTATAGTCAAATTATCATTCGTTCGTTTCACAAAACCACCTGGCTACTCTTTTCAATACTATTTTAATTGAATTAGCAAATAAAAAAAACACCCAAGACTCCGTTAGTTAGACGGAGAGGAGTGTTTTCAGAACACATCTGCAAGTAGTAGTCTTGTAGTAGTTCTATGTATATAATAATCCTTTTTCTTTCCTTCTGTGTTAACAAATAATGATAAAATACCAATTAACATAATTGTGTCCTATCAAGATTTTATATACAATAATCTTAGAAAGGTTCATAGAGGATCAAATGCGTATGTATTACTTATTATTCACTGTACAATTCATCTTATTTTTCATTGCACTTACAGATTATTCAAAATGGAAACTGATTTCATTTTTCACCATTACTGCAGTATTGATTCTATATAGTATCTATACACATGATAAAACGCAAATCATCATGTGTATTTTGGACATAATTTTCATTGGTTTCTATTGGTTTTACAAGAAAAGACACTAAATAATAGTCAGGAATTACCATTCAATATACTTTTCATTTCCATTTTTGTTGCTATCTGTTCCTCTAATAATGACATTTTTTTCTTTCAACGGTTGTATCTACATATGTTTGAAGAAATTTATTTTCACTAAATTTGTTTCTATTTTCATTTTTCAAATTGTTCTTTTTTGTACTATGTAGTGTTTGAAACTTTGATACTTTTTTATTTAATTATGAGTTTATTAACTTTAGTGCTTTGAATAAATTTTTTAAAATCTACTTCTGGCATTCTATATACTCCTTATCTTTTTTAGCATTAAATTGACGCATTCATATTTTATACTTATTATGTCCCATTTTTATATTTTAATATACATACCTTTGCCCCCTACATCTCCTTGCCTTTAAAAAAGTAGCAAGCATGTCATTTGTCTGACGCCAAACGACCAAACTTTTTAGGGTTGCGCCCCTAAGGCCCCATGCCTCCGACGGATTCTAAAATAAAAAAGCGGAAAATGCATCTACACACACTAAAATATACATGCATTTTCTCTTTTATATTTTATGTAATACTTTATGAATGGTGGCAATATTGCCACATTAGCTTTTTTGAATGATTCCCAAAAAGTCAAATATCTGATTATTTATTTACATGAGTCCATTAGTTAAAAGTTAAAAACTTTAATTCTTTTATAGCTGTTTTATAATTTCATACAAAAGTATAAATAAGTAAACAAATGGTGTAAAATAATAAATGGGAGGCATAATGATAAAAATATTAATTTGTGAAGATATAGAAAGAGATAAGCTACACTTGCATCAATTACTAGATTCTTTTTTGTTAGCGAACAAAATATCATATAAGATTGATTATCTTGAGAACTTCGATGTAGGGACCAACTTATTCTTAGAATATGATTTGATTTTTTTGGATATTGAACTAGGAGACTACAACGGCATAGAAATCGCATCAAAAATAAGAACCTATAATCGTAGTTCTATTATTATAATCACTTCTAGCTTTAAAAAATATTTAATAGATGGATATAAAATAGAAGCGAAAAGATATCTTATTAAACCAATTGATGAAAAAATATTTAACGTAGAGATGCAGAGTGTCTTATCAACTTCATTTAAACAACAATACGGTTTTTTCGATAAGCTCCTCTTTTGCAAATGGGTGGTAAGTGACAAATTATTACAGGCAGTGCTATAATTAGAACGCTTGTAGAAAGGCAAGCTCTTG
>JABLTP010044779.1_pt1 | contig 12439 bp, 9 predicted proteins | sample 7160111 | NCBI WGS metagenome assembly JABLTP01 (sample SAMN14651227, study PRJNA627086) | human gut metagenome | isolation source: feces | host: Homo sapiens
CGGCTACCGCATCCCGCTGAGCGGCTGCGGCGGCGGCCAGTCCATCAAGCCGTTGGGCGGCATCGATTTCGGCGAACCCGTGCTCAACACGTATCCGGTCAATGAAAACGTGACCCTGCTGCGCGCGGACGGCGGCCAGGTACAGCTCGCGACCAACGATTATGGCAAGGGCCGCGGCGTGTACATCTCCGGCCTGCCCTATTCGGCGGCCAACGCCCGACTGCTGGAACGCGTGCTGTTCTACGCTTCCCACAACGAAGACAAGTATGCGGCCTGGAGCTCGTCCAATCCGGAATGCGAAGTGGCACACTTCCCCGAGCAAGGGCTGTATTGCGTAATCAACAACACCGATCAGCCGCAGAAGACCACGGTGACTTTGGCCGACGGCACCACCGAGGACTTCGACCTGCCTGACAGCGGTATCGCCTGGCGTGAAGCCTGATCCCACGTTTTGGAGAACGGACCCATCATGACTGAAAGCAATGAAGTTTTATTCGGCATCGCCTCGCATTTTGCGCTGGAAGGTGCCGTGACCGGTATCGAACCTTACGGAGACGGCCACATCAACACCACCTATCTGGTGACCACGGACGGCCCCCGCTACATCCTCCAGCAGATGAACACCAGCATCTTCCCCGATACGGTGAATCTGATGCGCAATGTCGAACTGGTCACCTCCACTCTCAAGGCTCAGGGCAAAGAGACGCTGGACATTGTGCCCACCACCTCAGGCGCCACCTGGGCCGAGATCGATGGCGGCGCATGGCGCGTCTACAAGTTCATCGAACACACCGTGTCCTACAACCTCGTGCCGAACCCGGACGTGTTCCGCGAAGCCGGCAGCGCATTCGGCGACTTCCAGAACTTCCTGTCCGAATTCGACGCCAGCCAGCTGACCGAAACCATCGCCCACTTCCACGACACCCCGCATCGTTTCGAGGACTTCAAGGCCGCCCTCGCCGCGGACAAGCTCGGCCGCGCCGCCGCATGCCAGCCGGAAATCGACTTCTATCTGAGTCACGCCGACCAGTATGCCGTCGTGATGGATGGGCTCAGGGACGGTTCGATTCCGCTGCGCGTGACCCACAATGACACCAAGCTCAACAACATCCTCATGGACGCCACCACCGGCAAGGCGCGTGCGATCATCGATCTCGACACCATCATGCCCGGCTCCATGCTGTTCGACTTCGGCGATTCCATACGCTTTGGTGCGTCCACTGCTCTGGAAGACGAAAAGGACCTCAGCAAGGTGCATTTCAGCACCGAGCTGTTCCGCGCCTACACGGAAGGCTTCGTGGGCGAACTACGCGGCAGCATCACCGCGCGCGAGGCCGAACTGCTGCCGTTCAGCGGCAACCTGCTCACCATGGAATGCGGCATGCGCTTTCTCGCCGACTACTTGGAAGGCGATATCTACTTTGCCACCAAGTACCCCGAGCATAATCTGGTGCGCACCCGCACCCAGATCAAACTCGTGCAGGAGATGGAGCAGAAGGCCAGCGAAACCCGCGCCATCGTAGCCGACATCATGGAGGCTGCCAGGTGAGCCGTCAGCCGAACCATACCCGAACCAGCATGATGGAGGCAGAGCAATGAACGATCAGCTGACCGAGGTATACGCCAGCATCGACGCCCTGATCGATTATGCCTTGGCCCATCTTGACCTTGACCCACGCAACGCAGACTGGACCCGCAACCAAATCTTCGCCCTCTTCCGCCTAGATTCCTACCCCGGACCCAAAACCACAACGTCGGCGGCGTCAGTGTCAGACGTAGTCCAAGACATTGTTGGCAGCCGAAGCCAGGCCCCCTATGGCGAAAAGACCCCCGACCCCCTGCTCGCCGCCTTCCGCGCCGCCGCCACAACCGCCGGCCTTTTCAAGCCGGAGGAAGGCCCGGCCTACGCCGACACCATCATGGGCATCCTCTCCGCCAACCCCGCTGATCTCGACGACCGATTCCTGCTCGTCGAGCACCGGGATGGCGGCATGGCCGCCATGCAATGGTTCTACGACTACTGTGTGGCCAACAATTATGTCAAGCGTGCCCAGCTCGACCGGAACCCGCGCTTCGACTCGCACGGGCTGACGGTGACCATCAACCTCGCCAAACCCGAATTCAAGAACATGAAGAAGGCGGCGGCCGGCAACGCCGTGGCCGGCGGCTACCCGAAGTGCACGATCTGCCATGAGAACGAGGGCTTCGCCGGACGTGACAAGCGCACGCTGCGCACCTTGCCGGTCACGCTCGGCGGCGAGTCATGGTTCTGGCAGTTCTCGCCCTACGGCTACTTCGACCAGCACGGCATCTGCGTGAACACCGACCACACGCCGATGCATGTGGACCGCGACACCTTCGGCCATCTGCTCGACTTCGTGGACCGTTTCCCCGGATACTTCCTCGGATGCAACGCCGCGCTGCCTCGCATCGGCGGCTCGGTGCTCGCCCACGACCACTACCAGGGCGGTGGCGAACTGCTGCCGATGCACAAGGCCGCCACTTGGGCCGCCTTCACGCTCGCCGACTATCCGGACGCCGTGGTCGAAATCCTCGACTGGCCCGGTACCGCCGTGCGTGTGGTGTCGAAAAACCGCCAGAGCATCATCGACGTATCCGACATCATCCGCGAGGCATGGGTCGGTTATGACGACGCGGCGAACGGCATCGCCAGCCACGACGCGGACGGCAACCGCCAATCCGCCCTCTCGCCCAGCGCGATCATCACCGAACGTGGCTATGAGATGAGTCTCATCTTCCGCAACAATGCGATTAGCGACGAGTACCCGGAAGGTATTTTCCATGCACACCCCGAATACTGGCCGGTCAAGCAGGAGCCGATTGGACTGATCGAAGCCCAAGGCCTGTTCATCCTGCCCGGACGGCTCGTCGACCAGCTCGGCATCGTCGAGGAGGCGCTCGCCGAAGGCCGCGATTTGCCCGATGAAGTCAGCGAATTCAGTCTCGAATGGGACGAACTCGCTGAAACATTGGCCGGAAACCGCGACCGCGAGGCCATCCACCAAGCCGTACGTGACGAGCTCGGCAGCGTCTGCTACCGCATCCTCGGCAACACGGCCGTCTTCAAGCAGAAAGCCACCACGCAAACATTCCTCGAAAGTCTTGGTTTTGCCACTAGGTGAAACAGGTCAAGTGAAGTAAGCTCAATACTGAAGGAAAACCGAAGGCAAGTCCTTCCAAAGGAGGAGATATGACTACTGTTCTGGTTACGGGCGGTGCTGGATTCATCGCCACCCACACCGACATCGAACTGCTCGACAAGGGCTACGACGTTATTTCCGTAGATAACTACGGCAACTCGTCTCCCGTGGCGCTTGAGCGCGTCGAGCAGATCACCGGCAAGCCGGTCAAGCGTTACGACGGTGACGTGCGCGATGAGGCGCTTATGGAACGCGTCTTCACCGAAAACAACATCGATTGGGTCATTCACTTCGCCGGTCTCAAGGCCGTGGGCGAGTCCGTGGCCAAGCCGATCGAATACTACGACAACAACCTGTACTCCACGCTTGTGCTGCTCAAGGTGATGAAGAAGCACAACGTCAAGAAGATCATCTTCTCCTCCTCCGCCACCGTGTACGGTTCGCCGAAGGAACTGCCGATTACCGAGGAGACGCCGACCGGCGGCACCACCAACCCGTACGGCACCTCCAAGCTGTTCCAGGAGCAGATTCTGCGCGACGTACATGTGGCCGATTCGTCCTGGACCATCGTGCTGCTGCGCTACTTCAACCCGGTCGGCGCACACGAGTCCGGCCTGCTGGGCGAAGATCCGAAGGGTATTCCGGCGAACCTCACCCCGTACGTGGCCAAGGTCGCGGTCGGCGAGCTCAAGGAAGTTCAGGTCTACGGCGACGACTACGACACGCCCGACGGCACTGGTGTGCGTGACTACATCCACGTGGTCGACCTGGCCAAGGGTCACGTGGCCGTCATTGACCACATCGACAAGGAAGGCGTGTTCGTCTACAACCTGGGTACCGGCCACGGCTACTCCGTGCTTGAGGTCATCAAGGCTTACGAGAAGGCCGCCGGTCATCCGATTCCGTACACGATCAAGCCGCGTCGCCCCGGTGACATCGCCGCCTGCTACGCCGACGCTTCCAAGGCGGAGAAGGAGCTTGGCTGGAAGGCCGAGCTGACCATCGACGACATGGCCGCCTCCTCCCTCAACTGGCAGACCAAGAACCCCAACGGTTTCCGCGACGCCGAGTGATATGAGCAGATGAGCTCCCTCTGATGAGGGAGCTCATCTGTCGTTTATCACACAATGCGCCTATCGGCGGCCCAGCGGGTGAGCTCGGTGCGATTCGAAAGCTGAAGCTTTCGCAGCACCGAGCTCACGTGCGTTTCGACCGTCTTGATCGAAATGAACAGTTCGGCCGCCACCTCTTTATACGTGTAACCACGCGCGATCAGCCGCATGACCTCCTGCTCGCGGGCGGACAGCCGGTCCAGCTCCTCATCATGAGCCCGTGCCGCACCATCAGCGCCGCCATCAGACCCCGCCGCCGGCACACCCTGGAAGGCCGAAAGCACAAAACCGGCCAGTTTTGGCGAGAACACGGCATAGCCCTCATGCACCTGCTTGATGGATGAAATCAAATCAGCGCCGGTAATCGTCTTGGTCACATAGCCCTGGGCGCCGGCGCGAATCACCGCCCCCACATCCTGCGGCGCATCCGAAACCGACAACGCCAGAAACACAGTGGTAGGGGAGTAGGGGCGCGATTTGGCGAGGATCTCGGCACCGCCGCCACCTTCACCGCCGGGCACATGCACATCCAGCAACACCACCTGCGGCTTGGTCTGTGCGATCATCGCCACCGAACCGGGCACGTCCGCCGCTTGGCCGACGATATCGAAGGAATCGCGCAATGTGGCGATTACGCCCGCACGGAACATCTCATGGTCATCGACCACGGCCACACGAATCTTGGCTGTCTCGTTCTCGCTCATCGATGTTCTCCCTGCGCCGCTTTCAGCGCGATCGGCATATGCATTCTGACCTCGGTGCCCCAGCCGGCTCTGGACACTATCTCCACTGTACCGCCGCGCCGTTTGACGCGGCCGATAATCGATTCGCGGATGCCCAGCCGGTCGGGCGGAATGGCGTCCATATCGAAGCCTTCGCCATGGTCGCGCACGAACACTTCAACCATCGTATCGCTGGCCTCGCAATACAAAGACACCGGCTCGCCGCCATGCGTGACCGCATTGACCAACGCCTGACGGGTGGCGTCCAGCAGCGCATCGGTCTGGGCGCTCGGCCGCGCGTCGCCCACGGTGACCACCTCAATCGGCTTGCCGTGCTCGTCCTCCACTTCGGCGGCGATCTGCTTCAATCCGGCTCCCACCGAACGATCCGATGTGGAACGTTCCTGATACAGCCATTCGCGCAGCTCGCGCTCTTGGCTACGCGCCAGGGCGAATACGGTGGTCGGTTCCTCGGAGTGCAGCTGAATCAGCGCCAACGTTTGCAGCACGCCATCATGCAGATGGGCGGTCATGTCCGCGCGCTCCTCTTCGCGTTCCTTCAATGCCTGCTCGTGGGTGAGCCGTTGCAGCATCGCGTTCGCCCACGGCATCACCGCCACCACGATACCGACGATCATCATGAATCCGCTGGCAACAATGCGTCGAGGAGAGGCGCACCACCCAGGAATGCTGACATTATGCACATACAATGCCCATCCCATGAAAATCAGTGCGATGCCGCCCAACATAGACAACAGCTGCGTGCCTCGCGGACTAAGATTCATCCATGCCAGTGCGATGCCGCCCAACCCTACCAGCAGCGGAAGCACAATCTGGACATCCGCACCGGTGCTGGTGAGCAGCAGTCCAGTGGCCATCAACGCGAAACCGGCCAATGCCACGACGGCCGGTTTCGGAGCACGTTGGATGGCCTCGGACAATGATTCCGGTGCGGCAGCCGATTCGTCGTCATGAGCGGCAAGTGGCTGATTGCCTCGCGCAAGCGGCGCCTGATTAACGGGCACTGTGCGAGCCGCAGCCGCCACCGGGTCTCCGGCGGGCATGAACACCCACAGGAATACATAAGCGATGATGCCTGCGCCGTAGAGGACGGTCAGTGCGATGAACGCAATCCGAACCCATGCCACGCCGATGCCCAAGTGCAGGGCGATGCCCTTGCACACGCCGGTGAGCCAACGGCCCTGCCGGGGGCGCATCAGCGGCATGCGCGCGGGCAGCAATGGTTCGGGAGATGACGTCATACTCCTATTGTGCCGCGCTCAGGGCGTTGCGGCCGGGGTTTTACCCGGTGTTCAGGGAACAATCAGGGTGTTCCCCGAGCGTTGTGGCAGTGGTCGGGCGGTGTAATGGAATCATGAGCAATCCAAACGCGAATCCATATCAGCCACAGCCGCAGCCTGGTCCGCAAAAAAACAAGACATCGCGACGCTTCTTCACTTGGGTGCGATCCAGTGGACTGGTTCGCGGCGATGACCGGTGGATCGGCGGCGTATGCAGCGGCATCGCTTTACGGCTTGGCTGGAGCCCCACACTAGTACGTGCTTTGGTGATTGTATGTACATTGTTCTTCGGTTTTGGCGCAGCTCTGTACGCACTCGGCTGGTTTCTGATGCCGGATGTACGCGATGGGCACATCTTGGCCGAGGACCTCATTGCCGGCCAATGGGACTGGAATTGTCTTGGATGCTTCCTGTTCCTCGCCGTGGCAATCGTGATTCCAGGTGCGGGGTGGGTTTGTATTGCGCTCGCCGCCTTAGCGCTTTGGTTGTTGGCCAAAAGCGGCATTCGCCAGCAGGAAGGGTACGGATTCGGGGCATCTGCGCCGCGACCGGCTTCACAGCCTGTGTCATATCCAGCTCCACAGCCTGTCTCATATCCAGCCGCGCAACCGGTCCCTCAATCTCCTTTGTATTCAGCTCCGCAACCTATTTCACAACCTGTTTCACGAACCGCGCCTAGTGTTTCACAACCTGTTTCACAGCCTGTCTATCAGTCGATGCCCAGCGTGATGCCGGGCACAGTGCCCAGCGCGATGCCCGGCACAGTACCCAACGGGCCGTTTGCCCACGACCGTATGAATGCGACGGCCTATGCCCCCACCGAGTCCAAGCGCCGCAAGCCGGCGGGCCCAATCGTGGTCTTGAGCATACTGGGCCTTACCTTCCTCTCCTTTGCCGGTCTGATGGGACTGATTTGGGTAAACGACATGGGCATTATCGGCATTATGCGTCTGAGCACCATCTGGATTGCCGCAGTATGCATAGTGATGGGGCTGGTGGTCATCATTCTCGGATTCAGAGGACGGCGTACCGGTGGTCTGATTCCTCTCGGACTGGTTGCCGGTGGATGCGCGCTCTGCATGACCATCGTTTCAGGCACGTATGGCGTGTACTACCGTGATTTTGGTGCCAGCGGCATCAATACTGTTGTTTCACTGAGCCAATCTGTCAGTGCGAGAAACAGCGATGGCATGAACGATGTGCAAAAGGATGGCATCTTCGTTGCCGATGCCAGCGATGCCACGTTCGAAACATTGCAGCAAGGTGTGGCGTTCAGCGGTGAAAACTACAACACCGATCAGGCGATCATTGATTGGTCCGATTGGGGCAAGACACATGGGCCGCACACGGTGAAGATGCTGGATGGCAAAACCTCCATCAGTAATTGCCCGGTCGGTACCATCACCATAGCCGCAACACAGGCGCAAGTGCATATCGTTCTGCCGGATTCCTGCACTTACGCCTTCGGCACCGCCGACTCCTACTCCACTTCGAGTGACGTCGGCGGCAAATACGAGATGGTATACAACAACTACATGGGTCTAAGCTTTGGTTTCTTCGAAGCTGAAAGCGCCACCAATCCCATGAATGGGCCTGATTACGAATGGTTGGATAAGGAATCCGCCATGCCGGACAACGGCCCAGAACTAAAAATCAATATTCCCTATGCGGTGGAAGCACGCGTCAACGTGGTGTACGCCTCCGATTGGGGAGGCTCCACGTTCCAGCCGCTCGCCGATATATACGACGGCAACAGCACAAGCAAGAACACAACCGGGCAATCGGAATGATCAAGCCGTTACAACCAGGAGATGGAATCATGACTGATGAAACCAAGGAATTCGCCTCCATCGAGGATGCGACACCGACCACGGCCATACCTTCCGAAACCGACGAGACCACCGAGACCACAACCATGGTGACCGTCGATGACCGAACCGATACCACGGTGCTGCCATCCGCAGCGGATGATGACAAAACGGCTGTGCTGCCCGTCCCCGACGATCATGCGGATGCGTCGGTCTCGGATGTGGATACGCAGGTGACAACTGCCTCTCCATCGCCCATCGAACCATCCATAGATCGGATTGCCCTGGAAGCAGTTGCCGATGCCGTGGAGGGGGATGGCGGGCCGATTCCATCTGCCGATGATGTACCGATGTACGCAGCATCTTCAGCGCAACCTTCCTATGAGCAGTCTCAGACCGCCGGCAAACCATGCCAACCTGGGGGGAGCGCCAAGAACGTCCAGAATGCTAAGGATGTCAAGAGTGCCAAGAACATCCAGAAACAGAGCATCAGCGCGCCTACTGTGGTATTCGGACTATTAGGCGTGATTATCGGCGTGATCGCGCTGGTTTTCGGGTGCATATCTCCGGATCGGATGATTTCGCTGTTCTCGCCGAATCCGCAATTGCTGACGGCTATTATCTGCGCCGTAGTGGGACTTATTCTGGTAATAGTGGCCGTTGTATGGGCCATAGTCGGTGCCGTCAAGAAGAGAAAATAGCGTTACAACCATTGCATTACGGTCCCAGTAGAAGCACATTATGACGGGAGCCGACCGATAAGAGCCGACCGTTCTATGCTGATGGGGGGAGGCATAGTAACTATGAAACGGATTTCGGCGCGGCGGGTAGCGAGCGTCATCGCCACCGCGATGGCGATGACGCTGGTATTAGCCACACTTGGCTGGGCGATGATGCCGCAATGGAACACACGGCCCTACACCAAGCACATCGCTATCGCTTCTGCCGACACCACCATCACCCCTGCCCATGCGAACATTCCCCACGAGGGGCGATATCGTACGCGTGAAACCCGACTATCCATCAAGACCGGCGACGGCGTCACGCTACCCGCCGTACTACGTGAACCGGTCGACGCTCCCGGGCCACGCCCGGCTTGTCTGTTCATTCACGGGTCCGGTACCAGCGGTGCCGAGGATTTCGGCGATATCGCCAACGCCATGGCCTCTGCCGGCATCGTGACCTTGGTGCCGGCCAAGCGCAACGACAACTACACCGTGCTGCATCGCGACTACCCGCGTTTTGCTCGCGAATACGGGCGTTCGCTCGACGTGCTGCGTGGCATAAGCGGCGTGGACCCCGCCAAAACCGGCATCTACGCCGAATCCGAAGGCACCTGGATCGCCACGATTCTAACCTCGAAACGGCAAGACATTGCCTTTGCCATACTTACATCCGCACCGGTGTTCAATGGACGTGAGCAAATGGCCATGGCTGTCAGCGCCTATACGCATGAGGCCGGCGCGCCCAAGCCCGTGGTCAAAGACATGGCCAAATTGATGTCGCTGGACTACGCGCCATTCGATCTGGCCTATGCCGACTTTGATGCCGACCGGTATCTGAAATCCCTCACCATGCCGGTGCTGGTGAACTACGGCACCTACGATACGGCCATGCCCATCGAACAGGGGGCGCAGCGGATCATCGCCACGGCCAACAAGTCCGGCAACGAGAACGTCACCGTACGCTATTTCGCCGGCAACCATCAGATGCGGGCTGGTGAGGGCTTATTCACCCCGAACCTGCCATTGGCCGAAGGCTATACGCAAGCGCTGGAAAATTGGGTGAACGGTGTGACTGCCGGAACCAAAGCCGATGGATGGGCAACGCCCCAAGTCGCCGGTGCGACACCTCACCAGCGCTTCGCCGCGCCGCAACGTACCAGATCCGGTATCGTCGGCTCGCTCGGCGTGCTGGCCGGTCTGATGGTGGCAGGGCCCGTGCTGATCGTGATGGCGGCGATATTGGGTATTGGCTTGACTGTGTTTTCTTGGCTACAGACGTTGCTGGCCGGGCGACGTAGTGTGGCGACTGTGCGGGCCATGCATGCGACGCCGAGTGGGCTGGGAGCCGCCCAACAGCGTACGTTGCACGGCATTGCCGGCTTATCTGCCGGTATCGGCACAGCGGTGATGGTGATTACCGTGCTGTTGTATGGCTATATGAGCGCCGTAGGCGTATCGGCTGTATTGGTTATGCCTCAACCGCAGTTGTTTTCCCTTGGGTGGAGGGCATTGCAGGTGCTGACCGTGCTGTTGGTCGTGCTGTTCGCGTGGGAACTGGAACGTATGTGGCGGTATCGCGCCAGCATTATCGGCGTGCGTCGTGTCATTTGCGTGATGGTGACACTGGCTGCACTTGTCACATTGACGATATTGTCTTTCTGGGGGTTGTTCAGTCTGTGATATTCACGGTCGTTACCGGCTCCTTCCCGAATATGTGCCACTGAGTCGCCGTGAGCGTCACAAATTCGGGAAGGTGGATGGGGCGTGACGGCGTGGAGGCACTGTCGTCAGCGCTGAGCGGCTTCAGCCTCATCCAAAGTGTCGAAACCGCCGAGCTGGACTGTGTGCAACAAGGTTTCCTCAGTGATATTGCGTTGCGGGCTGGCTGCGGCGCGCTCGCTAATCATCACCTCGTAGAGCTGGAAGGTCCGTTCGGAATACGTACCAAGCTCGCCGCGCAGATAGGTTTCGAATGAGGTGGCAGATGGTGTGTCTTCGGTGGTGGTGAGTACGCGCATCGCCTCGCCGAGCTTGGGGTAGCGCTCGCGGAAATCCTTGGCCCAGGCGACCTGCTGGGCGATGACCTGTTCCTGACGGGCCACGCGCTCTTCAGAGGGACGCGGAATATACGGCTCTATGTTCTTCGTGAAATCTTCCGGCGCGGTGGAGGCCATCATGCGGCCGTATTTTTCGGTCACGAGGTTGCGGCCCACGTGGTCGGCCGCGTCAAGATCAGCGGCATAGCTGGTGAGTAATGGCCGTTCCCATGTGAGGAACTGGGCCAACCGCATCTGGTGGAACACCGGCCAGTTGCCTTGGCATGCCGCGCGTCCACCCTCATTGTTGGTGCGCTGGAACTGATCCCATTCATGGCGCACAATAGCCTCGCGCAGTTCATCATCAGTCAGTTCGTTGGTCATCGACGTTCCTTTCACTAATCCTCTGATGAGGGAGATGGCACGGCGAAGCCGTGACAGAGGGAGCTTGAATCTACAAACTTTTAAGCACCGGATCATCGGAGGCGATGTGGTCCTCGACATACGGGCGCTGCCATTCGAGGAAGGTCTCGCCGGACGTGGTCAGGTGTTCGCGTTTGAGTTCCTTGACGATATCCGCCGCAATCTGCTCCACGATATCGTTGATTTTCTTGATTGCTGGAGCCGCGCCCTTGCCGCCTTCGCCGAATCCGGCCCCGCCATAGCAGGCTGCCGAACTCAATCGCATCACGGTTTCCAACTGTTCGCCCACGTTCGGCAACAGCGCGAACATCGAGCCAGACAGCTTGCGCAATGCTGCGAACTGCCACTTGTAATACGGCATATAGCCCACCACCATCGGCACGTTAACCAGGAACACCAACGAGGCGGTGGCCTGCACGAACTCGTGGATGGACAGCCATGCGGCCGCGCCGTCGCCGCGCTTCAACGAACGCGGCAGATTATATTGACCGGCTTGGGCGATCATGCCCAATCGCTTGGAAATCAAGGCAAGCCGCACGTCGTCGGGCATATCCTTGAACCCTTGGCGTGTTTTGGAGAACTGCCCAGTGGGGTCTGCGAATACTTCGCCATTGGTGGCTGCGGCCAGAGTCGATTCAGCCAGCATCAGCCACTCGTGCGGCGCGGTTTGCGCGGGCGCAGTGCGATACCCGGTGATCGACTCAAAGAAGTCACCGATGCGGAACACGCCGTCACGGCGATTCGCGCCCTGTGCGCGCGGCGTGACGGGGGAGCCTGCACCTGCGGAGGGGAATGCCCCGGAAGCATCGGACCTGGCATGCGCCTCGAACGTCACGCGGCCTTGCGCATCCACGCTGAACTTGCGCGGCAGCGCCTCGTAATCGGCCTCAAGTTGCTCGCCGATGGCCGCGTAATCCTCATCCGTAAGCCACAGGCAGAAGCGCGGGCCGAAATCGTGGTCCTGCGAATACGCATCATCGAATCCGTAGCATTCCGAGCCATGACCCACCAGACCGGCGGCGATACGCCCGGCATACTGCGGATACTTCGCCGCAATCATCGGCTTGCCCATCTGCGTCCAGAACGCGCGGGCCAGCTTCAGTCCGGATACCGGGCATGCGGAAACGGCCTCGGCCGCGCCCGCAGAACCG
>JABLTP010015526.1_pt1 | contig 12402 bp, 14 predicted proteins | sample 7160111 | NCBI WGS metagenome assembly JABLTP01 (sample SAMN14651227, study PRJNA627086) | human gut metagenome | isolation source: feces | host: Homo sapiens
AGACATGAATTTGACGGCGAAATGGGAAGAGCTATAAATAAAGAAGTAATGGAAAAAGATATAAAAATAATCAAGCAATTTAATGTTAATGCTTTAAGAACTTCTCATTATCCAAATAATCCATATATGTATGATTTATGTGATAAATATGGATTATATGTAATAGATGAAGTAAACCTAGAAACTCATGGTACATGGAAGTATGGACAAAAAGAAGAAGAAGGTGCACTTCCAGGAAGTAAACCAGAATGGACAGATGCTGTGTTAGCAAGATGTAAATCTATGTTTGAAAGAGATAAAAATCATCCATCTATAATAATATGGTCATTAGGAAATGAGTCTTTTGGAGGAGAAAACTTCAGAAAAATGTACAGATTCTTTAAAGATAATGACAAATCTAGAATAGTACACTATGAAGGAATATTTCATCATAGAATGTATGAAGATGTATCAGAGATAGAAAGTCAAATGTACACAAGACCTTGGGAAATAGAAGAATATGCAAAAAATAATCCTAAAAAACCTCATATAATGTGTGAATATACACATTCTATGGGAAATTCAAATGGTAATCTAGATGCATATTATAAATTATTTAGGAAATATGATGTTCTACAAGGTGGATTTGTATGGGACTTTAAAGACCAAGCAATCCTAAAAAAAGAAGGAGATATAAGTTATTTAGCTTATGGAGGAGATTTTGGAGATTTCCCAAATGATTATGATTTTAGTGGAAATGGATTAGTATTTGCTAATGGAGAAGTAACTCCTAAATTCTATGAGATTAAATACTGGTATGCAGATGTATTATTTGAAGATGTAAAAGAAGGTTTAGTTAAAATAAAAAATGATTATTTATTTAACAATTTAAATAGATATGACATATTCATAACTACAACTAAAAATGGTGAGTTTGTAGATGAAAAATGTGTAACAATAGATTTAGAGCCTGGACAAACTTATGAACTAGAATATGATGTGGTACAAAAAAGATACAAAGGTGAGGAATACATAGTTACATTTACAGTTAAAGAAAAGAATGAAACAATGTATGCACCTAAAGGTCATGAAATAAAACATCATCAAGTTGTATTAAAACCAAATACATTAAAAATAGAAAGAGAAGAAAATACTAATAAAGTTAATATAAATGAAGAAGATAAATTGATAACATTATCTACAGAAAAAGTAAAAGTATCTTTATCAAAGGAAAGTGGGCTTTTAGCACAGTATATAGTAAACGGAGAAAATATACTAAAAGAAGAATCAAGACCATATTTTTGGAGAGCAAGTACTAATAATGATAGAGGATTTAAAAATGAAGTAGATGCAGTTACATGGAGAAATCCAAATATGAATTTAGTAAACATTAAAATAGAAAACTATATTAATTTAGTTAATTTAGTAGTAGATATAGAACTAGATAATAATAGTACAGTAACATATGTATACTCATTAGATAGTAACTCTAAACTAAAAGTACAACAAATATTAAATCCAAATAGAGATTTAGCTAAAATACCTGCAATAAGCGATATGTTTATACTTAAAGAAGAATTTAAAAATATAACTTATTATGGTAGAGGAGAAATAGAAAATTACTGGGATAAATATAAGAGTGCTAAGGTAGGGTTATACGAAGATATAGTAACTGAAAAAATGGTAAATTATCTTCAACCTCAAGAAAATGGTGCTAAAACTGATGTAAGATATTTAGAAATAAAAAATGAAAAAGGAGAAGGAATAAAAATAAGTGGAGTTCCTACTTTTGAGTTTAATATATCTAAATATCATCCAGAAGATGTAGAAATAGCAGATCATTTCTATAAATTAAAGCCATTAGATGCAACTGTATTAAGAATAATATACAAACAAATGGGAGTAGGAGGAGATGATAGCTGGAGAGCATTACCTCATCCGGAATATATTTTAAATCCTAATAAAATTTATACTTTAACATATGAAATAAAACCAATATAAATATTTATAAAGAGCATATCCTTCTAAATTATGAAGGGTATGCTCTTTTACGCTTATAGTAAATTATAATATATTAAAAAGTAAGATGAATTTCTGAATTTGAGTAATATAAATAAATTGCTTTTCACCATAAAAAATATTTTGAAATTCATTATTAATACAGGGACTTAATCACTGGATTAAGTTATTGGCAAGAGAAAAGATAGCATCCATATGTAAATTAAAGTGATTTACTTACACAGGGCATAAGCGAAGCAAAACTATAAGCTAGAAATTTTAATATGGACAATAGATAAAAATTTTATAATAGTATAGAACAACAGAAGTTTATAGATTGTAGCAATTAAAAAACTTTAGAATATATTATAATTACATATAGTAAAAGGGGTGGGGATATGGATAGTTTGCTGTCAGGAATAAGTGCAATATCTATTAAAGATATAATTATGATAGTAATTGGATGCATACTAATTTACTTAGCTATATACAAAAAATTTGAACCAACTCTGTTACTTCCTATGGGGTTTGGAGTAATAATGGCTAATTTACCATTGTCAGGAGCTATAACTCAATTGTTTGGAGATAGTAAGGTAGTTGGTATATTAGATTTACTATTTTCACAAGGAATAGCAACGGAACTATTTCCACTTTTAATATTTATAGGAATAGGTTCAATGATTGATTTTGAACCACTACTTCAAAAGCCATTTACAATATTTTTAGGAAGCAGCAGCTCAACTTGGAATATTTTTAACTATAATAGTAGCTTTAATATTTGGATTTGACTTAAAAGAAGCTGCATCTATAGGAATAATAGGGGCTGCTGATGGACCGACTTCTATATTTGTAGCATCTCAACTTGCCAAGAATTTACTTGGACCAATATCTGTAGCAGCATATTCTTATATGGCACTAGTGCCTATCATTCAGCCATTTGCTATAAAACTTGTTACAACAAAGGAAGAAAGAATGATAAGAATGAGTTATACTCAAGGCAAAGTATCTAAAAGAACTAAAATATTATTTCCTATAGTAGTTACAGTAATAGCAGGGATAATAGCACCACAATCAATACCTCTTATTGGATTTTTAATGTTTGGTAACCTAATGAAAGAATCAGGTGTTGTAGATGGATTATCTAAATCTGCTCAAAATGAACTTGTAAATATTTGTACAATATTACTAGGTCTATCTATAGCATCAACTATGAAAGGTGACGATTTTCTAAAAACATCTACATTACTTATAATGTGTATGGGACTTATAGCATTTATATTTGATACAATAGGTGGAGTATTATTTGTAAAAATTATAAATATATTTAAAAAAGAAAAGATAAATCCAATGATTGGAGCAGCTGGTATATCTGCATTTCCAATGTCAGCTAGAGTAGTTCAAAAGTTGGCTACAAAGGAAGACCCTCAAAATTTTATATTAATGTATTCAGTAAGTGCGAATGTATCAGGTCAAATAGCGTCTGTTATAGCTGGTGGCCTTATACTTGGACTATTATCTTAAGGGGGATATATTATGATTGAGGGATTAAAATTAATGGCTACTGGAATGTGTGGTGTATTTTTAGTTACGGGTATAATTTATTTTGCTATAAAGATATTAAATAATTTTGATAAATAAATTGATTAAAGTCCTCTTAAATAAGAGGATTTTTTTGTACTAAAAATGCAAATACTTTATTTAAAGAGGTGAAAATATGATAAGAAATCGTAAAGTAAAAGATCCAATAGTAGCTATAACTAAAGGAATGAGTGAAGGTAGGTCATTAGAAAAAGCCCTAGATTTACTTCCTATGGATAAAATTATACAAAAAGGAGATAAAGTAATAATAACTCCTAACTGGGTAAAAGATAAATCACCTAAAGATGGTGTAGTTGTAGGTCCTAAAACTTTGAAAAAGCTTATACAATACATAAAAACAAAAGAACCATCAAAAATAGTTATAGCAACTGGGTCAGGAGGAGCTAAAACTCCTGATGTTATGAAAAGTGTTGGATATGACAAAATAATAGAAGAAGAAAATTTAGAATTTGTAGATATGAATTATGGACCATTTATAGATTTAGAATTAAATCATGAAATAATAAAATCTACTCCTATAAATGAAGTTATAAAGGATGCTGATGTTATAATTTCATTTACTCAATTAAAATACCATGAAGAAGCTACAGTAACTGCAGCCATTAAAAATATAGCTATGGGTTACCCTCCTGCAAGTATTCATGGATACCCTAAAAAGCAAACTGGAATTCATGAAGACTTACATGGTTTTATAAGATGCTTTGCAAAAAAAGTTCCAATAGACTTATCAATTATTAGCTTAGACAAGGCAATGATAGGAACTGGACCTAGTGATGGTATGGCGGTTGATACACCTGGCCTTGTAATAGCATCAACAGATCCTGTAGCAGCAGATAGTATAGGTGCAAGATTACTTGGATTTTTACCGCAAGCAGTTTGTTATTTATATGGATTATATAAAGATGGATTAGGAGAAGCTAGACCTGAGAATATGACAATACTAGGACTTGACTTAATTGAAGCTGAAAAAATATTTAGCAAATGTGCATATGGTAAAAAAGATGTAATGCTAGATAAAGATAAGCTTAAAGATATTCATGGTAATTAAAAATTTTATAAGAATTAAAAAGTAAAACTGTGAAATAATAAACTTAGAAATAAAACCAAAAGGATGTGGCATTATGACTCATAAGAAAAGACCAAGTACTGAAAAGATGTATGATTATAAAAAAGAAAAAGTGGAGTTTGCAAGAGAACTAGGAGTAAATGGAGCTAATAACACAGAAGTAAATGCAAAAATGGCAGCTCAAGATGAAGCAAAATACAGCAAAGAAACTATGAATAGAAAACACAGATTTGTAAACCCACAAGAATCAGAAAATCATAGATATTAAAAAGAAGCTCTAGTAGTTTATCTGCTAGAGCTTTTTTTAACCTTTCTTTTAACTTTTTTTACTACTTTTTTCTTAGGTGTTTTAGACTTATATAAATCTTTATCTATAGATAATTCGGGATTGATAACATTTTGAGGTTCTTCACCAGCATTTGCTTCACATGTGTCTCTAATTGATGAAGCAAATGCCAGTTGCTCACCTAGTACAATAAAAAAACCAGCTAAGTTATCTAAATCATCATTGTCATCTATTTCTTGAGCTATTATAGCAGCGACTATTGTTACTAGAAATATGTATTGATTGCCAATTTCTTTACATGTACTTTTTATATCACACATTCTTTTACTGAGAAATTTATTTTTAGGCATTTTATCCCCACCAACAAAATATTGTTATTTTATAATATGAATAAATTTAGAGATATGTTACTAAAAATAAATTTGAAATTTAAGTTTATATAATATATAATATTTAAATAAAATTAATAAGACAGTTCGGAAGCCTCCTGTCTATAAATAAAACTACGGTGAACAGCATTTTATTATGCTTAATTTTTGTTAAAAAAACCGTAGCTTATAACTATGGTTTATTTTATTTTAAAACATAGTTATGAGTGTAGTAACGGATATGACTGAAGTGGCAGTGATGTTATATCAATACAGAAATTTTACCTAAATAGGCTTAATACATTTTAGGGGGAAAAATATGACATCAAAAACAAAAAAAATAACTAGAATAGGTGTAGTTGCAGCCTTATATGCAACAATAACATTAGTACTGGGGTCTATAAGCTATGGACCAATACAATTTAGAATATCAGAGGTAATGACTTTACTTCCGTTATTTGGAAAAGAATATATACTATCACTTACAATAGGTTGTTTTTTAGCAAATGTAATAGGTCCTTATGGAGTACCTGATATTATACTTGGAACATTAGCCACATTTATAAGTGTATATTTAGTATATTTAACAGGAAAACATATGAAAGGTAAAAAAGGATGCTTAATAATAGCATCATTGTGGCCAACTATAGTAAATGCTATAATAGTAGGTGGAGTAATGCTACATGGATTATTTAAATTGCCATTAATTCTTTCTATTTTAGAGGTAGGATTTGGACAATTTGTGGTAATAACTATAATAGGTGTTCCTTTATTCAGATTTTTAAATAATAAATATTCAAAATTATTAAAGGATATATTAAGTTAATATATCCTTTAGTTAATAGTTAGGAGATAAAATGGAAGAAGTAAAAAACACAAAATTAATAGGCATAGGAAATGAAGGTATAAAAAAACTAGAAGAAGTTGAAAGTAAAATAGTAGAAAAAATAGATACAGAAAAAATAAATATCAATAAAGATGTAGATAAAGACTATGTAAGAGCATTACTTGATGGAGTTGATATATTACTTTTAACTTACAATAGTGAAGACAAACAAGTTCTTCAAATAGTTAATGCAATAGGATATATGGCTGATGAAAGAAGAGTATTATCAGTTGGACTTGATTTAAGTGAAAAAGAAAATAAAAATGAAATAAAAATAAATAGAGAAATAAAGATAAATAATGATAACACAGATTCTTTATTAAATATAATAGATATGATAATAGACTCAATATCTGATGAATGTACTATAAGTATAGATTTAACAGATATAAAAGAAGGACTAGCTAGTGATAAGGGTATAAAATACTCATATGGTGAGTTTGATAAAAACAATAGTGTAGAAGAAATAGCAAACAAACTTGAAGAGAGTGCTATAAAAACTAGTGATGAATTAACTGGTAAAAAGTTAATGATATTAGTTGAGATGAGTTCAGTATATGATATAGCATATTTAAATGAAGTATTAAATGCTATACAAGATAAGAGTGATGACTCATATGAAGCGATATTCTCTTTATACTTAAAAGAAGACTTAGGAGAAAAAATAAAAGTTTCATTAATATATAACTAATAAATAAATTTTAATTTAAGAGCTATCTTAATATAATTTTAAAAAATAAAATTTATATTAAGATAGCTCTTTATAGATTAATATACTTATTGTTAATAATTTATAATCTAACGATTATTTTGATCAACGGATGTATCATAAGAGGTAGAAAGGATATATCGTTGGTGATATGAAATACTTCTTAATACGTCGTTTACACAAAGTAAATTTTATATATAAATTTTGCTAAAATATAGTATTATTAAGGTCTTAGATTAGTTGACTAATGTAAAAAAATAATATATTATATAAAGTATTGTGTAATAAAAAATAAGTAATAAAGAAAGGAAATAATCAAATGCTACAAGTTACTAATGTTGGACTTAGATTTGGTGATAAAGAGTTATTCAAAGATGTTAACTTAAAATTCACTAAAGGTAATTGTTACGGGATAATAGGTGCTAATGGTGCAGGAAAATCAACTTTCCTAAAGATATTAGCTGGTGATATAGAAGCAAACACAGGTAGTGTATCTATAACAGAAAAAGAAAGAATGTCAGTTTTAAGACAGGACCACTTCAAATATGAAGAAGAAACAGTTTTAAATGTTGTTATAATGGGACATGAAAGACTATATCAAATAATGCAAGAAAAAGATGCATTATACATGAAGCCAGACTTCTCTGAAGAAGATGGTATAAAAGCTGCTGAACTTGAAGGTGAGTTTGCTGAACTTGATGGATGGGATGCAGAAACTAATGCAGAAAGATTATTAATGGGTCTTGGTATAACTAAAGATTTACATTACAAGCAAATGAAAGAATTAACAGGTGGAGAAAAGGTTAAAGTATTACTTGCTCAAGCATTATTTGGTAAACCTGAAATACTAATAATGGACGAACCTACAAACCACTTAGACTTCCAATCAATAAATTGGTTAAACAACTTCATAATGGATTTAGAAGATTCTATAGTAATAGTTGTATCACACGATAGACACTTCTTAAACCAAATATGTACAAATATAGTTGACGTTGACTTTGGTAAGATACAAATGTACGTTGGTAACTACGACTTCTGGTATGAGTCAAGCCAATTAGCATTACAACTTGCTAAAGACCAAAATAAAAAAGCTGAGTAAAAAATAGCTCAATTAAAAGAGTTCATCGCAAGATTCAACTCAAATGCGTCAAAAGCTAAGCAAGCAACATCTAGAAAGAAACAATTAGAAAAAATACAAGTTGAAGAAATACAACCATCTAGAAGAAGATATCCATATGTTGGATTCACTCCTGAAAGAGAAATAGGAAATGAAGTTTTAGAGGTTGAAGGATTAACTAAAACTGTAGATGGAGTTAAAGTTTTAGATAACGTATCATTCAGATTAGATAGAGAAGATAAAGTAGCATTTATGGGAGACGAAATAGCTATAACTACTTTATTCAACATATTAATGGGAGAAGATACTGCTGATAGTGGTACATTCAAGTGGGGAGTTACAACTTCTCAAAGTTATCTTCCTAAAAACCACAACCAATACTTCGATGGTGTAGAATACTCATTAGTTGATTGGTTAAGACAATACTCTGAAGAAAAGAGTGAAAGTTTCATAAGAGGATTCTTAGGAAGAATGTTATTCTCTGGTGAAGAAGCTTTAAAACAAGCTCAAGTTTTATCTGGAGGAGAAAAGGTTAGATGTATGTTATCAAAACTTATGTTATCAAATGCTAACGTATTAGTTTTAGATGACCCAACTAACCACTTAGACCTAGAGTCTATAACTTCTGTAAACAAAGGTTTAGAGAAATTCCCAGGAGTATTATTATTCAACTCTCATGACCAAGAGATGATACAAACTCTTGCTAACAGAATAATAGAAATAACTCCAGGTGGAATAATGGACAGAAAGACTACTTTAGAAGAATATCTTGAAAACAAAGATATACAAGCTCAATTAAAGAAAATGTATGATGTTCAAAATGCATAATTAATATTATATAAGTAAATTAAAATATAAATACACCTTTTGAATATATGATAATACTCATTTTTGAGTGAGTGACTTTTTCATATATTTAGGAGGTGTATTTTTTATTATTTTAAAATACGCAATTGATAAATTATTATCTGATTTATAACTTAAATTAGTTAGTCAAGTCTACATAACGGGAATTCTTAGATAACAGACTATCGCTGTATACAAGTAACTTTACACAAGCTATATATCATACTATACCCTGTAATTAATTCATCGTTAGGGGGATAGGCCATGCATAAGAAATTAATATCGTTAATTACAAGTGGTTTATTAAGTTTAAGTATATTAACCGGTTGCAGAAATGAATACGTTGAATATAAAGAACCACAAGTACAGCAAAAACAAGTAGATGAAGATTTAAATGAATTATATACTAAAGAAATAAGTGAAAATAAAGAAATCGATGAAGCATATAAATTATTAAAACCAGTTATAGATAATAGTTTTTATGGTCAAAGACATAATATTATTAAATCAGAAGATGGAAAAACTTTAATATTGGAGCTTCATATGGATGAATATGTTGCAGAAAATGGAAATATAGATGAATGGAATAAATATATTTATCAATGTTTAAATTCTGCTAAAGCGTTAAAAGAGCTCTTAGTAAATAATGGTCTAGAAACTAATTTCGCTATAGCTGTTATGGACTTTGATAAAGAGGTAGTATATATTTATATACTAAATGATCAAGTATATTATAATATAAGAAATGAAAACTAAATACTTATAATTTATAGGATGGTTTAAGTAGCTATCCTGTTTTTTATGTTATTAAATTAATACTGTAAGAATAAATTAAAAGGTGTATTTTTGCTTTATTTGAATTCCTCCCATACATCATTATTTAATTTAATAAAAGACTTATTACCATCTCTTCTTCTAACATATCCTTCTTCATCCATATAAATATAATGACTTTCATCCCGGTCTACTTTTCTTACCTTATATCCTTCCTTTAATTTAGTTATAGCATCTCCAAATGTCATTTTAGGTTTTTCTACCGGTAATGTTCCTTCATATTTTTCATCATAGTTTTCCTTCAAACATTCAATAGAACAAAATACTAGACCTCTATCAACTAAATGACAATAATTATATTCTAATTCAAATCCACACATACAACATTTCATAAATGCCTACCTCCTATAAATTAAATTAATCTCATAATATTATCATTTGTATACGCAAGAGATACAAAATACTATCAAAGTCTAGATTAAAAAGGTTGTTTAATAGGCTAAAAATACCATCACTAATATATATTTTATTATATGTTTTAGGACAAATATTTGTGTACAAACTGAATTGATATATATTTATCAAGGATTTCCATGTTTTTATAATGGGACATCTTATAAATTAAAATTTGATATAAAAATATATATTTTATTTATAAGGTATGATAAAATATATAATATCATTTTATATTAAAAAGAATTTTTATATTTAAAAACTAAGGAGAATAATATGAGACGAGTAGACTTAATGAGCAAAACTACGACTTTAGTTACTATGCTAAGTATTGTATACGCTCTTATAGACATGAAGATAATATTTTTGGCGCCTATATTAACAATATCTATACCTTATAGATTTATGAAATATAAAGAAGAAGGAAAGCATACTGAAAATAGAAAAATATTAAATAACTTACTTTTATTCAACTTAATTGTGTTTATAGGAGTAATAGCTATAACTAATAGAATGAGCACAGACATATTTGAGATTATAGTAAATATAATAATCACATTTATTTATTTTAAAGTATTATCTATGATAGATAAGAAAAGGGAAATATTATACAATAACCCTCAAATGGTATATGATAAAATAAATGAAAAGATAAATGCATTAGAGATGATGTATGAACAAACTGAAGAAGGTATGAGAAATGCTGAAACAGAAAAGGCTAGAAATTCAATGGAAGCAAAGTTAAATGCCATAAGATATAAAATAGATGAATTAAAAAGACAATCAGAGCTTATTAAAGCTCAAATAGAATCTAAAAATAACAATAAAAATATGAACTAATAAAAATTTTAGAATCTTTATCTATAAAATGAGGAGTATCTTATAAGATACTCCTCATTTTATAGGTAAAGAATTTAAACTTAAATTGTTTTTAGGTGCAAATATTGAAGTTATATTATCAGAAATGTATTGATATCTTATAAATGGTTGATTAGATATATTCTTATCCATTATAGGTTTGCTCCAATTCATTCCTAAATCACATGATTTACAAATGTACAAATCAAAGTATTCAACCCACTGTATATATATAGTAGAATTTTCTTTTATTATACTTGGAAATAAGCACATAACATCTTTACTTATAATAGACTCTTGATTTATTTTCAAAAAATTATTTTCTAAACTGATATTGACATATTTGCAATAATATTTGTTATCGTGGTTTTCTGAAAATACTATATGATAGTTACTGCTTTCATCTTGTAAAACAGATAAATATATTTTATTCTTATTTGATTTAGTAATTTGAATAGGCTTAGACCAAGAACGAGAATTTAAATCAAAGGTAGATACAAATAATTCTTCAAATTTATCGACTAGCTTAAAGTAAAATATAATAGGTCTGTTATTTGAGTAGGCTACAACGAAGTTACTAAGAATATTATAGTCTATAAAATCTATTGTATTTTTTACATAAATATTATCATCTTCATATATATGAATTAGATTTGCTAAAAGAGGTATACTTTTGTTTATTGAGTAATATATAGTATGTTTTATATTAGATATGTGTTTTGTATATGGAAACTTTACTATAAAGTTTTTATAATCATATTTTATCATAGTATGTTTATCGATATTATCTTCTTCTATATTTAAGTTTAATATTTTTCCTTTTTTATCATTGATGATTCCATAGATATTGTCTTTTTCATTTGTATCTAGCCATATATCTACAAAGGAATAGTCCCCAGTAAATAAAATTTTAGGTAGTAAAATATCATTTTTATTATTTATTTTAGTTAATACTATATCTTTATCTATGTCAAAGTAATATAAGTCGTTGTTATTTTTTTTTATTACTATATTTGTTTTATCTATAAAAGACATAACTATCCTCCTAAAAATCTTTATACTAATATTTATATTAAAATATGCAAATTTATACATATATTAGTAAAAATTATTAAATAGAGAATCTAAATTAGTAACATGTATCTTATAAAATCATATATTTTATTAAGAAGAGAATATAATCTTTTCAAAATAAATACAGGAGAGGATAGAAGGCATGAGTGAAATAAAAGACAATAAAGATATAGAAGAAGTTAAAGAGTCTGAGGCGAGATACAATAAACCTTGTAAACCAGACAATTTATGCTGCACATGCAAAGATGGCCCAACGGTTGTAAAAAATGAAAGCCAATGTAAAGAACAATGTTGCAAACCAAAAACTATTAGATATCCAGATATAAGAGAAGCAAAATGCATACCTGCATTAATAGATAGAATATATGACTATGTACATTTAGATA
>JABLTP010006852.1_pt1 | contig 12333 bp, 17 predicted proteins | sample 7160111 | NCBI WGS metagenome assembly JABLTP01 (sample SAMN14651227, study PRJNA627086) | human gut metagenome | isolation source: feces | host: Homo sapiens
GACCTAGGGGCGTCAGAAACGCGGTTCCACCCTAATTTATTACTTCATTTTATCTGTTTGTACTCAGCTCTTCGCTGAGAGAAAGCGCCGTTGCCTACTTTGTTCTACTTGGCTTTCACTATCCCAAGCTCGCTAGAAAAACGCCATAAGCTCTTCTTTCTTATCAGTATTATAGCAAAAATAGAGAAACTTGTAAAATAAAATTCTAACCCTTCTTACCAAGTCCCATTTCCTGACGGACATGTGCATGGGTATCTTCATGGAGAATATCATTATCAATAATCGAAGCTTCTCGAAGTTGTTTTGCCTTTTCCTTATCCTGAGATGTTAAATCTTGTTCAGAATCATAAGCTTTCTCGACAATACCTAAAAGATGATTTCGAATTTCTTTTTCCTTGCGAATTCCGCCTTTTTTGCGGTAGCTAGCTACAACTAGGACAACCAACATCAACAACCCCAGATAACCAATAATGGGATACATAACTGCCACCAGTTGACGGAAACCCATAAAGGATATAGCAAAACCAGCCAGGGCAAAGGCAGCCACAAAGAACTTGTATCGTTTATCACTCCCCGCTGAGAAGCGTTTTCCAAGGGCATAGTAAAGACTAAAGACGGTATTGAAAATCAAACCAAAAATCACAAAGGCGTAGAGTTGTCGCAAAGATAGGGTTCACTTCCTTAGCAATAGCCAACATAGGAACATCCGATCTAGCAATTTTATCACTGTTAGCAAAGAGAATCAAGGTCGTGATGAAGAAAATCATACCAACCATGAAGCCTCCCCATGCTCCGCTCTTTTCAGCTTCATCAATTTTGAGAATAGAGCCTCCCATAACAAAGGCCATCGCTATAGCCGACATGACACAAACAGAAAAATAATTGATCACAGACATCCAAACGCTTGGGAAGGGTGATTGAATGGTTTGAGACACCTTATTCATCTCTACAAAATCCCAGTTACGCCCCAGAAACATTGGTCACGAAAATCATGGCAATCATAATCAAAATCAGAGGGGTAAAGACTCCAATAACACCGATGATTTTCTTGAAATCTAATAAACTAACAAAGATAGTCAAGGCTGTACAGAGGAAGGCGCCTACCCAAATCGGCATACCAAACTGCTGATTTAAATTAGCCCCTGCACCTGCCGTCATAACAAAACCAAAAAGAAAGCATGTGATAATCAGAGCAATGTCCAGAATACAGAATACGATAAATAACGGGATGGCTAATCTCAGCCAGAACGACTGAATGGTCATCAGAACGGTAATAACTTCCTAGAGAAATCATCAAACGGCCAAAACCAACATGTAGAACGCCAAGGACAATAACACCTATCAACCCCCAGGCTCCAAAACTGACAAAATACTGCAAGAGGTCCTGTCCAGAAGATACTCCTGCACCAATCATTACACCGACATAAGCCAGGGCAATGCTCCAAATACGTTTTGACATATTACCTCCTATAAAATAAAAGCTATTTCCATTTTACACCTTTACTGTTATAATTCTGTAAAAAACAAAAAAAGTACTTAAATAAGAAAGCACTGCTTATAGTATTACTTCTCCCAACCTTTACACCCATCAATATAGGTTGCTTGTAACTCCAAGGAATCATCTAAGACGATGAAATCGGCTGGGAGACCAGCTTTAAGGCTGCCACAAATATTTTCTAGTCCAACCGATTTAGCAGGAATACTAGTTGCCATTTGTAAGGCTTGAGCAACCGTCACGAGTCCCCAATCAACCACATGTTTGACACCGTCTTTGAGTTGTAGGATAGAGCCAGCTAGGTTACCACCTTTCTTAAGACGAGCGGTACCATTTTTCACAATAACAGGGAGCTCACCTAGCATATAGTCACCATCAGGACAACCTCCCGCTGACATACAATCTGTAATAAGGGTAACTCCTTGAGGCGTTTTTTGCTTGATGAGTACCTTACAAGCTGCAGGAACCACGTGATGACCATCCGCAATCAGTTCACCAATCGTCTCAGGAGTATCAAAGGCTGCACCAACCATACCAGGCTCACGGTGACTAAAGCCACGCATTCCATTGTAGACGTGAACCCAGACTGAAGCACCAGCTTCCACTGCTGCCATGGCTTCTTCATAAGTAGCATTGGAGTGTCCTAAAGCAATCGTTACACCTTGTTTAGTCGCTTCTTTAATAAAGTCAGCCACTCCTTCACGCTCGGGAGCCAGGGCTAATTTGATTAACTTTCCTTGAGCCGCTTCTTGCCAGGCTTGCAACTGTTCGATACTTGGGTTGCCCATGTATTTAGGATTTTGCGCTCCCTTATAGATCTCAGTGAAATACGGTCCTTCAAAGAAGAGTCCCTGGATTTTAGCACCAGGCTCCTTACCAGCCGTCTCTGCTGTTGTCTGACAGATAGCTTTTAGCTCTTCAAATGGCGCTGTCAATACTGTCGGTAAGAAAGAAGTCACACCTGCTGAAAGCAAGGCTTGACTCATGCCTAGAAGACTTTCCTCAGAATTATCCATAACATCGTACCCCGCAAAGCCATGAATGTGAGTGTCCACAAGGCCAGGAGCAATCTGATAATCACTGTAATCTAGCACTTCTGCACCCTCTGGTACATTTTCTGTCCACTTACCAAAACGACCATCTGTGACCGCCAAGTAGCCACCTTCTTTGACCTTATGATCAAAATAAAAACGTTTGGCTGAAATATAATAAGTCATAGGACTACCTCTCATCAATTTTCTATGTTCTCAATACGCCTTCATTATATCAGAAAAGCCGAGAAAAGTTCTCGACTTTCGATATTAAATCACACCTTCTGTAACCTTTTCAACAAGGTTGATGGCATAGTCTGCGATACGTGTGTAATATGAGAGGTAATCAACATAGTTGATACCTGCCTGCGCAGTACATTCACCATTATTAAGACGTTTGGTATGAAATCATACGCAATTGTTTTTCAAGTTTTTTCAACTCTTCATGACGAAGGATAACTTGACCTGCAAGCACTTTGTCATCATCCACAACAACACGAATACTATCAAGATCAATACGGTGCGTGCGATTATAAACATCCTCAAGCTCAGCCTTAGCAGTCCCAGAGAATTCAATTCCTTTATTATGAATATGTTGTGAAAGGTTGGCACTTGCAACTGCCAGGTCACCAATACGCTCCAAGTCACGAACAGAATCTAAAACACTTACCAAAATTTCGTTTTCATAAACACTAAGAAATTCGTTAGAGATTTCAATCAAGTAAGTTGTTAACTCTTCATCAATACTGTTAACAGCTGTTTCATACTTCTCTACCTTGTCAAAGTATTTCTCATCACCTTTATCAAAGAAAGCGTATGAAGCCTCCAAAGATTGAATGGCATATGATGCTAAGTGAACCAACTCTTTCTTAGCATTACCAAGGGCAATGGCTGGCGCTTGTGTGATAAGCAAACGATTCAAGTAAAGCGCTTCGTACTTGTTAACTTCATCCTCACCAGGAATAATTTTAGTTAACGGATAGATATCATCGAAATAAATCCTTCTTTCTTGTGATATAAGAAAGGAAAAAATTGGAAGTTGCATCATGACAATCTTACCTTCTAGCACAAGTACTCTCAGCCATTGGAGCCCTCTGTGTTGCCATATCCTCTTTTGCAAAATCAAAAAATAAGATGCTCGTCTGGCAAATTACCGACTACATTTTCACTGCCGCTGCTAACCTCTTATTGGGTGGCTATACCAGTGCCTTAACCATTAGTATTTCCATCATCAGAAATCGTTTGATGATCAAAAAGAAAATGACCAAGACTATTTTGTCCATCCTCATTATTCTTCGAACCATCGTAGGATCCTTATCTCAATCAACTTGGGGTTATTGGCTATTTGCCAATCATCTCTTCAGTCTCTTATAGTCTATCAATTGCTATCACACGAAACCTCCAGTAGCTTCGTTGGGTCATTATTGAGAATATGTTACTCTGGCTAATTTACGATTTGATCATTAAGGCTTACCCCGCTGCCATCATAGATATCACCATTACACTAACCACTCTCATTGCCATTATCCGAAATCGAAAGACCTTTAGCAATTAAAAGCTAAAGGTCTTTTTCTTATAAAGCCCAGGTACGAATGGCGTAGGCTACACCTGACTGATCATTTGTCAAGGTCACATATTTACTCAAAGACTTGATGTCATCACTAGCATTTCCCATGGCAACACTTTGACCTACAAACTGTAGCATTTCAAGGTCATTGGCAGCATCACCCAAAGCCATGATTTGATCCCGGTTAATGTCAAGCTTTTCAGCTAAATGTTTAAGCCCGCTAGCCTTAGTTGCCCCCTGTGGCATGACTTCAAAAATATATTCTTGACTACGAACTGTGCTATAGCTCTGATCAAGTCTATCTTGCACAGCATTTTGGAAGGCGTCCAAAGGTTCAGATTCAGCCATATACATAGCTTGGAAAATCACTTGCCCTTCCTCAAAGATTTCTTCCAAACTCCTAGCTTTCGCTTCTGTAAAAACAGTCCCAGCATCATAAGCTACTAGCTCAGGTACCTCATTACCCACAACATAATAACTTTTTTCACCAGTAAAGGTTAGAGCCACCCCTGGGAAATCTTCACAAGCCTGCAAGAGTTCTTCCATTTCAGAGCGAGATAAACTTTCAGATTCAAGCAAGGTCCAATTTTTAGTTTCATAAGTTGAACAACCATTGTTCATGATAATGTACTCTTCTTCACTAAGACCCAATTTTTCAAAATGGGGAACAATGCCTGAACGTGGGCGACCTGTACATAGTACGATTTTAATACCTGCTGCAGTCGCCTCTTGAATAGCCTTGATGTTCTCTTCAGGTATCTCTTTTTGGCTATTTAAGAGGGTCCCGTCCATGTCAATTGCAATGAGTTTCACTTGGTTCTGGTTCATATTTTTCTTATCCTTCTTAACCCTAATATGTGTCATAAATAGTTAACTGATATTGTTCAATGATGCTGTTCAACTTATCACCATAGGTCGTGTCGGTGGCATAAACACCTGTTAGGGCTGCAGTCGCATCTTTGTAACTTCTCGTTTTGGAGCGGTGTACTCCGACATAGTAGCTACCCTCAAGAAACTCCACATAGTCCTGTAGAGAATTTTCCACAGAACCATAGGAACGAAAGGCAGCATCGATATGGTAGGGATTTCCCTTACCATCATCCTCCCAGGTCGGTAAGGTTACACTTTGACCATTGTATTCTCCTTTAATTCCAAAGAAATTGTAAAGTGGCTTTTGACTTAATTGTGATTGTCCAGAGTCAGATTCTAGAATAGCCTGAGCTATCATGACAGATGCATAAAGATCATTTCTAGCTGCCAAATAGCGCGACGTCTCACCAATCTCAGCAATAAAAGCAACCGTCGTCTCATCCGTAGGCGTCATATTTTTTTCCATAGTCAATCTTGGAAAATTTAAACTAGCTAAGAGGCCCAATAAAGAAAATAGGCCAATAAAAATCAGACTCCACTTTTGGAAAAATTTAGGAAAAAGCAAGACAGACTTCTTTTTCTTTTTAGATTTCTTAGGTCTAGCTTTCGACTTAGTTTTCTTTTTTCCTTTCGGCAATCAGTCACCCCCTCAATCATACTAACTCCTGTAAGTATATCAAAATTCACTAAAAAAGACACAAACCAACTGGTTTAAGCCCTAATTCAATATGACATTAAATAGCGTCTCCGCCCCGTTCGCCAGTACGAATACGAATGACATCATCAATAGGAACAATAAAAATCTTCCCATCACCGACTTCGCCTGTCGCCACAGCGCTACGGATAGTATCCACAACCTCATCAACTGCCAGATCCTTGACTACTATTTCCACCTTAACCTTAGCCAATAAGGTCGGAACAATCCGTTGACCACGGACAAACTCCGCAAAGCCACGTTGGGTCCCATGACCCAAGACCTGACTCACAGTCATTCCCTTAGTCAAACCACTACCAGTCAAGGTATTTTTCAAATCTTCCAATTTATCCGAACGAATAATCGCTTCGATTTTTTTCATCAGTATCCTCCTACGAATCCATACCCATAAAGGTTGGGTAGGCTGTTTCCTTGTGTTCACAGTCATCAAGACCAATAGCCTCATCACGGTCACTGACACGCAAAGGTATATAGTGGCCAATTACTTTTATGATACCATAGGTTACCAGCCCCGACCAAGTAACTGTGAAAACAATGGCTAGAACTGTCACTACAAACAAACGAGCATTTCCATAGATAAGCCCAAAATTAGCCTTTTCTAGGGCTAGATTTGGTGTTGTAAAAACAGCTGTACACAAACCACCAAAGATTCCTCCGACACCATGGCAACCAAAAACATCCAAAGCATCATCATAGTTAGTGCGTTTTTTCAAGACAGAAATGGCATAGAAACAAACCGGACTAACCATGGCTCCTATTAGAATGGAACTCCAGATGGAAACGAAGCCAGCCCCAGGCGTGATGGCAACAAGCCCGGCTACTAAACCGGTCGAAGCACCGACCAAAGTTGGATGACCTGTCACATATTTTTCAAGAGCTAGCCACGAAAACATGGCAGCTGCTGCAGAAAAATGCGTAGTCACAAGAGCATGAACTGCTAATCCATTGGGCGCTAGGGCAGAACCTGCATTAAAACCAAACCAACAAAACCACAGAAGACTCGCTCCCAACAGAACAAAAGGAACATTATGAGGACGGTGCTCTAAAATCCCATAGTCACGACGTTTTCCAACAACAATTGCCAAAACCAAATCCGAAACACCTGAAGTAATGTGGACCACATCACCACCCGCAAAGTCAATCGTCCCCCACTTGACAAGAATTCCGTCTCCCCATACCATATGTGCAAAAGGATAATAGACCAAAAGTAACCAAAAGACTATGAAAATAGCTAAAGGAGTAAAGCGCATACGTCCTACTACTGAACCTGTCAAAATCGCCACACAGATAATGGAAAACATCATCTGAAAAGCCGAAAATAAGAGATCAGTAATAGCTAGACCACGACTTGAAGTCGTTTCAGAGACTCCATGTAAAAAGAGATGACTAATATTCCCAAAGAAATAGCCTTGACCACCAAAAGAAAGTGAATAACCAGCAACAACCCACAAGAGAGAGGCAATTGCTAAGGGAAGAACAGACATCATCATGGTATTAATGACATTTTTTCGACGCCCCAGACCACCATAGAAGAAGGCCAAAGCTGGTGTCATCAAGCACACCATGGCTGAACATATCAATATAAAGGCAGTACTACCTGTATCCATAAAACCACTCCAATCAAAAGAAATTATTTTTATGTTAAATAATATCACACAAAAAAAATCCCACAAGCTTATTTATGGATTTTTTTGATAATTTTTTATTTTCTAACATCTTATGTTACCATAAAAAAAGAGCTTCTTACACCCCATGAAAAAGGTTATAAAGCTCTTGTCTATTTATTTTCCGTTCTTTAGCAATGGTTTTTATAGCCTGATTAGGCTTCATGCCAGAAGCAATTAAACCTTCAACAGCCTCGATTGGAGCAACATCTGATGTTAGATATCCTTCCCTATCATTTTCAGAAGCCCCAGCTACAATCAGTAAACATTCACCCTTGAGTGGATTACTAGCAATATAATCCAAAATTTCTAAAATAGTTCCTCGTTGGTACTCTTCGTAAAGCTTGGTCAGTTCTCTAACTAGTGTCACTTGGCGATTGCCATAGATCTCATGCATATTTTCAAGGGTATCTGCCACACGATAAGGCGACTCATAAAAAATCTGTGTCTCAGGATAAGACAGCTTTTCCTTGAAAAAATCAATCTGCTGACCTTTTTTACGGGGGAGGAAACCATAAAAAATATGAGGTTGAGGCGCTAGACCACTAGCAATCAAAGCAGTAATACCAGCTGATGCGCCAGGTAGGGCTACTACAGGAATATCCTCAGCAATGGCGGCTTTGACCAGATCATGACCAGGATCCGAAATAGAAGGCATACCCGCATCAGAAACCTGAGCCAAAGAAAGGCCTGACTTCAAACGTTCCAGTAAATCTGGAATTTTCTCGTAAGCATTGTGCTCATGAAAAGAATACTGCTTGGTTTCAATTTCAAAATGTTTGAGCAAGAGACCCGTATTACGCGTGTCCTCCGCACAAATAAGATCCACCTCTTTCAAGATTTGCACACTGCGAAAAGTCATATCCTGCAAATTCCCAATAGGTGTGGGAACCAAATAAAGGGTACCGTAGTTAGATTGTCCCTTAAAACTCTTTTGAACCTGCATGCTTAATCTCCGTACAACAATTCTGCACAGAATCCACAAGCTTCATTATTATCACGACGTTGACCATAAAAATCTGGGCAAATGTGGAATCCATCATCATAAATAGCCTCGAGGTTCACCTTGCCATGAGACATTTTAGTCCCTGTCTCCTCTTGAACCACTTGACTCAAGTGCTCACGTAACTTGTCGTTCTCCAACTTGAGAGCCGTATTTTCCTCGAAAATCCCTGAGAAGTTCGCCTTAATCGCTTCTACCTCTGCCAACATTGACATCAAATTTTGTGATAATTCTTCGAATTTATCATACAATTCACGCTTTTCCATTTAGCTGAACTTCCTCCACTCCATAAGTTAGGGGAGCTCCCCCTTTGTCAAACATAACTTTAACAGTCCCTGCAATCACATCAATAGCAATGACTTGACCTCTACCTTCCTTGGTCTCAATCTCTTCACCCAAGTCAGGATAACTAGCCTTACTGTCTCGGTAAAAATCATCTTCATAACTGAGACAACACATGAGACGTCCACAGACACCGTTCATCTTACCAGAATTCAAGGACAAACTTTGATTTTTAGCCATCTTAATCGATACCGGTGGGAATTCGCCCAAAAAACTAGAACAACACAGTGCACGTCCACAAGGACCTAAACCACCATAAATTTTTGATTCCTCACGACTGGAAATTTGACGTAACTCAATTCGCGTCTTAAAATAAGCCGCCAAATCCTCGAGCAATTGACGAAAATCTACCCGCTTTTCAGCCACGAAACTGATAAGCACATAAGAGCTATTTAGAGGAAAGACTATGTCCACCACTTTCATATCTAGCTGATTTTGAGCAATTAAATCAGCCACTACTCTCATACTCTGTTCAGCCTTTAAAAGATTTTCATCATATCTAGCGAAATCTCTCTCACTAGCCAAGCCTTCGACCCTATTCAAATCCACGGGTAAACTAACCTCTGGAAAAACAGTATTTTCCATAACAACCTGGGCTAGACGCTTATCTTTTTTCTCCAAAACGACTACAAAGTCACCTTTGGTGTAATTTTTATCAGGAACAACGTATTCTACCGCTCCATTTTCTTCAAATTTGATTCCAATGACTTCTGTCATGATAATACCAAATACTCCATCGCATTTTGAAAGCTGACATTAGCAAGCCACATTTCACGTGCCTTAAAAACTAAATCTAACCATCGTCGTGCTTGTGGATTTTGTATCTCCTTTCCCAATTGATAAGTTAAAAAAGCCCATACCATCTCTTGTTCCGATTTTTCACTACACTGGACGGCCAACTTTGCAACATCCAAATAAAGAAGGTCGTGATTAGCCAGCAAGGATTGTTCAAAACGCTCCACTATATCGATGACATCAAGAACCTTTTTATCTTTAGACAAACTCAAAGCTTGCGTTTCATCCTTAGCAAAATCCGCTAAAACTTTGGCCTGTGTCAGCAACAAACCTTCTCTCTGGAGTAAGTCTTCTAAATAGGCCTTGTTCTTAGGAAAATAAAAGAGTTGCGCTCGACTTTTTATCGTAGGCAAGATACGACTATCATTAGCTGTTAACAGAAAAATATAAATCTGACTCTGAGGTTCTTCGATAAACTTCAAGAGACTATTGGCCGCATTAACATGCATTTTATCTGCATCACGAATGATAAACACTTGCGCGTGGCCCTCGAAACTCGATTGGCTAAACTCTCTTGTCAGTTGACGAATAATATCTGTTTTTATAATCTGTCCTTGCGGTTCAACCAATTTAACATCTGAAAAATCTCCCTGTGCAATCAAACGACACGGACGACAGTGACTACAAGGAAGACCATCCTCAGGAGTCAAGCAAAAGCGACTCTGCGCTAGCCAAATAGCCATGTCGAGACTTCCAAAATCACCCGAGAATAAATAAGCATGACTCAAACGATTTTCTCTGATAATTTGTGAAAACTCTTCAAAAAGTTTTCTTTGACATTCAGCTAACTTCATCTTGCTCCTTATAAATAACTTTTAATAATTTCCCAGGTATCCTCTACAACTTCTTCCAAAGTTTGCGAGGCGTCGATTCTCTTAATACGTTCTGGCTCAGCTTCAGCTAAATCTAAGTACCCTTGACGTACACGTTGGTGCATATCAAGTTTTTCTAAATCCAAACGATTGACTTCTCGCTCACCGTTTGCCGCAATACGAGCTAAACCAGTTTCAGAATCCACATCAAACAACAAGGTCAAATCAGGTTTATGACCATCCGTCGCATAATTATTTAACCAAGCAACTTCATCTTGATCAAGCCCTCGGCCTGCTCCTTGATAGGCTACCGAGGAATCAATAAAGCGATCCATGATAACCATATTGCCATTTTCAAGTTCTGGTAAAACTTTTTCAACCAAATGTTGGCGACGAGCAGCAATATAGAGCAAAAGTTCTGTTTTAGCATCCATAGCCGTATTATCTATATCCAGAATAACTTCACGGATTTGCTCTGCAATAGCCACGCCTCCCGGCTCACGTGTCGTTATGACCTGAGCTGGATAAACCTCTCTTAAACGTGGCAAAAGCACCTTCAAAACTGAAGTTTTTCCAGCCCCATCTGGTCCTTCGATTGAGATTAGTAACCCTTTAGACATGATATTTCCTTTGTTGTTTATTCACCTTCTATTTTATCAAATTTTAGGCTAAATGAACAATCTCAGAAAGCATATAGCCTATGGTAAAAGAGTGTACATCTTAGCATGTCATCAAAACCACAAAACGTTTCAAAACTCTATTTATATAAACCACATACTTATCTTATTAGGTTTAGTTTTTTAGACATATGTTTACAAACAAAAAAGTTCGAGAACAGTTCTCGAACTTTTTATTCATTATTTAACGAAGTCAAGCAATGCCAAGAAACTTTCAGGTTCAAGTGATGCACCACCTACAAGAGCTCCGTCAACATCTGGACAAGCCATGTATTCAGCAACGTTTTCAGGTTTAACTGAACCACCGTATAGAACACGTACTTTGTCAGCGACTTCTTGACCGAAGTCAGCTGCCACAACATCACGCACAACTTTACACATTTTTTGTGCATCGTCTTGTGAAGCTGATTTACCGGTACCGATAGCCCAGATTGGTTCGTACGCAATAACTGATGAAGCTACTTGCTCAGGAGTCAATCCAGCTAAAGCAGCTGAAACTTGAGCACCTACGAATTCTGCTGCTTTACCAGCTTCGTAAGTTTCAAGGGATTCACCACAACAGATGATTGGAATCATACCGTTAGCAAAGATTGCTTTAGCTTTTTTGTTGATGTCTTCATCGGTTTCGTGGAAGTAGTCACGACGTTCTGAGTGACCGATAACAACATAGTCAGTACCGATTTCTTTCAAAACTTGTGGGCTAGTTTCACCAGTGAAAGCACCTGAGTTTTCAAAGTAAGTGTTTTGTGCAGCAACTTTAAGGTTTGAACCTTTAGCAGCAGCAATAACAGTTGTCAAATCAACTGCAGGAACCGCAATACCAGCTTCAACAAGGTCAGCTGAAGGCAATTTTGACGCTACAGCTTCAACAAATGCTTTTGCTTCTTCTGGGTTTTTGTTCATTTTCCAGTTACCAGCGATAAATGGTTTACGTGACATTTCACATACCTCTTCTTTTATTTATTTACTCGTTTATTTTATCACAAATCCCTTACTATTACTAGGTTTTTAGGAAAATTCCGAAAACTCGACTTGCTTTATTAAGATTGTTCTCTATAAAAGCTAACTTTAGTCAACTAAATGCAAACAAAGAAGACTCTCAGATATTTAAAGACCAAAAAGAGCCGAGTAAACTCGACTCTCTCAATTATTGTCTGACTAATAATTGTATTGGGAACTTAATATTAATTAAGCTTCGATTTCAGTTACGATACCTGAACCAACAGTACGTCCACCTTCACGGATAGAGAATGTTGTACCTTTTTCAACGGCAATTGGGTGGATCAACTCAACGTCGATAGTCACGTTATCACCAGGCATAACCATTTCAGTACCTGCAGGAAGTTCGATTGAACCTGTTAC
>JABLTP010001485.1_pt1 | contig 12279 bp, 10 predicted proteins | sample 7160111 | NCBI WGS metagenome assembly JABLTP01 (sample SAMN14651227, study PRJNA627086) | human gut metagenome | isolation source: feces | host: Homo sapiens
CCGGTCACGCGTATAACGAACTGCCGTATAACAATCCTGATGTCACCGTCACCCAAATCGACAATAGCGCACTGCCCAGCTACATGCGCAACCCCATCGGGCAGAACGAGGGTATTGACACCCCGAACGATCTTTCGCAGAACTACTACTCTGCAGATGCATCCGCGCTGAGCTATGACGGCAAACTCTTCGTCTTCACCGGTCACGATGAGGCTTCGCCCGACTACGGCTCCTTCAACATGAAGGACTGGGGCGTATACGTCACCGATGAAGACGGCCTGAATCAAGGCAAATGGACACATTACAAGACCATCGCCAAGGCAGACCTGTTCAGCTGGGCCACCGGCGATGGCGCGTACGCCGGCCAAGTCGTAGCCGACGATAACGGCACCCCGAGCGACACTTCCGATGATTGGTTCTACTACTACGTGCCGGTGAAGGACAAGGCTTCTGAGGCGGCTGGACAGGACCCGTTCGCCATCGGCGTGGCCAAGTCGAAGAGTCCGCTCGGCCCGTGGAAGGATGCCATCGGCAAGCCGCTGCTCACCACATCGCAAACCCAGATTGAAACCATCGATCCGGCATTCTTTGTGGACGAGGATGGCACCGGATATTTGCACTTTGGTACGTTCGGCACTCAGCTCGCCATCAAGATGAAGAAGGACGCCACAACCGGCCGCACCTCATACACCGAGGTGGAAACCAAGGCTGATGGCACCACGCCGAACCTCCACACCATGAAGGACGCGGACAGCAACGCGAACGGCCCGAAGGGATTCTTCGAGGCGGCGTGGGTGTTCCGTAAGGGCGATACCTATTACAACGTGTACGACGGCGGTAAGCCCGGTTCGGGCACGGCCACCTGCGTGGAATCGAACTATCAAGCTTGCATCCAGTACTCCACTTCCGACAGCCCGCTCGGCCCATGGAAGTACCAAGGCGTAATCGTGCCTTCTGGCTCGGCCACCACGATGCACCCCTCGGTGCTCCAGTTCGGCGACAAATGGTATGTGACCTATCACACCGGCGACAAGGAAGGCGGCACCGATTTCCGCCGTGCCGTGTGCATTGATGAAGTCGATTGGACCGCCGACGGCCAGATGGTTTCCACCGCCCATCCAACCAAGGCCGAGAAAACGCAGCCCTCCACCAACGTGGCTCCGTACGCAAAGGTGAGCGCCACGTTCACTGAAACGCCTGCTTGGAAGGGTTCGGTGAACGACGGCCGTGTGTTGCAAACCGCTGTGGTCCCGCCGAATCACTGGACCAACTACCGTTCTATCCCGCAATCGCAGTCCGGCGATTCTCTGGTCTACCAATGGGATGGCACTGTGCGCGTCAACTCGTCTAAGGTTTGGTTCGACGTGGATTCCAACGCTCTGCGCGCGCCCGCCTCGTGGAAGATTCAGTACTTGGACGCGGACGGCACATGGAAGGATGTCACCAACCCGAGTGCCTATACAACGACCACAGGCAAGGCCAACCCCAACGCCGTCACCTTCGATGCGGTGACCACTACTGCCTTAAAGCTCGACATGACCGGTCAAGCTGTGGATGGCGGCTATGCCTCCGTGGCCGTTGCTGAATGGGAAGTCGGCTCCGACTCCAGCGAATCGCCGGCAATCACTGCGCCGAAGAGCGTGACCACCGCCACCGGTACTGCGCCTACTCTGCCGGCCACAGTGGATGTGAAGTACGGGAACCCAACCGTTGCCTCCCCAGTAATTTGGCGTCCAGTTGATGCTTCCTCGTATGCCAAGGTCGGTTCGTTTACGGCCTACGGCGTGGTCGCCGGCGTGCCCGGTGAGGCAAGCGAGCAGGGCAATGTGTCGGTAAATGTCACCGTGCAGGACGGCTACCAGCCTGCCGCTGATACCACGAAGCCGACTGTAACCGTTGCCGTTACTGCTAACGCAGGCAATAGCGAGTGGCTCACCACCGCTCCGTTCGCCACCGTGCAGGCCACGGACGACACCGCACCTATCGCCAAGCTGGAGATTTCCGCTGATCAAGGCAAGAGCTGGACCACCATCGCCGCGAATGCAAACGCGGCCATTGCCACGCTTTCCCAGCAGGGCGATGTCGAAGTGTGGGCTCGCGCCACCGATCAGGCCGGCAACGTTTCCGACGTGGCCAAGGCCGGCGGCAAGGTGGACTCCGCCGCGCCAACCGTGACCGCCGCCGCCGATAAGGAGGAGCGCACGCTGACCTTGACCGCTGATGACGGCACCGGTTCCGGTGTCGCATCAATTGAATACCGCATTGGCACAGACGGTCAATGGGCCACGTACAGCAAGCCGATTGCTGCACCGAGCGCGTCGCGCGCCACCGTGTACTACCGCGCCACCGATAAGGCCGGCAACGTGTCCGCTTCGGCGAAAACCGACATTCCATCCGACACTTCCGTGCCGCTGACCGGCTACATTGAGGGCGATGCCACCGCCACCGATGTGGACGGCAAGGCATCCGGCTGGGTCAAGGGTGCCGCCGCGTTGAACGACGGCAAGATCATTCCCGATATCACCATTGCCAACGAGGATGTCTGGGGCACTTGGCCCAACACCGGTGAGATGCGCCTCGACTACGAGTGGGACCGTGAAGTGACTATCGACTCTAGCCGCGTGCAATTCACCTCGGATGATGGCGGATTGGGTATTCCGGCATCGTGGGAATTGCAGTACTGGGACGCCTTGGCGAACAACGGTGCCGGCAACTTCGTGGATATTTCCGACGCCACCTACACTGTGACCGCCAATTCACCGTCTGCTGGCTGGGCCACCGGCGATGCCAAGGGGTGGTCTGATGGCACGTGGAACACTCCGGTCAAGACTACCAAGTTGCGTATGGTTATCACGTCCGGCTCGGCTTCTCCGGCTGTTGCCGAATGGCAGGTTCATGCCATTGACGACAGTACGCCTGAGCCGCCTGAGCCCACACCGATCGACAAGACCGAGCTCAAGCAGGCGCTCGCTGACTCGCCTAAGGCTGACGATGCCTCCAAGTACACCGAGACTTCATGGGCGGAGTACGCGGCGGTATTGGATTCGGCGCAGCAGGTGTATAAGGCTGAGGATGCCACCGAAGCTGCGGTGGTGGATGCCGCAACCCAGCTGAAGCAGGCAGCGAAGAAGCTGGTGCTTGTAGCTACGGTGCAAGATCGTGCCGCGCTGAGCGCTCAGCTCGATGCCGCTGCTGCCGTGGATCGCACAAAGTGGACTGATGAATCGCTGGCCGTGCTTGATTCGGCAGTCGCTACGGCGAATGCGCTGACGAGTGATGGTCAGGCCGCCCAGTCTGACGTACAGGCTGCGACTGAGGCAATCAGCGATGCCATCGCGGGTCTGGTTGAGAAGAGCACCACGAAGCCTGGCCAGGGTGGCGATAAGCCCGGTTCCGGCACGGACAAAGCCCAACCAAGGCAACGATTCCAACCAGAACAAGGGTGATGCAGACTCCGGCAAGCACAAGAAGATACCTGACACCGGTGCAGCCGTGCTTGGTGTTGGCATCCTCGCCGTGGTACTTGCTGTTGCGGGTGTAATCATCCTCAAGCGCCGCAAGTCCGGTACCTGCTAGTCCCACTCGCTCGGCCTAGCATCACCAAGCCCCCGCGCATGAACAGCGGGGGCTTCACTTTTGTTCAATAACAAGCATTATGTGCGCGTATGAGACTACGATGGTGGGGAATCTACGAACAGGGGCAGCAATGACGGCATACATGGACCATAAGGATCTCGCCAACGAAGTTATCGATCAGGCGCGCGCACAAGAGATTACTGATGGTGTGCATCGCGTGCTTGACCGGATTGCCTCAGCGGAGTCCGCAGCCGGGCGTGCTGCCGGTTCGGTCCAATTGCTGGCTGCCACCAAGACGCGCGATGTCGGCGAGATTCTGGCGGCTATCGATGCTGGTATTCGCGTGATTGGTGAGAATCGTCCACAGGAGATTACTGTCAAGGCTGACGGTCTGGCAAAACGACTGGGGGAGCGTGGTTATTCGCTAGGCGTGATTGATGCCGCTGAGGCTGACACGGCCAATGCCGCAGCTGCAACGCATATTCCTTTCCATCTCATCGGCCAATTGCAAGCCAATAAAATCGGCAAGGTGCTGCCGGTAGTGGACACCATCGAATCCGTGGATTCCATCGAACTGGCGGAAAAGATCGCCCGCCGTGCCACCATGCGCGGCATCACGGTCGGCGTGTTGCTGGAGGTGAACGAATCCGGCGAGGAATCGAAGTCCGGCTGCGCACCCAGCCACGCCATCGACTTGGCCCAGCGCATCGGTGCGATGGGCGGACTGCGCTTGCAGGGATTGATGACTATTGGCGCTCATGTGGATGATGAGCGCACGATTCGTGCGGGCTTCGCGCATCTGCGCCGCACTCGTGACCAGATTCTTGCCTCCGGTGCCGAAGGCACGGCCGACTGCACCGAACTGTCCATGGGCATGACCCACGACATGACCTACGCCATTGAAGAGGGCTCCACCATCGTGCGCGTCGGCACCGCCATCTTCGGCGAGCGCGCCTTCATCTGATTGGAGCTATACGAAAAAACACCGCTTGATCAATAGCCAAGCGGCGTTTTTTCGTAAGGATTTTCGGCGTATCAATCACGCATAGATATTGCGCGGACGCATGTCCTCGGGCAGGCCGTCGAGCAGAATCGCCACGGAACCTTCCTCGAACACGGAGCGAATACCCGCGGCCAGCAGCGGTGCGCAAGACAGTACGGTCATATTCGGCAGGCGCTTCTCTTCGGGAATCGGCACGGTGTCCATAAACACGATTTCATGCGCGCCGCAGTGAGACAGGCGCTCCACGGCCGGGCCGGAGAGCAGGCCATGGGTGGCGACCAGCGTCACCGACTTGGCGCCGGATTCGTTCAGGGTGCGCACGGCTTCGCAGATAGTACCGGCGGTATCGACCATGTCGTCGATGACCACGCAGTCGCGGCCGTCGACATCGCCGATAATGCCATGTGCCTCGGCATGGTTCGGACGAGTAATATCACGCTGTTTGTGGATGAATGCCAGCGGCAGATTGCCTAGCTTGGCGGCCCACTGTTCGGACACTTTGATACGGCCGGCATCCGGGGACACGATGGTGGTGTTGCCCAGATCAAGGGTGGAACGCACGTAATCGAGCAGCACCGGCATGGCGGTTAGATGATCGACCGGACCATCGAAGAAACCCTGCTCCTGAGCGGCGTGCAGATCGACCGTCATAATGCGGTCTGCACCGGCGGCGTGGAACAGATCGAAAATCAGACGGGCGGTGATGGGCTCACGACCGCGGTGCTTCTTATCCTGGCGCGAGTAGCCGAGGAAGGGCGCCACCACGGTAATCGACTTGGCGGAGGCGCGCTTCAAAGCGTCGATCATGATGAGCTGTTCCATGATCCACTTGTTGATATCGCCCGAATGACACTGCAGCACGAACACGTCCGCACCACGCACCGGTTCGGTGAAACGCACGTACATCTCGCCATTGGCAAAGTCATAGGACGTGGTTTCGAGGATTTCGGTTCCCAAGCATTCGGCCACCTTCTCAGCTAGCTCGGGGTAGGCGCGGCCCGTGACCAATACGAGTCGTTTATCCGGAGTGCCTTCAAGAATCGCCGACATGCGTTCGCATCCTTTGTTTGAGTCGCTGTGTGATTTACGCCTTAACCAGTGTACAAGCACCCCGCCGCAGCGAACGCCACGGCGGGGTGCTTATTTCGTAAGAGTGTTGAGATTGCCGAAATCACTCGGAGAACTCGACACTGACCTTATTGTCTTTGATGGTGAAGTTGCCGTTGACCTCCTTGCCTTCAAGCGTGTACGTCAGCTGGGCGCTCACGGTGCCATCGGCATTATTGGAGGTCTGCGAGATGCGCGCGTTGGTGATGCGCGTGTTCTCGCCCGAGGATGCCTTGCTGGTCAGCAGTGCGCGCTGGTTCGTATTCACGTGAGGATCGGCGATGGTGTTGGCCTTGTCGTAGTTGCCGGAGGAGATGGCGGCCACATAGCTGTTCGCAACGCTCTTCGCGCTGAACACGGCGGAAGACAGCACGCCATACACGATACCGAACAGCACGAGGAAGCCGGCCACGGCACCAACGATGATGAAGATTTTCTTCTGTTGCTCATTCATGGTGGTGGAGGTCGCGCCAGGTGCGGCTACCGGTGCCGCTCCGGGAGTGATGGGAGCCGCGGGCTGCGTGGGCTTGGCCAAAACGGTGGGCATCGCGAAACCGGCAAGAATATGGGCATACCCTGTCCCGCCTCATATATAGACTGTCCAAGTTGCCCGAAGAGGCGGTGCCGGTTTGGTGCTGCGTCATGGGCTAACACGCATACACACTCCTGCCACGGAACGTCCGTGGCCGAATAGTCCGAAGGAGGTGGGTGATGTCTGCGCACAAGTACGAACTGATGTTCATCGCCGATCCTGAGCTGGATGAGCGCGGTCTGAAGAAGCTGACCGAGCAGTATCTGGAACTCGTCACCAAGGAAGGCGGCTCTTTCGATGAGCCCGATTACTGGGGCCGTCGCAAGCTCGCCTATGAGATTGCCGGTAAGACCGAAGGCAACTACGTCGTGGTGAAGTACACCGCCGAGCCCGCTACCAGCGATGAGCTTGACCGTGTTCTGAACCTCAACGAATCCGTGATCCGTACGAAGATTCTTCGTAAGGGCTGAATCAAGCGTTTAGTCAGCTGAACAGCTGGTATTCAAGGTAAGTAAGAAGGACCGTTATGGCAGGTGAAACCGTCATCACCATCGTGGGCAACCTCACTGCGGACCCCGAGCTGCGCACTATTGGCAGCGGTGCGACCGTGGCGAGCTTCACGATTGCTTCCACCCCGCGAACCTGGAATCGTCAGACCAACCAGTTCGAGGATGGTCAGGCGCTGTTCATGAGGTGCTCCGCTTGGCGTGATCTGGCCGACCACTGCGCCCAGTCCCTGAAGAAGGGCATGCGCGTGATTGCCACCGGTCGCCTCCAGCAGCGTTCCTATCAGGCACAGGATGGTTCCCAGCGAACCGTCGTGGAGATGCAGCTCGATGAGATCGGGCCCTCCCTGCGCTACGCCACCGCACAGGTGACTCGCCAGTCGTCCGGTCAGGGCGGCTTCCAGGGTCGTTCCGGTGGTTTCCAGGGTGGTCAGCAGTCCAATCAGGGCTATGGCAACCAGGGTGGCCAAGGTGGTTATGCCGGTGGCCAGGGCGGTTACAACGGTGGCTATCAGGGTGGTGGCGCTGGATACTCCCAGCAGTCTGCCGCTCCCGCCAACCCGTCCGCTCCTGCGGTCGACCCGTGGAGTAATGCCGGTGCATCTGATGCCGGTAGCTTCTCCACGTTCGGCGCTTCCTCCGATTTCGGCGGCGACGATTCCGACCCGGAGTTCTGATCAGTACTTGCCTCCCCGCTGCCAGCAGCAATCAATATCAAGATTTATAAGGAGAACATCATGTCACGTAAGAGGCCGCAACCGCCGGTCAAGCCGTTCAAGAAGAAGCCGAACCCGCTGAAGGCCGCCAAGGTCACCGAGATCGATTACAAGGACGTTGCGCTGCTGCGTAAGTTCATTTCCGATCGCGGCAAGATCCGTTCCCGTCGTATCACCGGCGTGACCGTGCAGGAGCAGCGTGAGCTGTCCAAGGCGATCAAGAACGCCCGCGAGATGGCCCTGCTGCCGTACGCCACCTCGGGTCGCTGAGTTAGCGAGGCTTTGAACAATGGCTGCAACCAAGGTTATTCTCACCAAGACCGTGTCCAACCTGGGCCATTCCGGCGACGTTGTCGACGTGAAGTCCGGCTACGCCCGCAACTACCTGTTCCCGCAGGGCCTCGCTTTCGCGTGGACCAAGGGCGCTGAGGCTCAGATCGTCGCTATGAAGCGCGCTCGTCTGGCCAAGGCCGTCGCTACCCGCGAGGACGCCGTCGCCGCTAAGGCCGCCATCGAGGGCACTACCGTCGAGATCGCCGCCAAGGTGTCCGAGTCCGGCAAGCTGTTCGGTGGTATCTCCAACGAGGCCATCGCCGTCGCTCTGTCCGACAAGGCTGCGGTGAACCCGAAGGCCATCGAGGTCGAGACCATCAAGACCACCGGCGATTTCCCCGCCAAGGTGGCCCTCCACCCGGAGATCACCGCTTCCTTCTTCGTGAAGGTCGTGGCCGAGTGAGTCATTCCGGCCTAGTGCTGGAATCACACAGACCAAGAGTCTGAGCTTAAGCATCATCCCCCGTGCGGTTTGTGCCGCATGGGGGATTTTTGTATTAGCAAAAACGCCGGAAATAGGCGCGACACGCCGAGAGTTGCATTCGCTTCAAATCTGAGTATATTTATCACCTGTTGCAAGGAATACTTCAACATCTAACCAAGCCCCTGTAGCTCAGTTGGTTAGAGCAGCTGACTCTTAATCAGCGTGTCCAGGGTTCGAATCCCTGCGGGGGCACAGACAACCGGAATCGAAAGATTCCGGTTTTTTGTTTTTTCCAGTATCAGTCCGTAGCTGGTGCGGAAAGGCCGTCTTCGCGCGTGACGGCCGGACGTGTAAGGAGCAACGTCATGCCTCAGATATTCACGTTCACCGTATCCGACCCCGAAGGCATGCACGCCCGCCCGGCTGGCCGGTTGGTTGCCAAAGCGCAGGAATATGAATCGAGCATCACCGTTGCCTACGGTGGAAAATCCGTGGATGCCAAGCGTATCTTCGGTGTTATGGGACTTGATGTTCAACAAGGTGACGAGGTTACGGTTCGGGTGCAGGGCAACGATGAAGCTGTCGCTGCTGCAGAGTTCGAGCGATTCCTCAAGGAGCACCTGTAATGAGAACGATACAGGGCGTCAGCGTATCCGCTGGCATTGCTATCGGCACGGTCCGCGTGCTCGCCGCCGTAGATTATGCCGTAGAACGCCGCTTAATCGACGACCCGCAGGCCGAGATGGATCGATTCCGCGCGGCCCGTGACACGGCCGTCGCTCAGCTCAAGCAACTGCGTGACAACGCCGCCGCTGAGTTCGGCGAAAACAAGGCCGAACTGTTCGACGCCCATCGGCTTATGCTCCAGGACCCGGACTATGCGGAATGCGTCGAAGGTTTGATTGCGCAAGACAAGGTGAACGCCGAATTCGCGGTGAAGAGCGCCGCCGAACAGTTCGCCGCCATGTTCGCTGCGATGGATAGCTCGACCATGCAGGCTCGAGCCGCTGATGTCAAGGATGTTTCTCGCCGCGTGATGAACGTGCTGCAAGGCAAACGCGATAGCACGGCGCAGGATGGCAGTGTACAAGGCGATGCTGTGCAGAACGGTATTGTGCAGAACGGGATCGCGCAGAACGGCGAAAGCCACATCATCTTCGCCGAAGATCTTGCTCCCAGCGATACCGCGCAGCTCGACCGCGCTAAGGTTTTGGGCCTCGTGACCGCCAAGGGCTCAGCGAACTCGCACACCGCGATTCTGGCGCGCACGATGGGCCTGCCCGCCATCACAGGTATCGGCGACGCCTTTGACCCGGCCGATGATGGTCACGTTGCCGTAATCGACGGCACCAGCGGTGCGGTATTCGTCGACCCGGACGAGGCCACGCTGACCGAATACCGGCGCAGGAAGGCCGAGGCTGAGGAGCACCTAAGCCTCCTGCGGAAGCTCAAGGGCAAGCCCACCGAAACCAAGTCCGGTCAGCGGGTCCACCTGTACGCCAACATCAGCCGTCCCTCTGACGCAGCCGCCGTGCTGGCCAACGATGCTGAGGGCATCGGCTTGTTCCGCAGTGAGTTCCTGTATCTGGAACGCGAGGACTGGCCGACCGAGGAATTTCAGTTCGATGCATACGGACAAGTCGCACAGGAGATGGGCGACCGTCCGGTCATCATCCGTACGCTCGACATCGGCGCGGACAAACAGGTCGACTACTTCAATCTGAGCCACGAGGATAATCCCGCGCTTGGTTACCGGGCAATCCGCATCTGCCTGACCCGCCCGGAGATTTTCAAAGTCCAGTTACGCGCATTATTGCGCGCCTCAGCATACGGCAACATCGCCATTATGCTGCCCATGATCACCTCTGTGCAGGAGGTACGCGACGCCAAGCGGATTCTTGAAGAAGCCAAAAGCGAGCTGCGCGGCGAGCGCATCGACTTCAACGAGAGTATCCAGATCGGCGTTATGATTGAGACGCCTGCGTCGGTCATTATGGCCGACGAGCTGGCCGCCGAAGTCGATTTCTTCTCCATCGGCACCAACGACCTGACCCAGTACACGCTGGCCTGTGACCGTCAGAACCCGAGTCTCGAACGCTTTGCCGACCCGCATTCACCAGCTGTGCTGCGCATGATCCAGATGACTATCGAGGCTGCCCATCGTCATGGCATCTGGTGCGGCATCTGCGGCGAGCTTGGCGCAGACTTGAGCCTGACCGATACGTTCCTGCGCCTAGGAGTCGACGAACTGTCCGTCTCGCCCACCAGCGTCCTGCCCCTGCGCAACGTCATTCGCAACCACTGAGATTCAAGGTCGCTTCGGCTGATTCCGATGGCTTTTTGGGCATTGCATTCGGCTGGACATTCGACATCGCATCTTGCCGGCATTTCGTCGTGGGGCAAAGTGTACAATCACCACGTTTGCTTTCGCGCCCAGCGTAAATCGCGTCGCCGGCTCCGCGAACGGATTTCCAGTCACACAGAATGCCGTGAACAGTCAGCCATGCCTGTTGCGCGGCGAAGAGAAAAGAAGAAGCAGTGGATTATCCTCTCTTTACCAAGCTGGCCGCCGAGTTCTTCGGCACCGCCATTCTGATGATCTTCGGCAACGGCTCCGTGGCCAACGTTGAGCTCAAGAACACCAAGGGCCACCACGCCGGCTGGCTGAACATCGCCATGGGCTACGGCTTCGGCGTCATGTTCCCGGTGCTCATGTTCGGTAGCGTCTCCGGCGCGCACATCAACCCGGCCATGACCATCGCCCAGGCCGTCAACGGCCTGTTCCCGTGGAGCGACGTGCTGCCGTACATCGTTGCCCAGCTGCTCGGCGCCCTGCTCGGCCAGCTCATCGTCTACATCACTTACTACCCGCACTACAAGGAGACCGAGGACGCCGAGGCGATTCTGGGCACCTTCTGCACCACTGACGCGGACAACCAGAAGGCCAACTACTTCCTCAACGAGATGTTCGGCACCCTGGTGCTCGTCTTCGGCGCCCTGTGCTGCCTGTCCCTGGCTTGGGGCAAGCAGGATTACGCCGCCGCCTCCATCGTCGTCGGCTTCATTGTGTGGGGCCTCGTGACCTCCATGGGTGGCCCGACCGGCCCTGGCCTGAACCCGGCCCGCGACCTCATGCCGCGTCTGCTGCACGCCATCCTGCCGATCCCGCACAAGGGCTCCTCCCGCTGGGGCGAGGCCTGGATCCCGGTTGTGGCCCCGATTGTCGGCGCCATTATCGGCGCTTGGCTGTTCGTGTTCTTCTTCGCCAACTGATTCGTTGATTGATTCATATATGCAAATGGCCTCCGCTCGTTTTGGGCGGAGGCCATTGTCGTTGAATCAGGTAAACGCAGAGACTACTGCTCCAGGAACACCTGCGGGGCCTTCATGAAGTTCGTGGCACAGTGTTCGCCGCAGAAGTAATAGGACTTGCCCTCATACTCGCGCGTGATCGCGTCGGCGTTCACAGCCACGGTCATGCCGCACACCGGGTCGGTGGCGGTTTCGCCGTCCGCGGGGGCGGTGTGGTGCATGTGCATTCCCGTATCCATAGTGTTCTCCTTGTTGGTTGGATTATTGGATTGGTCAGATACGTGATTGGTTTGATTCAGCGTGGTGCGATCGTCGATGATGACGGTCGGCTCGTGAGGCGCGTTGGATGTGGCGGAGCCGGTGATGTTGGCGGCGTTGGCGGATTCGGCCGATCCGGCTGATTCGACATCCGCCGTGCTGCTGCCCGAACCGGCGGGACCATCGGCAGCACCCACGTTGATGTTCGCTCCATGCAGCCGGTTCGCGTTCAGCACCAGGCACACTGAGCTCAACGCCATCGCCAGACCCGCGATCATCGGGCTCAACAGCCAGCCGGTGAACGGGTAGAGTACGCCGGCGGCCACCGGAATACCGATGACGTTGTAGCCGAACGCCCACCCCAGATTCTCGCGGATGTTGCGCATCGTGGCATTGGACAGGTTGATGGTCTTGATGACGCCGCGCAAGTCGCCGCTCATCAAGGTCACGTCCGCCGACTGCATCGCCACGTCCGTGCCGGGGTTGTCTTCAAGCAGAATATGGCCACCGAC
>JABLTP010030286.1_pt1 | contig 12266 bp, 10 predicted proteins | sample 7160111 | NCBI WGS metagenome assembly JABLTP01 (sample SAMN14651227, study PRJNA627086) | human gut metagenome | isolation source: feces | host: Homo sapiens
CGGGCCGTCAGCTCCGCGATGACGTCGCGGCGCATGGCGTTGATGGCCGAGGCCGGGAGCATCAGATCGGGGCCCAGCACCGTCCGCACGCCGGTACAGACGTACGGCGTGCCGCCGGTCTTTTTGAGCTGCTGCTCGAGATCCTGCTGCGTGAGCGAGCGGTAGACCGCTGGCTCCGGCACGGGGCCGGTGGTCTTGCAGACGTTGCCGTCCGGGTCCTCCACGGCGAGCTGCGCCGGGCGGCCGGACTGGAGGATCGCATAAAATTTCACGCCGATGCGCTGGGCTTCGCCCTGCTCATAGGTCGCGCGGGCGGAGGCGAAGAGAGACGAGGTATCCTCGCCCTCCTGCCGGCGGCCGAACATGTCCGCGCCGGTCCGGCCCTGGAAATACCCGTCGGTAAAGCCCTGCCGGGAGAAGGCGGATTCAAGCTCCTGCAGATCGCCCTGCGTCAGCTGCCCGCCGTTCAAGACTGTGCGGTAGGCCCGGGTGACGATGGCGACGTACTCCGGCCGCTTCATGCGGCCTTCAATTTTGAGCGAGGCCACGCCCATGCGACGCAGCTCGTCCAGTTCGCCGACGAGACAGTTGTCCTTGAGGCTCAGGGGGTAGCGGGTCGATTCAAACCGGCCGTAGCCGTAGGGCAGGCGGCAGGGCTGGGCGCACTGGCCGCGGTTGCCGGAGCGCCGGCCGATGACGGACGAGAGCTAGCACTGCCCGGAATAGCACATGCACAGCGCGCCGTGGACGAAAACCTCGATCTCGACCGGGCTTTTTTTGCAGATATACGCGATCTCCGACGCCGGAAGCTCCCGCGAGAGGACCACCCGGCTGCAGCCGAGGGCCGCCGCCTCCAAAACGCCCTCGAGCGAGTGGATGCTCATCTGCGTGGACGCGTGCACCGGCACGTCGGGCGCGATCTCTTTGCACAGCGACACTACGCCCAGGTCCTGCACGATGAACGCGTCGACGCCGAAGGCCGCCGCCATGCGGATCAGATCCGCCGCGCGCTGCATCTCGCGGTCGAGCACGAGCGTATTGAGCGTCAGATGGACCTTGACGCCGCGCACATGACAGTAGACGATGGCCTCCTGCAGGTCGGCGGCGGAAAAATTGCGGGCATTCATGCGGGCGTTGAAGGTCCCCGCGCCCAGATATACAGCGTCAGCGCCGTTGCAGACGGCGGCGCGCAGCGCCTCCATCGAACCGGCGGGAGCAAGTAATTCCATAGTGATCTTCCTTTATCTGTATCATAAGAAACGCGTCGGAATGACGGCATAAAATTCCGAATACATTGTATCACACCTGAACACAACAGAAAAGTGCAATCGGGCAAAAATTTGTTTCCGGGCTGTAAACTTTTTACGCCGCAGCCGCCCCGGCGCGAAAAAAGGAGCGCTGCACTGGCAGCGCTCCTTGCTTTTGGTGAGATTTACAGATGGATGGCAGTGCCGGTCTTGCCCTCGATGCCGTCCTTGGCCTTCTCCAGCAGGGTGATGAGGGAGGTGCGGCCGGGCTTGGACTCGGCGAACTTCACAGCGGCCTCGACCTTCGGCAGCATGGAGCCGGGCGCGAACTGGCCCTCGGCCATGTACCTGCGGGCCTCGTCCGGGGTCAGCTCGTCCAGGTTCTTCTGGTCGGGCTTGCCGAAGTTGATGGCGACCTTCTCAACGGCGGTCAGGATGATGAGCATGTCGGCGTCGAGCTGCTCGGCCATGCACTCGGAGGCGAAGTCCTTGTCGATGACGGCGGGCACGCCCTTGAGATGATACTTGTCTTCCCGGACGACCGGGATGCCGCCGCCGCCGGCAGCGATGACGGCGTGCTTGGCGTTCATGAGCGCCTTGACGGTCGCGATCTCCACGATCTCCTTGGGACGCGGGCTCGCAACGACCTGACGCCAGCCGCGGCCGGCGTCTTCGGCGACGTCGATGCCCTTCTCGGCGGCAAGCTTCTTGGCCTCTTCCTCGGTCATGAAGGCACCGATGGGCTTGGTCGGGTGCTGGAACGCGGGGTCAGCCGGATCGACAGCGACCTGCGTCAGGACGGTCGCGCAGTGGATGCCGAGACCGCGGCGGTCGAGCTCTTCGCCGATCATGTTCTGCAGATCGTAGCCGATGTAGCCCTGGCTCATGGCCACGCACATGGAAAGCGGCATGATGTCGCTCTTGGCCTGCTGCTTGTGGTAGGCCGCGAACGCGTTCTGGATCATGCCGACCTGCGGGCCGTTGCCGTGGGCGATGACGACCTCATGGCCGTCCTCGATCAGGTCTGCGATGGCGCTGGCCGTCGTCTTGACGGCGTGCATCTGCTCTTCGAGATTCTTGCCCAGAGCATTGCCGCCCAGGGCGATGACGATTCTTTTTCCCATTTCCAAATTCCTCTTTGAACTGCATATGGCAGGAGCCGCGCTCCTGCCATATGGTGTTTGTGTTTGATTTTTCCGGTTTTTAAGCTTAGAACATCTTGCGCTTGTTGTCAGCGGCGTCGAGCTCCATCAGGGCCTTGACCGGATCCTTGACCTGCGCCAGGAAGATCATAGCGGCAATGATGTACGGCTTGTAGGAAGCCTGCTTGTACAGAGGCACGAGATAGCGGTCGAACACGGAGTTGTCGACTTCGCCTTCGGGGCAGCTGAGGCCGGAGATGTCGGCGGGCAGGCAGTGCAGGTACAGAGCCTTGCCGTCCTTCGTCAGCTTCATCATCTCTTCGGAGCAGGTCCAGTCCTTGTGCTCGGCGTTCTGCGCCAGCAGTTCCTTCTCGAGCTCGTCGATGCCCTTCTGGTCGCCCTTCACATACAGCTCGGAGCGCTTTTCCATTGCCTTGAACGGAGCCCAGGACTTCGGATAGACGATATCGGCGTCCTTGAAGGCCTCAGCCATGGAGTTGGTCTTGTGGAACTTGGAGCCGTACTTCTCGCAGTTCTGACGGGCGATCTCTTCGACCTCGGGGAAGACGTCGTATCCTTCCGGATGGGCCAGGGTGACGTCCATGCCGAAGCGGGTGAACAGGCCGATGACGCCCTGCGGGACGGACAGCGGCTTGCCGTAGCTGGGGGAGTAAGCCCAGGTCATGGCGACCTTCTTGCCCTTCAGGTTCTCGACGCCGCCGAAATAGTGGATGACATGCAGCATATCGGCCATGCACTGCGTCGGATGGTCGACGTCGCACTGCAGGTTGACCAGCGTCGGGCGCTGCTCGAGAATGCCGTCACGGTAGCCCTCTTCCAGAGCGTCCATGAAGGTCTTCTGATACTCGTGGCCCTGGTGGATGTACATGTCGTCGCGGATGCCGATGACGTCAGCCATGAAGGAGACCATGTTGGCAGTCTCACGGACGGTCTCGCCGTGGGCGATCTGAGACTTCTTCTCGTCGAGGACCTGCTCCTCGAGGCCGAGGAAGTTGCAGGCGGAAGCGAAGGAGAAGCGGGTACGGGTGGAGTTGTCGCGGAACAGGGAGATGCCGAGACCGGAGTTGAAGATCTTCGTGGACTTGTTACGCTCGCGCAGATCGCGCAGGGCGTCGGCTACGGTAAAGACAGCGTCGATCTCGTCGTCAGTCTTGTCCCAGGTCCAGTAGAAGTCGGTCTTATACATGTTGTTGATGTGGAGTTTCTCAAGATGTCTTGCCAGTTCAACAGTTTTGCTCATGTTCTTTCTCCTTATTTTTTTCAAACATTTTAAACGCAGCGGGAGGCATGGACCCGCGTGGGGCGCATGCCTGCCATGCCGCAAAGCTTACTTGATGTCGTTGCCGGTGAGTTCCTGACGGAAGGAGGTGGCGGAGCCGTCCTTGTTCTCGGGCTTGTAGAGCATGGGAACAGCGGCGTACAGCGCAGCGCAGACGACGAGGTCCTGCTTCCAGGTGATCTCGTTGGGCGCGTGAGCCTGAGACTCGGCGCCGGGGCCGAAGCCGACGCACGGGATGCCGTAGCGGCCCTGGATGGAAACGCCGTTGGTGGAGAAGGTCCACTTGTCGGTCAGCGGGCGGCCTTCGCGCTTTTCTCTGGCAGTCTCGTCAGCCCACAGTCTGGTGTCGCCCCACAGCGCGTGGTGCGCGTCGACCAGTGCCTGGACGTGCGGAGCGGAAGCCTTGTTGATCCAGGTCGGGAAGAAGCACTCGGTCTCGTAGACGTGGCCGGTCCACGCGGGACGGTCATACATGTACATGGAGACCTTGACGTCCTTGGCGTACTTCTTGCAGGCGGGCAGATCCTCGATCTCCTTCAGGCAGGACTGATAGGTCTCGCCGGCCGTCATGCGGCGGTCGATGGAGATGGAGCAGGAGTCGGCAACTGCGCAGCGGGACGGGGAGGTATAGAAGATCTGGCTGGTGGTGCAGGTGCCGCGGCCGAGGAAGCGGGCGTCTTCGTAGTGCTCGGGGTTGTACTTCGGGTCAAGCATCTTGACAAGGCCCTTGATCTCCTTGTCGTCGCCGGCGTCGTTCTCGTTGAGATCGCGGACGTTCAGGATGACCTCCGCCATCTTGTGGATCGCGTTGTCGCCGCGCTCCGGCGCGGAGCCGTGGCAGGAAACACCGTGCATGTCGACGCGGATCTCCATACGGCCGCGATGGCCGCGATAGATGCCGCCGTCGGTCGGCTCGGTGGAGATGACGAACTCGATCTTGTTTCTGGCGTCTTCCGGGCCGCCAAAGTATTCATTGACGATGGACTGCCAGCACATGCCGTCGCAGTCTTCTTCCTGGACGGAGCCGACGACCATGATCTTGTAGCCATCGGGGATGAGGCCGAGATCCTTCATGATCTTGGCGCCGTAAGTCGCGGAAGCCATGCCGCCTTCCTGGTCAGAGCCGCCGCGGCCGTAGATGATGTCGTCCGTCTCATAGCCTTCGTAGGGATCGGCGGTCCAGTTTTCACGGTTGCCGATGCCGACGGTATCGATGTGGGAGTCGATGGCGATGATCTTGTCGCCCGTGCCCATCCAGCCGATGACGTTGCCGAGCTTGTCGAATTCGACCTTATCATAGCCCAGCTTTTCCATCTCAGTGGCAATGCGCTTCACAACGCCCTCTTCCTCGCAGGATTCCGACGGAATTGCGATCATGTCGCGGAGGAACTTCACCATATCAGCCTTGTAGCCTTCCGCTGCCTTCTTGATTGCATCATAGTTCATAAACGCAGGGTACCTCCCAATTTAAATTCTTTCTTTAACTTTTGCGTCTGCCGTGCAGACCGCTTCTGATACCACTATACCACATGAGAGGCAGATGTCAAACAAAATTTTTGATAACCTAAAATTTTTTATGGTCTTAAAGGTTTCTCCCCCTCCCGCGTCAGATCCGGCGGCTTTTTTCCTTGCAAACGCAGCCGGAGTGTGATAAAATAAATTAGTTTTCACATTAAAAATAAGAATTGACAGGAGGCGGAGGCATGCCCATCCCGGAACGCCCGCAGGCGCTGCAGCGCCAGTCGGCAAAAAGTGTTGTTTATCAGACGGTCTGCGACTGGATCATCACCGGCGTCATGAAGCCCGGCGAGAAGATCCTGGATTCGGAGCTGGCCTCCTACTTCAACGTCAGCCGCACGCCCGTGCGGGAGGCGCTCCAGCTGCTGCAGAACCAGAAGCTGGTCTGCGTGATCCCCGGCCGCACGACCGTGGTCGCGGATCTCGATGTGGAGGACTTCGAAAAATGCTACCGGCCGCTGGCGGAGATCGACGCGCTGGCCGCGGAGCTCGCCTGCCGGAATCTGACCGACGCCATGCTCGAGGAGCTGGCGCAGGAGCTGCAGGCCTCTGCCGAGGCCAACATCAAGGGCGACACCGCCGCAATCATCACCCACGACACCCGCTTCCACGAGCTGATCATCGACGCGGCGGACAACGAATACATCGCGGAGATCTCGCACATGCTGGTCCTGCATATCCAGCGCATCCGCTATCATTTCTTCCACCTGCCGACCATGCGGCGCATCTCCGCCTCCCAGCACCGGGGGATCCTGGACGCCCTGCGGGAAAGGGACGCGCAGCGGGCCAAGACGCTCATGCGCGAGCACTGGCTCACGTCGATGAACGGCAGTCTCAAGGATACGATGGAAAGCCTGCGGCAGGCCAAGGCCTCCGGCCCGGACGAAACGGAATCTTAAATATGTAGAGCGCCGAAGCGAAAAAACGCTTCGGCGCTCTGTGTTTTTCACCAAATTTCAGGCTTGATTTTTTTGTAAAACATAGAATTCGCAGCCGCGGGCGCGGTCGTATCTTGACAAAAAAACGCGGCTGTTCTATGCTTGCATTATGCAATATATCGCACATTGCACATTGCTGATTGACACGCATGAATATATCGGAAGAAAGGATGGATGCAGCATGTACACCAACGAACAGCTGATCGAATTTTGCCAGGAGGCCGTCCGGATCCCCAGCTATTCCGGCCAGGAGAAGGGCGTCGCGGAATTCATGAAGCGCAAGATGGAAGAGTACGGCTTTGATGAGGTCATCATCGACAAATACGGCAGCGTGCTCGGCACCATCAACGGCAAACGCCCCGGCAAGACGATCCTGATGGACGGCCACATCGACACCGTCGACGTGATCGACGCGCCGCAGTGGAAGCACGACCCGTTCGGCGGCGAGATCGTCGACGGCAGGATCTACGGCCGCGGCACCTCCGACATGAAGGGCAGCGACTGCGCCATGATCACGGCAGCCGCCCGCTACGCGGAAAAGACCGGCAAGGACTTCGCCGGCAAGATCTGCATCTCCTGCACCGTCCATGAGGAATGCTTCGAGGGCGTCTCCTCCCGCGAGATCACGCGGCTGGCAAAGCCCGATTTCGTCATCATCGGCGAGGCCACGACCACCACGGTCAAGCGCGGCCAGCGCGGCCGGGCAGAGGTCGTCGTCGAGACCGAGGGCGTCAGCTGCCACTCCTCCAACCCCGAGAAGGGCGTCAACGCCGTCTATGAAATGATGGCTGTCATTGAGGAGATCCGCAAGATCGTCCCGAACGAGCACCCGCTGCTCGGCAAGGGCATTCTGGAGCTCACCGACATCATTTCCAAGCCGTATCCCGGCGCATCCGTCGTTCCGTCGCTGTGCCGCGCGACCTTTGACCGCCGCACGCTCGTCGGCGAGGACGAGGGCGTCATCCTCGGCCAGGTCAACGAAGCCATCGCCCGCGCGCAGGAAAAGCATCCCGGCCTCAAGGCCCGCTGCTATCTGGCCGAGGGCGAGGAGAAGTGCTGGACCGGCGAGACGATCCGTGCCAAGCGCTATTTCCCGGCCTGGGTCGTGGACGAGGACAGCGAGCTCGTCCAGGGCGCGATGAAGGGTCTGAAAGACGCCGGCATCGAGGCCAAGCTCTCCCATTTCGCATTCTGCACCAACGGCAGCAGCTTCTGCGGCGAAGCGGGCATCCCCTGCATCGGCTACGGCCCGTCGCTCGAAAGTCTTGCACACGTCCGCGACGAATACATCGAGATCGATCAGCTGACCAAGGCCTGCAAGGGCTTTGAATGCATCCTCGCGCAGCTGACCAAATAAGATGCTTCGCCCGGGCTGGCAATAGAAAGAGAAACGCAAAAAAAGAACAGGAAACAGAAAAAGGAGAGACAAATATGGCTGAGTTTTTAACTGGATTTAGCAACATCCTCTGGGGCGCACCCGTACTGATCCTTCTGGGCATTGTCGGTCTGCTGTACGGCATCCGCACAAAGTTCTTCCAGATCCGCAAAATGGGATATATTCTGAAAAACACTGCCGGTGAAATGTTCAAAAAGGGCGGCGGTGCTTCCGGTGACAGGGGCACGCTCACTCCGCTGCAGGCCGTCTGCTCCGCACTGGCCGGCTGTGTCGGCACCGCAAATATTGCGGGCGTCGCGACGGCGATGGTCGTCGGCGGCCCGGGCGCTGTGTTCTGGATGTGGGTCATCGCCCTGCTCGGCATGATGACCAAGTGCGTCGAGGTCACCCTCGGCCAGTACTACCGCATCCAGGGTAAAGACGGCGTCTACTACGGCGGCCCGATGTACTACATCGAGCGCGGCATGGGTAAGAAGTGGAAGCCGCTGGCGATCTTCTTCGCCGTTACCATCATCCTCGGCGGTCTCGGCACTGCAGCCTTTGCGCAGCCCTACACCATGTCTACTGCGCTGGAGCGCACCTTCCATATTCCCGCCTGGGTCGTGACAGTCACCGCCGCTGCCATCTGCGGCATCGTCCTGATCGGCGGCGTCAAGGGCATCGGCAAGTTCTGCGAAAAGATCACCCCGGCCATGTGCCTGATCTATGTTGTCGGCGCACTCGGCGTCATCATCGTCAACATCCGCTTCGTCCCGCAGGCCTTCGCCGCGATCTTCAAATATGCGTTCGCTCCGATGCCCGCCATCGGCGGTCTGGCCGGTTCGACGCTTGCGCTGGCTCTGCGTCAGGGCGCGGCCCGCGGCACATTCTCCAACGAGGCCGGCTGCGGCTCCTCCCCCATCACCCACGCAACTGCCATCACCGACCATCCGTTCAAGGAAGGCCTGTACGGCTCGTTCGAGGTCTTTGTCGACACCATTATCGTCTGCACCATGACCTCCCTTGCCATCATGTGCTCCGGCAGCGACATCTGGGCCTCCGGTGTCAAGGCAGAAGCTCTTACTATGTCGGCCTTTGATACGACCTACGGCACCACGATCGGCAATCTGCTGGTCACCATTCCGCTGGCCCTGTTCGCCTTCTCCACGATGGTCGGCTGGGAGATCAACTACGAATCCGCATTCTTCTACATCTTCCCGAAGATGGAGACCTCCAAGATCTTCAAGGTTCTTATCCGTGTGCTCTGGCTGGTTCCCGGCTTCATTGCGCTTGGCAACACGCCGGATCTGGTCTGGACTGTTGTCGATATTGCCTCTGGTCTGTGGTGCGTTCCGAATGCGATCGCTCTGATCGCGCTTTCCGGTGTGTTCATGAAAATTTACCACGACTACAACGACAAATACATCCTCAAGACCAGACCCATTTCCGAGCCGCTGCCCTACATCGGCAAGGACTGATCTCCGCGCATGTCCGGGGAGCGCTGCAAGGCGCTCCCCGTGTGCTTGGCCTGACGCGCGACAAATTTTTTGTTAGCCTAAAAATATTTTTGAAAATTCCTTGCAATCTGCTTCTGATACTGGTATGATGAACTTAGCGTCAGCTGACGCTAGTATCAGACTCTACTCGGTGATAACATCTGGAGGTGATAGCAGATTGGACGCGAAATTACTGGACCTGCTGGAGCAGATCGCAAAGGCGATCGCAGCACAATTCGGCAGCAACTGCGAAGTGGTGATCCACGAGCTTTCCGGCAAAAGCGCCTATTCCTCGATCGTCGCGATCGAAAACGGGCATGTGACCGGCCGCAAGGTGGGCGACGGGCCCTCCCATGTGGTGCTGGAGCAGCTGGGGCACGAGGATGACAGCGCAAAGGATCAGCTTGCGTATCTGACGCGCACAAAGGACGGAAAGATCCTGAAATCCTCCTCTGTGTATATCCGTGACGAGTCTGGAAAGGTCTCGGGGATCCTGGGGATCAACTATGACATTTCCATGATGCAGCTGTTTGAAAACTCCCTGCATGACTTCATCTCAGCCGATCAGCATGCGAGCCGCGAGCCCGAGCGCATCACGCTCAATGTGGCCGATCTGCTCGACGACCTCATCCGGCAGGCGGACGAACTGGTTGGAAAACCGGTCGCGCTGATGACCAAAGACGACAAGGTCAAGGCCATCCGCTATCTCAGTAATTCCGGCGCTCTTCTGATTACCAAATCCGGCGATAAAATAGCGAAGCATTTCGGCATATCCAAGTACACTCTCTATTCATACCTAGATAACAGTAAAACAGGAGGAACAAACGAACTATGAGCAAGATCGATCTCACCATCCACAAGGAAGGCCTGGCGCATAACATCCAGAAGGCCAAGGAAAACAACATCATCATCCCGACCATCGCGCAGATGCAGAACCCGGACCTGATCCCCGAGAAGATCAAGGAAAAGCTGACGCACACCGGCCTGTGGGACGTTGACCCGGTCAACCTGTTCCGTATCAGCTGGCACAACGAAGCCAAGGAGTCCGGCGGTCTGTACCAGAAGACCCCGAACTACGTCGAGATCCCGTCCTCCGTTTCCGGCGTTCCGTGCCGCATCCTGGCCATGTCCGGCAAGTGGTTCCCGACCGGCTGCCATAAGGTCGGCGCTTCCTTCGGCTGCCTGGCTCCGCGTCTCGTGACCGGCCAGTTCGACGCTACCTATCATCACGCTGTATGGCCCTCCACCGGCAACTACTGCCGCGGCGGCGCGTTCAACTCCAAGCTGCTGGCCTGCGACTCCGTCGCCATCCTGCCGCAGGATATGTCCAAGGAGCGCTTTGACTGGCTGAAGACCATCGCCGGCCAGATCATCGCCACCCCGGGCTGCGAGTCCAACGTCAAGGAGATCTTCGACAAGACCTGGGAGCTCAAGCAGGATCCCAGCATGATGATCTTCAACCAGTTCGCCGAGATGGGCAACCCCCTGTGGCACTACAATGTCACCGGCTACGCTCTGTCCGACCTGTTTGAGAACGTGAAGAAGCCTGGCCAGAGACTTGCCGGCGCCTGCTTCACCTCCGGTTCCGCCGGCACGATGTCCGCGGGCGACCTGCTCAAGGAGCGCTATCCGGGCCTCAAGCTGGCTGTCGGCGAAGCGCTGCAGTGCCCGACCATCCTGGATAACGGCTTCGGCGGCCACCGCATCGAAGGCATCGGCGACAAGCACATCCCCTGGGTCCACAACGTCAAGAACACCGACATGGTCATCGACATCGACGATGAAGATTCCCAGAGACTGCTCCGCCTGTTCAACTGCAAGGAGGGCCAGGATTACCTGAAGTCCCTTGGCCTGTCTGACGAGCAGATCGAGAAGTTCACGTGGATGGGCATCTCCGGCATCGCGAACGTGCTGTGCTGCATCAAGATGGCCAAGTTCTACGAGCTGACCGAGGACGACGTTGTCGTCACCGTCCTGACCGACTCCGCCGTCATGTACAAGTCCCGTGTTGAGGAGCTCAACGAGATGTACGGTGCCTACTCCGCACAGGCAGCAGAGCTGGACCACAACCTGCATATGCTGAACCTCAAGACCGACAACATGATGGAGCTGACGTATCCGGAGCGCAAGCGCGTCCACAACCTGAAGTACTACACCTGGGTCGAGCAGCAGGGCATGACCGTCGAAGACCTGAACGCCCAGTGGTACGACACCAAGAACACCTGGGACGCCGTCCACGCCCAGGCCAAGGAGCTCGACGAGCTCATCAACGCCTTCAACGACGAAGTCGGCCTGCTCAAGGCGCTTTGATCCATATCATCCAACCAACATCTGCGGGGGTGGGGTTCGCCCCATCCCCGCATCTTTTTGAAAATAGGAGAAAATTATGCTGAAAAACGTCAAATGTGCGCGCTGCGTGCGCTGCGGCAAGGAATATGAGGCGGTGCCGAACCTGACCAACTGCTCCTGCGGCGGTATTCTGGATATCGTTTACGATTACGACTACATCAAGGCGCATCTCACCAAGGAGACGCTGAAAAACCGCGTGAACCCCACCATGTGGCGCTACCGCGAGCTGCTGCCCGTCGAGGAGACCACGCCCGACACGCCGCTGCGCGTGGGCTGGAGCCCGCTGTACGAGGAGCCGAAGCTCGCCGAGCAGCTGGGTCTTGGCCGTCTGTGGGTCAAGGACGACGGCATCAACCCCACCGCTTCCCTGAAAGACCGCGCCTCCGCCATGGCCGTCGCCAAGGCGCATGAGGCGGGCGCGAAGATCATCGCCTGCTCGTCCACGGGCAACGCCGCGTCCTCCCTGGCCGGCAACGCCGCTGCCGCGGGCTTCAAGACCTACATCTTCGTCCCCGAGCGCGCCCCGAAGGGCAAGGTCGCGCAGCTGATGATCTTCGGCGCGAACGTCATCTCTGTCAAGGGCAACTACGAAGAGACCTTCAAGATGTCCGCCGAGGCCATCGAAAAGTGGGGCTGGTACAACCGCAACGCGGCCATCAACCCGTACCTCTCCGAGGGCAAGAAGACCGTCTCGCTCGAGATCGCCGAGCAGCTGAACTGGGAAATGCCCGATTATCTGGCCATCTCCGTCGGCGACGGCTGCACGATCGCGGGCGTGTGGAAGGGCCTGAAGGACCTGTACGCCATCGGCTTCATCGGCAAGCTGCCGCGGCTCATCTCCGCCCAGTCCACCGGGGCAGACGTCGAGATTCGTATGTAAATTGATCGCGGCGATGTGCGC
>JABLTP010094212.1_pt1 | contig 12238 bp, 9 predicted proteins | sample 7160111 | NCBI WGS metagenome assembly JABLTP01 (sample SAMN14651227, study PRJNA627086) | human gut metagenome | isolation source: feces | host: Homo sapiens
CGGAACCAGTGTGCCCTTTTCGTCGAAGATCTGTGTCATTCCGACCTTTGTTGCTAAAATAGCCTTCTTCATCCTATTACCTCCTGTGAATCTACAGCGGATTGGGATTTTTCCCAATCATCCTAGAACCGTGGACATAAGTGGAACAATTGCTTGTTGCTTCTATATCAACGTAATTCCGGACATACTTGTTTAAAATTACTTGTTTTTCATCTTAATATCAATATATACACCAGCTGGCATCTCCAGACGGGACAGTGAATCTACTGTCTTCTGAGATGGCTGAATGATATCGATGAGTCTCTTGTGAGTTCTCTGCTCGAACTGCTCTCTGGAGTCCTTGTACTTGTGTACCGCTCTCAGAATTGTAACAACCTCTTTCTTAGTCGGCATCGGAACTGGTCCGCTTACCTTAGAGCCTGTTTTCTTAACAGTATCAACGATCTTTGCAGCGGACTGATCTACCAGCTGATGATCGTACGCCTTCAGAGTGATTCTCATTACTTGACTTGCCATAAAAAAAAGCCGCCTCCTTTTCGCACTTTTTAAATAAGTACGACAAGTGGTGACTGTACACTACCCCGTGCGTTTCCTAATCTCCGCACAGTCCGTTTCTACCTCAATGTTTGTAGATGTTTCATTGTATACAGTGACTTGTCGCCAGTTTCTTGACTTGACATTCGCTCCACGGAAAACCTGCCCTATAGGCAGCAACCTCGCGCTTCTTTGCTATCATGTCACAGCAAGGTATACTATACACTATATCAAAACAAAATGCAAGCACTTTTTTCAAATTTTTTAAAGTTTTTTTCGACCCAGAAGTTTACGAAGGGTGGTTCGACGATTGGCAACACTCTATTGACAGGATGCCTGTTCTTTCTTATACTTATATATGTGATTTAGAATTACTGATACCAACGAATTGCTCCGTTGCAATGCAACTCTCGCAATTCTAAAAACATTCGGTATCGCATATATATAAGAAAGGTTGGATATTATTATGTGGCTGGCTGATAACTGGAAGGACTACGAAGTCCTTGATACCTCTAACGGAGAGAAACTTGAGCGCTGGGGAAATTATCTTCTGGTACGTCCGGACCCTCAGGTTGTATGGAACACACCTCACACCAATCCGGGTTGGAAGAAAAAGAACGGACATTATCATAGAAGCAGCAAGGGAGGCGGTGAATGGGAGTTTTTCTCTCTGCCACAGCAGTGGAGCATTCATTATGGAAAGCTTACCTTCCAGTTAAAACCATTCTCTTTTAAGCACACAGGCTTATTCCCTGAGCAGGCTGCAAACTGGGATTGGTTTTCTAACCTGATTCAAAATGCAAACCGTCCGATTAAAGTGCTTAATTTATTTGCCTACACAGGTGGTGCAACACTTGCTGCAGCAGCTGCTGGCGCTTCTGTTACTCATGTAGATGCTTCAAAAGGCATGGTTGCCTGGGCAAAGGAAAATGCAGCATCTAGTGGACTGTCTGACGCACCTATTCGCTGGATTGTTGATGATTGTCAGAAATTTGTTGAACGAGAAATCCGACGCGGCAATCACTATGATGCAATCATCATGGATCCGCCATCTTATGGACGCGGACCTAAGGGTGAAATCTGGAAAATTGAGGATGCTATTCATCCACTCGTATCACTGTGTTCACAGCTACTTTCTGACAAACCGCTATTTTTCCTTATTAACAGCTATACAACTGGTTTTGCTGCTTCTGTCTTAACATATCTTCTTGGACTTGAGGTTGTAAGCAAATTTGGCGGTCACGTTGTTTCTGATGAAATTGGTCTTCCTGTAACACAGTCTGGTCTTGTTCTTCCATGCGGTTCATCTGGTCGCTGGACAAGTATTTAATTATCAGACATAAAAAAAACTGGTCTCCCCTGGGAGGCCAGTTTTTTTTGTCTACTTATAGATTATTGTGGTACGCTCTGGAACAATGTCTGTCCCTCACCAAGTGGAAGATATCCAGCGTTTCCTGATGCATCCTCTACGTAAAGATAAAATGCACCTGGTTCATTTGCCGCCTGGATCAGCTTTCTTGGGAATACCTGTGTTCCCGTGCCAAGTGTTGCCGCTGGCGCAGCATCTGCTGCTGCCGAACTTAACAAATTCGTATCTGCTGCCAGAATATAATTAAACTGTTCCTGTGATGTCAGATCAACAAGCTCATATTCGTAGTTTCCAGTTGTCTCACTTAATGCATCCTCTGCAATCACACCATCTTTTAATTCATATGGAATCTTGCAAACATAACGTCCAAGACTGTCAATAGAAATTGGGCTTGTCACAGCTAACGTAAATCCACCATTTTCATCAAATGTTCCATTTGCGGAAGAAGGTGTAAGTACATGGGACGTATTATACAGGCGCGCTGCATTTCCATATCCGTTAAGCACGGTAAATGTTCCATCCTGCATAAGCGGTGTAGAAAGATCGGTTCCACTTAATACACGAAAACTGGTAACAGAGTTGTCTGCACCTGTTCCAACAACTACAATATTAAGCTGATTATCGGATGTATTTAAATCACATACCTCTACCTTATATGCTGCACTGATTCCTGTACCAACTGTATAATCGGTACCATTCACATTGACGATAAGGCTGGTTGTACTTCCATCCTCTGCTACCTCAGTACGATATTTGAAGAAGTCTGCTGCACCATCTCCATTAAGATCTGCCGTATAATTAGTTCCTTCTGCTGAAAGTGTAACTGCTGTTCCATCTGCAAATGAAATCTCTGTAGCTGGATCAGCCGGCTCTGTCTCTACCTGCGGAACTTCCTGCGGCTGAATCTGATTTAATCCTGTATAAGAAGATTTTACCACACCATTATGAACATTAAGTGCACCATCTTCAAACTGCATTCCATCCTGAGTCCATGACACATTGATGTAACTTGGTGTTCCTGCTGCATCTGTAAATGCAATCTGAATCAAATTACCAACTGCACTTGAACGATTCCAGAAATGAAGGTCTGTTGGTTCTGCACCAATCAGTGCGCTTACCTGTGACCAGATATCCTCTGCACCCGGCATCGCATCAAACTGACTCTTTGCCAGTTCCTGTGCTGCATACTCACTATAGCCTCCGTCAGAAGCAAGTAGATATGCAACTCCATTCATTCCATTGTCTAACTGTAAGCTTACGCCATCTGATACAAATACACCCGGAAGCAAATCTGCTACCATATAGCCATTTGCACCATCTGCTCCATAAATGCAGGAATATGATTCTCCTGTTGAAGTGGTGACGCTCAAAACAAACTGTGTTGTGCCGTTTGCAATAGCATTAACACTGCATGATGCAACATCAGTGATTGAGAAAATCTCAACTGCATTGGAAGTAGAATCCTCTCCATTGTACCAGATTTCCTTTCGTCCGCCTACATCAACAAGTGCAAATGCTTCCTGAACACCATTTCCATTAAAATCGTAGAACATATAGCTGTTTCCTACAACGCTTCCACCAGAATCTGCAGAAATCTTTGCAAGAATATTTTCTGCATTTCGCTCCGTTGGTGCTTCCGGCGTCTCATCTGGTGATGTATCTGGTGCTGGCGTCTCATCTGGTGACGGTGCTGGTGCTGGTGTCTCATCTGGTGACGGTGCTGGCGCTGGTGTCTCATCTGGTGATGGATTTGTGGCTGGCGTCTGATCTGAAGATGGAGCCGGGGCCGGTGTCTCATCTGGTGATGGATTTGTCGCCGGCTGCTGCTCCGAAGATGGAGCCGTGGCTGGTGTCTGATCCGGTGATGGATTTGTGGCTGGCTGCTGCTCTGAAGACGGGGCTGTGGCCGGTGTCTGCTCTGGGGACGGGGCTGGGGCTGGCGTCTGCTGCGGCTGTGACGCTGCCTGCTGTGCAGTCGTCGGCTGTGTTGGAACTGTCTGCTGCGCAGAGCTTGATGGCGTGGACGCATTATTGTCAAGTGAAAGTGAAGTTCCCTCAACTACCTCATCTGCCATATACTTCATATAATTCCATGCAAAGCTTCCCTTTACACAAATTGCCTTCTGAACCTTTGAAAAAGCAAGGTTTCCAATCTCTTCAACTGATTCCGGAACTACAACTTCTTTCAAAAGCTCAATATCAGACAATGCAGAATCATCCAGTTTCTTCATTCCATCTGGAAGCTTTAAATACTGAACTGACGTATTGTTCTTAAATGCATGTGAACCAATTGAAGTTACCGGATATCCGCCGATTTCTGCCGGAATACGAACAACTTGTCCCTGATCATTGTACTCAACAAGCTTTAACTCATCATTTGAAAGCTCATAGACATTTCTTCCGGAAGTAACCTTGTTGTCTTTGATTTCAACTACTTCAGTTTCTGTCTCCTTTTGAGTTTCTTTCTGTGTTTCTTTCTTCGTATCCGTATCCTGTATTTTATCTACTGTATACGGAATCTGCTTATTGCTCTTTTTTCCACTGCTGAAAAGAAGAACAATCAATACGATCATCGCAGCAATCAATGCAATTACTGTGACAATAATAACAACAAGAATACGATTTGTTTTTGGATGAGCCGGTTCATAATCATCATTGTCGTAATCATCATTACCGTAGCTGTCATCCTCTTCGTCATAATCGTAATCATCATTCAGATTTTCTTCATAATCATCATCTGAATCTGAATCGTAGCCTTGATCTGGCTGCTCTTCATAATTGTCTTGTACCTTGACTTTAGAGGGGCGTATCTTTGTTCCGCAAATTGGACAAATCGTGCTTCCCTGCGCTAGTCTGGCACCACATTTCGGGCAAATCATATGCTTCTCCGTTCTGCCGCATTTTTGCGGCTTTTTTTAAGTTATCGTCTGCGTATAACGTAAACGATAACGCCTTTAACCTTTCGTATCATACCATAAGTATGAGTTTATTTCAATGTTTCAAATATCCAAAAACATTACATTTCTTTTACAAAACTGCGTCAATCCACGCGTTCTTTTCCCCAGAAAAATAACGCTACTGTTCCTGGACCGGTATGACTGCCAATTGTCGCACCAATCGGGTAAATCTCAACTTTTCCATTTAAATTAGGAAAGCGGCTCTCAACGAGCATTGCAACAGCTTTTGCGTCATCCATGCACTCCGACTGACAGATATAGCATTTGCCCGAATATGCCAGACCTCCCTCGGCATTTTCTTCCATCTTCTGAACGATGCGCTGAATCACCTTTTTCTTCGTGCGCACCTTCTCTCTTGCTGTCAGATGTCCCTCATAGTCCACATTTAACAAAGGACAGATTCCAAGCATACCTCCAAAAAATCCAGCTGCCTTTGATACTCTTCCGCCTCTGATAAAAAAAGTAAGATCAGAAGTAAAAAACCAGTGCTGCAGTTTCTTTTTATTTTCACACACCCATGCATACAATTCATCTATGCTCTCTCCTGCATCCCTTCTGTCTGCCAGAGTATCTACTAACAAACCATAACCAGAGGAAGCTGCCAGTGAATCCACTACATAAATTTTTCTGTTTGGATATTCTTCTCTTACCTGTTCTGCTGCAATACATGCTGAATTGTAGCTGCCTGAAATTCCGCTTGAAAGCGTTAAATGAAGGATATCCTTTCCCTCATCAAATATTTTTCTAAAAAAATCTGCATACTCACCGATACTAACCTGTGATGTCTTTACATCCTCACCTGCAAGCATTCTGCGATATAACTCTGCCGGAGACATCGTCTGACCAAGGTCATCTAGATAGTCCTTTCCTCCCAGTTCATAGTGAAAGCACACATAGTGGATTCCACGCTTATCAAAATATTCCTTCGTCAAATCAGCTGTAGAACAGCAGCTGATGCAATATTCTGCCATACTCATCTCCTCCTTATAATTAAAGCATTAAAACAGTTACAGTATATCTTTTTTGCTTTGCAAATACAAGTAGCGTTAAAGAGAAAATGCACCGTTTATCATTCCTTATCTTTTTTTCAGAAAATGTTCGCGATTAGGATACATTTCCCTAAACACCTCTAAAGCAGCTCTTTGAAGCGGCTCAAATTCTTTTTCCATTCGCAGACTATGAGGTGCATCAAACACAATTCTGCTTATTTGTTCAGCGATCTTTCCTGCAATGCTTTCATCTGACAGCTGTCCCATTCCAAAAATAACAGAAGTAAAGCCACGTCCTCCTGTACTAATCTCAATATATTTTCTGCATGTATTTTTTAATTCTAAAAAAATGATTTCTTTCTGAGTCTGTGGTTTGCTTTCAAATTCATATAGATTCAGGCCAAGAATAGCTTCTATCGCAAGCTTTTTCTTTCTGCCTCCCAAATCAATACTTCCGCTTTCTACAATATATTTTAAATTCATAAGATAACCAACAAACATATCCTTCCTTGGCTTACCTTTTCCATATCTGGCCTCCCAAAGCTTCATTCTAAGTTTATCATCTTCACTCATAGTTTCATTTTTGTTTTCCAAAAGCATCTGCTGTCTTTTAAGCGGATCTGTCTGTTCATAATAGTTTATCAGCCAATCTTCCATTTTTAATCTTTCCTTTCCGAAAATGCACCTTTTTATTGTTCCATAAATGATTCCACATTTTCTGCCGTCACCTTTTGATACGGTAAAAAGATATATCGTTCATTTTCCAGATCCTCCTTTGGCGGTGTCTGACCTTGAAACAGTGTCATCGCAAGACGCGAAATCTGCTCAGCTTGTCCATGCCTGTCATTATACACAGTCCCCTGAATGGTGCCTTTTTGGACAGCCTCCAATGCACCTTCCAAACCATCTATTCCAAAAATTATCGGACGTCTGTCTTTATCATAATCAAGTGCATCATACGCAGCAACTGCACCAAGAGCCATCTCATCATTATTAGAAAGGACTAGTTCAATCTCGTCTCCATATTGATTAATCAGCTGTGTCATCTTATTTTCAGCTTGTCCACGATTCCAGTTTGCAAACTGGAAACTTAGTCTTTCTAATATAATGCCCTGTTCTTTAATTGTTTTTACCACACTGTCTGTTCGAATGATTGCATCCTGATGACCTGTCTCACCCTCAAGAAGTACATATTGAATCTTTCCGTCCTGATTTCGATCTACTGCGTCATTGTCTCGTATCATATCTGCTGCAATCTCACCCTGCATCATACCAGACTGTCTGGCATCTCCGCCTACATAATACAGCTTATCCCACTGCATCAAATCCTCTCTCACTGGCTCTCTATTAAAGAAAATAACAGGTATATTTTCCTTTTTTGCCATCTTTATTATATTTGACGGCTCTGTCCTGTCAACGAGATCAACAGCAAGTATCTCACAGCCAGCATCAAGCATTTCCTTCACAACTTCATTTTGAATCTTCTGATCATTTTTTCCATCCCTTACAGTCATAATCACCTTTAGAGAATCTGACTCATATCCCGCCAGATCTTCCTTCAGACAATCTGTAAGCGCATTAATAAAGGGGTCGTCCTGCGTGTATAGCACAACACCAACACGAAGAACATCTCTTTTTTTCTCACTATTCGCCGTACATCCTGTCAGACACAACAACATGCATCCGATCAGAATACTTCTTATCTGATACTGTTTCATCGAAATCTCCATTCCTTTTTGGCTGACTATATGCAAATTCTCAATCATACGTATGAAGAAAATGCTGTACCTCTTCTCTGAAAATATCTTCTTTATGCAACAGATGATACTCAATCGTCTGGTTGTTAATCGTATACAGATGATTTTTCAGCACTTTTGAAATTTCTATAGCACTATGATATCCCATGCTATATCCATCTATCGCAATTAGCCCATCAATCACAGAATCATCGAGATAATACACACACTTTATACTATTTCCAATTCCATAGATTTTCGTGTCACACTCTTTTTTCTGTGCATACATTCCTGCTACCTGCTCTAAGGCACTGGTATCAAATACAATCAAATAATCGACTGGCTGCTGCTCTTTTAACCTCTGTGTAATTTCCATATCATATGTAACATTCATGTCAAACTGAATCTCACATCCTGTATCAGAAAGCACATCTAATACACCCTGCATACATTTATCAGTGCAGTCTGTTTTCTTAAATCCACTTATAATTCCAACAGTTTTGCCTTGAATATCATATTGATTACGGCTTAATAAATCCTGTGCCAATGCATATCCCATACGGTAATAGTCCGGCGTAATAACAGGCAAATCAGAATATTTTGATGTATGATCTTCCTCTTTTTCACGCAGCGCATCATTTGCTACAAGAAGCATTGGCTTTTGTACGCGAATTTCTCTAAGCATATCAATAGTATCCCTGCCCGGCGCCGCCTGAACAATAAATGCATCAACCTGATTATCCAGCTGATCATAAATCAAGTTCTTCTCCTCATCTGCATTTTCAATTTCATCTGTATTGCAAATAATCAAATGTATATTTGCGATTCCAGCTGCCTGCTTTAGACCATTCATAAAGGAGTTCCATTTTTCATCACCTGATTTTTCAACAATAACTGCTACACGCTTCTGAGGCTTTTCATCTTCAAAAATCAGATGCACACAAAACAGCAGCAATATGCCAAGACAAATTTCTGCTAACAAAAAAGTAGTTTTTGTTTTTTTCATGATTCACCCTCTTTTCTGACTGGCTTCCCCGGAGTCTCAAGCACTTCACAATTTTCCTTAGTGTATGGCACAGCAGGCAAATGAATCGTGACTGTTGTTCCCTCATCTGGTTCACTCTCCACAATAAGGCCATATTTATTTCCAAACATCAGCTGAATACGCGTGTGCACATTAATGAGTCCTACACCAGAACCATGTTTGGGTCCTTTCTGATTATCTTTTAAAATATTTTCTACATCTTCATGACGCATTCCCATTCCATTATCCGTAACTGAAAGATAGATTTCTGCATCATCTTTCCAGCCTTTGACAATAATTTTAGGCTGGTCATCCTCATCCATATTTCCTACACCATAATATATAGCATTTTCAAGAATCGGCTGCAAAATAAGCTTTACCGTACAAAACGGATAAATTTCTTCTGAAACATCATATTCTGTCACAAAACGCTCCTTGTAGCGATACTTTTGAATATTCATATAATTTTTGCAGTGCTTTAGCTCATCCTCAATACTAATAATCGTCTTTCCCCTTGACAAACTGATTCTAAACAGCTTGGCCAGCTCAGATATCATAAAAACTGCATCCTGATTTTTATTGGCCTCAACCATCCAAGTTATAGATTCCAAAGTATTATAAAGAAAATGTGGGTTGATCTGACTTTGCAGTGCTGCCAGTTCACTCTTTCTGCGCTCATTCTGCTGCTTCACAATTTCTTTCATTAACCGCTCAATTTCTTCATACGAATGCTGGACAGATTTTCCAAGATGACGAATCTCATATGAGCCTCCAATATATATATCAGGCTTTTCTCCAGCTTCATACGCCCTTACAGATGCATCCAACTTAAGAATTGGACTTGAGATCCTTTTCGACACAATGCGATTGACTAAAAGAAGCATCATAATCAGCATAATCACAACAATTACCATATAAATACGAAACTGCTCTCGGCTGTCTGTCCTAATGTCTTGCTTTACAATGCCTACCATCTTCCATCCCGTATATGATATAGTGCTTACAATTGCAGTCTGCTTATCTCCACTTGGGCTGCGTAGATTTTTATATACACCATCTTCACTGCTGCATACAATACTGAAATCTTCTTCAAACAATCCATTACTAATTTCATTTGCATAAGGATGGTAAATCAGATTTCCTTCCCCATCACAGACATAATAATATCGCCCCCTGTTTTGGTCATTCACCTGATTCATCATTTCCTCAATAAAGGAATATTTCATATCAACAAGCAAAATGCCATTTTCCGGTCTGTCTCCATCAATGCCGTCTACTGCACGGCTTAAGGAAATTACCCAATGATAGCTCTTTGCATCATCCTGAAATAAATTTTGCATATGAGGTGTTGAAAAGTGCATATTTTCAATTTCCTCTGCTGCATTTTCAAACCAGGACTGCCCAAGCACTTCAATTCCATCCTTCTGCAGTGTAACCGGCTCTGCCACAATAAGATTTCCTTCCATATCATAAAGCGCAATGCTCTGTATTTTGTCCTTATTAAAATCATAGAGAAAACTCAGCTGCTGATTAAACTCCGGACTAGACACATCAAAGGCCTGTATAATATTATATGTGACAGTATCTGAAATCTGTCTCATATTTTTCAGATACTGCTCCATAGAATTGACTGTGCTTTCCATAAGGTTTTGTGTGTTGCGAACTTCATTCTGACGCATAGCCAGTTCATATCGATTGTAAAGCAATAGCCCCATAGATATTGATGTAATTACTGTCATCAAAGAAAGAACCGTCATAATGACAGACTGAATATCCGACACTTTTCTTTTTTTCATACTCATTTTCCCATATGCTCTGTGCGATATTTTGAAGGCGACATTCCATACTTACGTTTAAAAACGTATCCAAAATAGTTTGCGTCTTCATAGCCAACATGTTCCGCAATTTCGTAATTTTTTTCATTTGTTTCAAGCATCAGATGAACAGCCTGCTGCATTCTGTAATCTGTCAGATATGTAATAAATGAAATGCCCACTTCTTTCTTAAAAATAGAAGAAAAGTAGGAATTTGATACACCAAGTTTTGAACATACGGTATCAAGTGACAGATCTGCATCTGCATACTCATCACGAACAATATTTTTTGCTTCTGAAATAAGGTAACGCAGTGAAGAATTTCTGGCATTTTTTAGTTCATCACTGATCGATAGTGCTACTCTGACAAGCCAGGCCATTAATGCACTTTCATCCATCTTTGTAATTTCTTCATACGCATTTTTGATTTCTCCGGCATGATCTTCAAATTTCATATGATTATTTCCACAGAAACGATATAGATGCCCTACAATTTCCAGCACAGTAAAATTATACTGCATAATTGTTTTTGCATTATCTTTTAGTTCCTTCACTAAAGAAAAAACTGCATGTTCAATATCTTCACGTACCCCAATATGAACTGCCTTAAACACATCATTCATATTAATATCATCTGGCTGCATGGAAAGTCCCTGCCCCTTCGGTGCAATATCTGCAATATTAATAGAACAGCCTGATCCATAAATAACACGATAAGAAAGTGCTTCCCATGCCCCTTCATAAGAGAATCGAATATTTGATACTTCGTCACATACCTTACCGATTCCAACGGTAACAACTGCGCCAAAAAAGCGGTCTGCCCATTTGCAGAAGCGGTCACAATCATCCGTCAGCCTCGTGATTTCATCATCTCCACCGAGATTGACTACCATAACAATATTTCCCAAATATGAAAAATATCTGCAGTCCCATTTGCCACGGAATTTTTCCTTTACTTCTCTTTGTACAGATATTGAAAGAAGAAGCGGTGTCATCCCGTCAGGAACATGATTTTCTGATGTGTGAAAAACAGCACAGCAAAAATACGGTCCTGGCAAAGAGATCTGATAATCATTTAAATATTTATTGATTTCAGTGTCTGAAATGCGTCCCTCCACAAGAGAGCAAAAGAAATTCGTTTGAAGTACAGGAAGGGAATCTGTATAGTACTGCTCTAGCTTTCTTACATTTAATTTTTCTTCTCTCTCTTTATCAAGTACATTTTTTAATCGTTTGAGACATTCAGAAAGCTCATTGGCATTGACCGGTTTTAATATATACTCTTCGATTTCAAGATGAACTGCTTCCTTGGCATATTCAAACTCATCAAATCCTGTCAGAATTAAAATTCGCACGCCTGGATTCTCTTCCTTTAAATTACGTGCCAGTTCCAATCCATTCATATAGGGCATTTTGATATCGGTAATGACTACATCTGGCTGCAGTTTTTCTGCTATTTCCATAGCCTTTACACCATTCTGTGCCTTTCCGATTACTTCAAATCCCAGTTCCTCCCAATTAATCCTTTGTTCAATCGCATTCCTGACTTCTTCCTCATCATCTACAAGAAGTACTTTATATGTAATCATCTATATTCCTCCATGTTTGCTAAGAAATCTTTCTGCATTTACAAAAAATGGCACGAACTTCTTTATAAATAGATTCGTGCCATCTTCATTATACTCTTTTTTTACCAATTTTCCACTAGTAATATTAATTTTTTATACGTTTTTTGTGCATTACTTCTTCTTTACGTACTTGAGACAGTCGAGTGTAACTGCTACGAGAATGATAATACCTTCAAAGATAAACTGA
>JABLTP010014863.1_pt1 | contig 12194 bp, 8 predicted proteins | sample 7160111 | NCBI WGS metagenome assembly JABLTP01 (sample SAMN14651227, study PRJNA627086) | human gut metagenome | isolation source: feces | host: Homo sapiens
ATGAGCTCAAGCAATGAAATAACGTATTGTTTGATTTTTGATACGAATGCTCTGTTTCAAGCATATGAAAAGAAAGCAGATTTCACAACGTTTAGCTTTAATTCAACATTTGAAAATGTAATTGATATGATTAATCAACTTGACATATATAATCAGGTAACCGTAGCAATTCCATCTGTTGTATGGAATGAAATGGAGAAGCAGATTATAGAAAAGCATGATGAATTGCTTTCAACTTATAAAAGTACGATATCAAAGAAACGATTTCCTGAATATTCTATTCAAGAAAATCCGGACATAAACTATCCGGAATACATAAAAAATAAGATTGTGGAATACAAAAAAGAGATTTCAGTAGGATTGAATAAAGTTATAGAGCTTCCGATTGCTTCTAATAATAGGTTTGAAAGTATAATAAATCGAGCATTTAGTAAATTACCTCCTTTTGAGGGAAAAGACAAAAAGTCTGATAAAGGATTTAAGGATGCGCTATTATGGGAAAGTATTTTGGAATTTTCATTAACGCATCGCAACTCGAAAATTATATATTATTCCAAAGACAATGCTTTTGGAGGATTTCTGCTAAATGAGTTTGCAGAAAATGTATCAGATTCATCACTGTTCATATGCAAAAATGAAAGTGAAGTTAAGGTACAGTTAGAAGCGTGGGCAAAGGAAATTGACAAATATTCCTATCAACCAATTGAAGAGTTTGATGAAAACCAGGAAATTATTGATTGGTTAAACTCTGGAGATTTTCTCGTGCAGATAATCGATCGAAATTTTGGACTTGTTGAAAAAGGACGGTTGATTACTTCAACTACAGCTCATTTGATTAGTATTGATAATATTGAATCCTTGAATTCGGACGAGAATGCAATTGAATATTATATTGAAGCAGTATTGCAGTTTATATATGAATTGAAAGATGGAGGAAAAACACAGGACACAATCAACGTAGGCATAAATGTTAAGATGCTGGATGATGGTACTTATTCGGTTGAAGATGCGTATAGAACGGATGAAGACGAAACTGAAAGTGAGAGTTAGCTTATGAATACAGGACAAGAAAGAATAAACGAATTTGTAATTCGTGAAAAACTGGAGGCGATTGGACATGAAATCTGAATGGATAAAAAAGAAGCTCTCTGATATTGCAGATTTCAATCCGAGAGAAACAATAAAAAAAGGTGCTATAGCTAAGAAAATCCCTATGGATGTACTCCGCCCATTTTATCGAGATATTCCATATTATGTTGAAGAATGTTTTTCTGGTGGCACAAAATTCCGTAATGGAGATACGATTATGGCACGAATTACGCCGTGCTTAGAAAATGGGAAAACAGCGCAGGTCTCAATCTTAAATGATGGAGAGGTCGGGTTTGGCTCAACGGAATATATTGTGTTCCGAGCAAAAGAAGGAATTACTGATAAGGATTACTTGTACTACCTTGTTTGTAGCCCGGAAATAAGAGAACCGTCAATAAAATCTATGGTCGGTTCATCTGGACGACAGCGTGTGCAGACTGATGTTGTAAAGAATCTTGAAATTGATGTGCCTCCATTAGTTGATCAAGAAAAAATCGGCTCATTTTTGAAGTCGTTTGATGATAAAATCGCACTCAATGATAAGATAAACAAGAATTTAGAGCAGCAAGCAGAAGCGATTTTTCAATCAATCCTTAGCAACGCTGTCACGACCGTTAATCTCGGCGAAATTGCAGATGTGAAAGGTGGAAAGCGATTACCTAAAGGTGTCAATCTTATAGATATACAAAACACACATCCATATATTAGAGTACGAGACTTAAATAATGTCCTATTTGCCTCTCTTACTCCTGATTACGCCTATGTTGACGAAGAGACACAAAAAAGTATTTCCCGTTACATAGTTTCTACGGGAGATGTTCTGATCTCGATTGTTGGAACAATCGGTCTAACAGCTATTGTAGATTCAACTTTGGATAAAGCAAATCTGACCGAGAATTGCGTCAAAGTAACAAACTTAAAGCATATAACACCAGAATATCTATTGCTGTATCTTCGATCTCAATTAGGAAGAGAAGCTATTACTAAAGGTACAGTAGGTGCTGTACAACAGAAGTTGCCGATTAAAAATATACAAGCTATTCCTATTCCGCTATTAAGCGAAAAGGATAAAAATACTCTGCTCTGCACCCTTGATTCTATTTTTGCCGAAATATCAATTAATGTTATTCAATCCGCAAAGCTTTCTTCTTTGCGTGATACTCTGTTGCCAAGATTGATGTCCGGCGAGCTTGATGTCTCTGACATCGACCTCTAAACCGTTAAATTCTTGTTTAACCTAAATACTCCCACCAACGGCGGGAGCTAAAGCCAACGGAACTGCCGTTGAGTCGTTCTCTGGAAAATAAATTTGAAGGAGAATGACCTATGAAACAGCAAATTATTTCAGAGGTGGTGCAGCAAATGCTGCCACACCTCGACAATGCACAAATGCAGCAGCTGCAAAAAGTGCTTGAAAATGCACTGTTTGGCTGTGAGATCACGGCGCAGTCAGAGAAGAACGAAACAGACGATAACCCAAAGCTGATAGATTCTTTTGTTTCGGCAAAGCGGATTGAAGGTTGTTCAGAGAAAACGCTGAAATATTACCGCACAACCATTGAAACGATGGTAGCTTCGATAGACAAAGGTATCCGTCACATTCAGACTGAGGATTTGCGTTCTTATCTGACAGATTATCAGAGCAAGAACCAGTCCAGTCGTGTGACGATAGATAATATCCGCAGGATTTTGTCCAGCTTTTTCTCTTGGCTGGAGGACGAGGATTATATTTTGAAAAGTCCTGTTCGCCGTATCCATAAGGTGAAAACAGCAACCAACATCAAGGAAACCTATACAGATGAGGACTTGGAGAAAATGCGTGACAGTTGTACAGAACTTCGGGACTTGGCGATGATTGATATGCTGGCTTCTACCGGAATGCGTATCGGTGAAATGGTTTTGCTGAACAAAGCGGACATCAATTTCAATGAGCGTGAATGTGTGGTTTTCGGTAAGGGTGATAAGGAACGCATTGTCTACTTTGATGCTCGGACAAAGATTCATCTGCAAAACTATATCGACAGTCGAACAGATGAAAACCCGGCACTTTTTGTTACTTTGCGTGCTCCACATGAGAGAATCAAGATAGGCGGTATCGAATCTCGCCTGCGTGAAATGGGCAAGCAGTTAGATATACAAAAAGTCCATCCGCATAAGTTCCGAAGAACACTTGCTACGATGGCGATTGATAAAGGAATGCCGATTGAGCAGTTACAGCAGCTCTTGGGGCATAAACGAATAGATACGACCTTGCAGTACGCAATGGTCAAACAGAGCAATGTTAAATTGGCTCACAAGAAATACATAGGTTAAGGAAGGTGACGATATGACAGAGTGGAGGAAAAGATGTTTAGGCGAAATCACATCATTTATGTCTAAAGGCATTCCACCTAAATATGTAGAAAGAGAAAATGAGAATACAGTTCGTGTGTTAAATCAGAAATGTAATCGAAATTTTGAAATCAATTATGAGGAATCAAGATTACATGACTGTTCAAAAAAGAAAGTACCAGCTGATAAAATGCTTCAACTAGGAGATGTGCTGATTAACTCTACTGGTACTGGAACTGCTGGTCGTGTTGCTCAATTGTATGATGTGCCAACACCAACAACAATAGATGGACATATGATACTTCTTCGTCCAACCGAGGAAATTGATTCTATTTATTATGGGTATGCGGTTAAAGCGTTTCAACCTAAAATTGAAACGCTTGCGGAAGGCTCAACCGGTCAGACTGAAATAAATCGAAAAAGATTGCAGGAAGAAATTGTGATTTCTTTTCCAGAAGAAAAAGAAACTCAAGAGCGCATCGCTCGCTTTCTGTTGAATATAGATGAAAAAATAAAAGTGAATGGTAAGATAAACAAGAATTTAGTGGCTTAAAGGTCGATGTCGGAAACATCAAGCTCGCCGGACATCAACTTAGGCAGTAGCGCATCTCGCATAGCTGCAAGTTTGTGCGATTCACGAGTACGATTTTGCATTTCCAAAAACATAGGATATACGATAGCATCAAAGCGATGAAGTGTTTCCTTATCAGGCAATATTGTTGGATAATTTTTCAGAATATCCGTTTTTAGATTATTAAAAACACTTCCATTACTGAGATTAACCAAATGCTGGCGAATGTACTTAAAATATAAATATAGATATTCCCGTGAAAATTTTGATTTTGGGAAGTAAAGCCATCCGTCATGAATGCAGCTATCAACATCAAGGATTTTAGGTATGCCTGGAGTTGCACTATTAGAAAGTATGAGCGATCCTTCTTTAAGAAAGACGGTCTTTTTTAGTCCATCTTCAATTATGTGATCCTTGATGTCGATAACAAATGGCGTTTGAAGGCTTGTTACATCTGAAATTTTAAGCCATCGTAAACCTGAATCAGATAAGTACTTTTGAATTGGTCTGGGTGAACCACCACGCTTAATATCCGCGAAATCACCCAGTTTTCCATCAATCCAAGAATCAGGCACACTACCGTTCCATGGAATATAATCAAGGAACCATGCTTTGAAAAGAGCTTCTGCTTGCTGCTCTAAATTCTTGTTTATCATAGAAATATAACGAAAAATACAGGAGGTTGAACATGCCAAGTTTATTTACAGAGGATACATATGAACAGGCAATCATTGAATTGTTTGAAAACATGGGCTATGACCACCTCTACGCTCCGGATTTTGATAGAGATTATACCAGTCCGATTCTGGATTCTATTCTGAGAGATAGTTTGGTGCGTATCAACCGTGGTCTGCCTGTAGAAGCTATTGATGAGGCACTGGCCAAATTAAAGAATTTTGATACCGGAAGCCTGCTGCAGAAGAATATGATATTCATGGATTATCTGCAAAATGGCGTCACGGTTAAGTTCTTTGTGAAGGGCGAGGAGCAATCGTCGATTGTACGTTTGATTGATTATCAAAATATAAAGAATAACTCTTTTTATGTGGTAAATCAGTTTACATTTCTTGAAAATGGAAATAACCGTCGTCCGGATATTATTCTATTCATAAATGGATTGCCGCTTGTTTTGATGGAATTAAAGAGTCCAGCAAAAGATGAAGTGGGAGCAGAGAATGCATACCATCAGATTCGCAACTATATGCAGGATATTCCATCTATCTTTTATTACAACGCAATCTGTGTAATTAGTGATTTGTCTACGAATAAAGCAGGAACGATCACTTCCGGATTAGATCGCTTTATGGAATGGAAAACAAAAGACGGTAATTACGAAGATACTGCGTATGCGTCCTTTGAAACTTTCTATGAGGGTATGTTCCAAAAGGAACGTTTACTTGATATTTTGAAGAACTTTATTCTTTTCTCAGGCGTTAGCAATAGTCGTTTCAAAGTATTAGCTGGATACCATCAATATTTCGCAGTCCGCAAAGCAATCGAAAAAGCAAAGGTAGCAACTAAGACCGACGGCAAGGGTGGCGTGTTCTGGCATACACAGGGCTCCGGCAAGTCATTATCTATGGTTTTCTATGCACATTTATTGCAAGATGCATTAGACAGTCCGACAATCGTAGTTATGACAGACCGTATTGATCTGGATGATCAGCTTTATGCACAGTTCTCACAATGCGCAGATTTCTTGCGTCAGACACCGGTACAGGCGGAGAGCAAGGAACATTTGAAGTCACTTCTTGATGGCAGAAGTGCGAATGGAATCATATTTACTACGATGTTTAAGTTTGAGCGTGGAGAGAAAGCTTTATCGGAACGTAGAAACATTGTTGTTATGGCAGACGAAGCACATCGTGGGCAGTATGGTTTTGATGAGAAAATTGTTATGTCAGAGAATGAAAACGGTGAAAAGGAAGCGCATACGGTAATTGGTAATGCCCGTGTTATTCATGACGCATTGCCGAATGCTACATTTATTGGCTTTACTGGTACACCGATCTCAGCTAAGGACAGAAATACTCGTGAGGTTTTTGGTGACTATATCGATGTTTATGATATGACACAGGCAGTGGAAGATGGAGCTACTCGTCCGGTTTATTATGAAAGCCGTGTGGTTCATCTAAAGTTGGATGAGAATACGCTAGCGTTAATTGATTCCACTTATGATGTCTTGGAGCAACAATCCGACGCGCAAACGATTGAGAAGAGCAAAAAGATGCTTGGCCAGATGGAAAGCGTATTGGGAGCAGATTCTACGATTGAATCTCTTTGTGATGATATCGTTGAACATTATGAAAAATACAGAGCAAATCTTCTGACAGGTAAAGCTATGATTGTGGCGTATTCTCGTCCGATTGCAATGAAAATTTACCGCCGTATCTTAAAAATTAGACCTACATGGACAGATAAAGTGGGTGTGGTTATGACTGGCGGTAACAATGACCCGGAAGATTGGAAAGAGATTATCGGAACCAAAGCGCACAAGGAAGAACTCGCAAGAAAATTTAAAGATAATAACGATCCGATGAAAATAGCTATTGTTGTAGATATGTGGCTTACAGGATTTGACGTACCTTCTTTGGCGACTATGTATGTGTACAAGCCAATGCATGGCTATAACTTGATGCAGGCAATAGCTCGTGTTAACCGTGTATTCAAGGATAAGGAAGGTGGATTGATTGTTGATTATGTTGGAATTGCATCCGCTCTAAAGGCGGCGATGAAAGAATATACGAAGCGCGATCAGTCTAAATACGGTGATATGAACATTGCTAAGATGGCCTATCCGAAGTTTCAGGAAAAGCTGCAGGTCTGCAAGGATTTATTGCATGGCTTTGATTTTAGTGGTTTTGTAGGAGGTTCTCCGCTTACAATGGCTAAGCTGATTACTGGTGGGGTAAACTTTATTCTCGATGCAAGTGTACCAGAAAGAAAAGATTTGTTCTTAAAGGAAGCTATGCTTTTGAAACAGTCGCATTCACTTTGTTCCAGTATGACAACAGAACAGGAAAGGCATGAAGCGGCTTATATGGAAGCTTTGCGATCCACGGTTATTAAGATCACTTACGGTGGTACTGGTGGAAAGAGCCTGTCGCTTACTGAGATTAACGATCAAATCAACGAACTTTTGAAAGCGGCAGTACAGAGTGAAGGTGTCATTAGCTTATTTGACAGCAGCAAGAGTGGCGGTGAAAATTTCAGCTTGTTTGATCCGGCTGTCTTGGATGAAATCTCTAGAATGAAAGAAAAGAATATCGCTGTCGAGATTTTGAAAAAACTCATGGCTGAGCAAGTGGCTCTTTATAAGAGAACAAATGTGGTACAGTCACAAAAATTCTCCGAAAAGATAGCGCAACTGATGAACTCTTATTATAACGGACTAATCACCAATGAAGAGGTTATTAAAGAACTGCTTAAAACTGCGGAGGAAATTGCAAATCTCTATAAGAATGGTCAAGCGCTGGGACTTTCGCAAGAAGAGCTGGCATTTTATGATGCCCTTACAAAACCAGAGCATATCAAGGATTTTTACAAGAATGATGAATTGATTGCTCTGACAAGAGAACTTACAGAAATGCTTCGTAAAAATCGCACTATCGATTGGCAGAAAAAAGAAACCGCTAGAGCACAAATGCGTAAGATGGTTAAGCGACTCCTTAAGAAATATAAGTATCCGCCGGAAGATTACGATTTTGCAATAAGCACAGTAATTAGTCAGTGTGAGCTTTGGACGGATAATGTGGAACCACGAAAAGAGGAAAAGCTATATAAATATGTGTCTGAAATAGAACTAAGCAAGGTGGCAGAAGATACGGTTTCTTACGGAGAAAAGAAGTAATGGAGGTGCGATATGGATGCACGTAAAGGCAATATCTATGAGATATTAAATGGAAATAAACAGTTTTTGATTCCAGTTTATCAGCGATTTTACAGCTGGGACATTGATCAGTGTAAGCGACTTTGGAACGATATTGTAGAGATGCAGAGAAAAAGTAAAGCTGGTCATTTTGTTGGATCTATTGTTAATATTGCTGAGCAGGCAATGCCAACAGGTGTTCAGAAGTATATGATTATTGATGGGCAGCAGCGAATGACTACGTTAACTCTTCTCCTCCTGGCTTTGCGCGATTATGCAATAAAGAATCCTGGTGACACAACAATTAATGCTCGTCGTATAGATAATATGCTTCTAAAAAATGAGTACGAAAATGGTGATGAACGGTATAAGTTACTGTTAACCGAAACAGATCGGGACATTCTTATAAGCCTTGTTGAGGAAAAGCCAATTGCAGAAGGTACTCGATCAAGGCTGATTGAAAATTACAACTTTTTCGCTAACAAGCTGGCTGATAAAGAAATTCAGCCTGCAGAGGTATACGAGTCAATTGGAAAATTACAGATTGTTAATATCACGTTAGACCGTACTGTAGACGATGCACAGGCAATTTTTGAAAGCTTGAACTCTACCGGTAAGGAACTTTCAGAATCTGATTTGATTCGTAACTATGTTTTGATGGGATTAGAGCCATCAGAGCAAACTTATGTATATGAGCATCTCTGGCGGCCTATGGAACAACTGTTTATTTATGAAACGCAAGGATCTGTAATGGATGCTTTTTTCCGCCATTATTTGACCATGAAGCTTTCTCGTATTCCAAAGCAAGGGCGTGTATATGAAGAGTTCAAGTTGTATCATTTGAACTGCGAATTTGGAAGTATTAGAGAACTATGTCAAGATTTGCTGGACTACGCAAAATATTACACTAACATCGTATTTAAGCGAAATTTTGACACGGATTTAAAGAAGTTCTATGAAGATATTATTGATTTGAGAATGGAAGTATCTTATCCGTTCTTACTAAAAATTCATCATGACTGTACTGAAGAACTGATAACATCAGATGAATTGAAGGAAATTCTGAAGCTTTGTATTAGCTATGTCCTGAGACGTGCAATTTGCGAAATTCCGACTAATTCGATGAACAAGACCTTTGCAACGTTGAAGAATTATATTAAACCAGACGATTACCTGAATTCTGTTAAGGCATTCTTTGTAATGCAGGATACTTATAAAGAATTCCCGGATAACGATAAGTTTGAAGGTGCATTCGTAAACCGTGATATTTATAATATGCGTGCTAGAAATTATATCCTAAGTCGATTGGAAAACTTTGAAAACAAGGCTCCAATTACTATAGAAAATTACACCATTGAGCATATTATGCCGCAAAACAAAAACCTTTCTTTGGAGTGGCAAACTGATCTTGGCCCTGAGTGGCAGGAGGTCCAGAAAAAATATTTACATACAATTGGCAATCTTACTTTGACTGCATATAATTCCGAGATGAGTGACAGGTCTTTCTTGGATAAGATGGATATGCCGGGTGGATTTAAGGAAAGTGCACTTAGGCTTAATAAATATGTGGTTTTGCAGAATGAATGGAATGAGAAAAACATCCAAGAGAGAGCAAATGAATTAGCAAAGAAAGCAGAAGCTATTTGGCCATATCCAACTTTAACAGCAGCAGAATTAGCACCATATCAAACGGAAGAAAAAACAGTGCAGAAGTATTCCTTAGAATCGTATGATGTTAATGCTTTTACAAGAATGCTGTTTGAGTCTTTGGATAAGCGTATTATGAACTTATCTCCAGCGGTGAAGAAAGAATATAAAAAGTTGTATGTTGCTTATAAGCTGGATACTAATTTTGTTGATATTGTCTTCCAGAAACAAAGATTGCGTATTTCGATTAATATGAAGTTTTCAGAGATTAATGATCCTAACGGTATCTGCAAGGATATCACAGGTTTAGGTCGTTGGGGAAATGGTGATGTAGAATTGTTTATGGAGCATCAGGATGAATTAGATCAAATCATGGAAATTGTGAAGCAATCCTATGCTGCACAGGCAGAATAATGATCTGGGAACGTTAAAGGAGGCATCCTATTTGAAAAAGAAAAAAGATGAAATAACCATCCGTTCTAGTGCATCGGAATATCTGACCTATGTTGCCTCTGTTGGTGATCAGCAGGACAGTATTGAGATGCGCTACGAGGATGAGAATATATGGCTGACACAGAAGATGATGGCCACGTTGTACGATGTGGATGTTCGTACAATCAATGAGCATATTAAGAAGATTTATGCCGACTCAGAGCTTGAGGAAGATGCAACTATCCGGAATTTCCGGATAGTTCAAACCGAAGGTTCACGCCAGGTCACTCGTGATACGAAACATTATAATCTTCAAATGATCATTGCTGTTGGATTTAAGGTAAATAATGAACGAGCAGTGCAGTTTCGTAAGTGGGCCAATGGCATCGTAAAGGACTACACCATCAAAGGCTGGGTTATGGATGACGAGCGCCTGAAAAACGGTGGTTCCGTGCTCACAACAGAATATTTTGATCGCTTGCTTGAGCAGATTCGTGAGATCCGCTTATCTGAGCGTAGATTTTATCAGAAGATAACGGACATCTATGCCACAGCTCTTGATTATGACCGCACAGCAAAAACGACAAAGCAGTTTTTTGCAAAGGTGCAGAACAAAATGCATTATGCAGTTCACGGACATACAGCAGCAGAGTTGATTTACGAGCGAGCAGATGCGGATAAGCCACATATGGGACTGACCACATGGGCAGCAGCGCCGGAAGGAAAGATTGTAAAAAGTGATGTGAGCGTTGCAAAGAATTATCTTTCAGAAAAGGAAATGCGTTCATTAGAGCGTATCGTTTCGGCATATCTGGATCTGGCAGAGGATCGTGCAGAACGTCACATTCCGATGACAATGGAGGACTGGGCAAAGCGTCTGGATCTATTCCTGATGGCTGATGACAGAGAAGTTCTTCAAGATGCAGGCAAGATCACGGCAGAGATTGCCAAGGCTAAAGCCGAGACTGAATTTGAAAAGTATCGTGTTATTCAGGACAGATTGTTCATGTCTGATTTTGATAAGTACATGCTAGAACTGGAAGAGAATGCGAAGAAGTAATAGGATCGGTTCTCTCTTTTAATGCTGGATTTTCAGGTATGATAAGGTCGAGTGCATGGGAGGCAGGCTATCGGTTAGGGCTAAAAATAGCCGTTGACCTGTTTTGGTAGGAAGAACAGACAAGGTTGAGGCGATGGCGGGTCCTCGCAAAATTTGACTTTTATGTTTGAATCACTATAATAGTAGAAACGAATAAAAAAGTTGAACTTTTTCCGTGAACGAACGAGGTTCAGGCAGCGATATGGATAGCAGAATGTATCAAGATATTTTTGCTACAGAATTTGTTGATGTGTTTCCACGAACAAACGGGGATATCTTGGCACATACCATATTAGCCTGGATAGGTTCCTGATGACTGACATCAATCCGGACCTATCGAGCCATGTGGAGACGGTCTGTTTGCTGTCAATGAAAGATAAATAAGAGCCAGAAAATGGCGTATTTCCGGCTTTTCGGTAGTTAGGAGGTAATGCCTGACTTCTGAAAAAGCTCGGTTTTCTTATATGGAAACATATCCACTGTAAAATATGTGTCAGCTTGTAACCTCGGATTAGATGTCACAATTTGAGACAGTGGATTAGATTTCAGGCATTTTGGGATGTTTTTGGGAAAATGAAAAAGGGTGACAACCAATCCTGCAGGACTGACTCCTATTGAAATCGCTCAGGGAGTGACCTATAAAGAGGCAAAATTAACATTTCTTTGCCAAAAATTGTATCATCATCAATTTTCCAAAGAGGATATTACAACTGAAGTTCAGGAGTATTATGCTTCCATGCCAAAAGTCTATCCCGATTTCAATGGAGGTTGGCAACCACATATTGTTTTTGTAGGTGAAATTATAGAGGTTAGGGATGAGCGATAAATTGGGATTTAGAGGATGTGAATGAGCAGCATGAAGAAAATAAAAGAAGGAATTAATTTGAAAAAACTCCTTAGGCTGAAGAATACAGGCAGTATCTTTGTGATTGCGGGGCTTTTGACGATTTTTGTAATAGTGTTGTACACATTTATTCTGCAAAGTTCTTACACTAAGACCGCCCTTGAAACAGAAATCACACGTGACACAGCAAGTGCAGATGCAGTACACAAACTAGTGGATGGAAGAATCGGCAAAGAAGATTTTGATCAAATCAAAGATCAATCTGATGAAAAGAAGCAATTATATAAGGATATTTCTTCATATTTCAATGAAA
>JABLTP010082746.1_pt1 | contig 12141 bp, 14 predicted proteins | sample 7160111 | NCBI WGS metagenome assembly JABLTP01 (sample SAMN14651227, study PRJNA627086) | human gut metagenome | isolation source: feces | host: Homo sapiens
AACAACCAAAAACAAATTTTGGAAGATTGAACAACTACATAAGATTTTATTTGTAAAAAAGAAAAATACCGCCCACGCAGCGCAGCGATGATTTTGTCGGGTGAAGTAAGCGGCAAAATGAATCGGGTGTGTTGCGGGGCGGTAAATTCTTTCGCGGACTTTCCCTCACTGAAGTGGTGGGTCTCACGGTGATAACCAACCACTTTCTGCGGCTGTGTTCAGAGCGAACACGACCACATCTTGTGGAGAGATTCGGGCCACTCCACAAAATCAGTGGGATTTACAAGAAAAATACCACTGTATGTGAAAATCGTCAAGAGGGTTTTGGAAAATTTATGGCAATAAAGTGGAGAGAGTAGGACTTATTATAGCAAACAAAGGTGTTGGCATGGGCTTCTTGTCTTGCGATAAAACAAAATCATCATAGATGAAAATCTTGTTTTGTATCCAAATTCCTTTTTTCATGTTGCGCTTCTCCTTTCAGGATCTGCCCATCTTCAATTTGAATGATCTGCCTTTATACGCCGCTATTCCCGCGAGAACTGACGCTCATTGGCGGTGTTGCACTATAAAAAGCTTTGCCGTTTACGGTGCCCTGCGTCATGCCAATCAAATCGATCAACTGATCCTCAGAATATGGAATCTGACAGTTTTTCAACTTCTTGGAGTTGCACGAATAGATTCCATCTAACAGAGTGATCACCCCCATCCGCTCCAGACTTGCCAGCATTTTTCCAAGTTCTTTTCGGTCACATTTTATCCCTTTTTCCGAAATGGCCGTTGCAATCTGGGGTGCCGACAATGTTTTTTCAGTTAGCAACATAGCCAATGCAAGCTTGGCTCCTTTTAAGTAGTAGGGGACGATTTTATTGCGTATCCAAATTCCCTTTTTCATGTTGCGCTTCTCCTTTCAGGATCTGCCCATCCTCGATCCGAATGACTTGCTGCGCCTTCTGCGCAATTTCCGGGTTGTGCGTAACAACGATAAGCGTTTGCCCGAACTCCGCAGCACATTCCATCAACAGCCGCATCGTATCCTCGCCCGTCCGCGTATCCAGATTTCCGGTAGGCTCGTCTGCGAAAACGATGCGGGGTTTTGCGATGAGTGCACGGGCGATTGCCACACGCTGCTGCTGTCCGCCGGAAAGCTGCGCAGGGCGGGAATGCAGTTTGCCCGCAATACCCAAGATCCCGGTCAGCTTATGGAGCATCTGTTCATCCGGTGCTCTATGGTCCAGATAGAACGGGATCAGAATATTATCCCGCACCGTGTACTCCGGGAACAGGCGGAAATCCTGAAAAATAAAGCCGATCTTTTGCCGCCGCACCTGTGCCAGCTGCTCTGCATTCATCGTATAAATGTCCTGACCGTCCAGCAGCACCTTACCGGTGGTGGGTGGCAAAAGTCCTCCCAGAATTTTCAGGAGCGTGGATTTTCCGCTGCCGCTGGATCCGATGATGGACGCAAATGTACCGTTTTCAAGGGTCAGGTCGCTATTTCTGAGGGCGTGAACAGCGCTTTCCCCTTCCCCGTAGGTTTTGGAGATCTGTACAGCTTCCAGAATTTTATCTTTCATAAGATGTCCCCCTTGGATGCTTTTTTACGAATAAAGGAGAAGATCGGCAGCAACGCTGCGGACAGCCAGAACACCATCAGCAGAACGCTGACCAGGATCTGACTTCCCACGGGTTTATGGAATTCAAACACCCGTCCGCTTGTATGGATACGGATCAGGTCGAGAATGCTCTGGAGCGGAACGATACGCGAGACCGCCGCATAGACAACGATATTCACAAGCAGCGTTGTCCCAACGATGACCGGGAGCAGCAGCTTTGCATATTTCGGGGAAACGCCCAGCGTCAGGAGAAGCGACAGCCGCTGCTGCTGGATTTCATAAGCCGAAAGGTTCAAAACCACCAGCAGTGCGCACCCCAGAAGGATCCCGAATACCGCAAGGATGCCGACAAGGAAAGCGCTCTGTGTGCCCTCGGTGTAGCTCTGGCTAATCAGATCGTAGTTATCTGCACGCAGGATACCATTCCTGCGCGTTGCAATGGAGGAAATAGACCGACGCAAAGAGAAATTGCTGCCAGCGGACAGCTTCACGTTCAGGCTGCTGTATCCTTCCTTTTCCATAAAGTAGCTTCCTGCGCTCTCAAACATTTTATGGTAAAGAGCCGTACTGACAAAAATCGTGCCGCTGAAAATGATCCGGTCTGTTGTCAGCAGTGTGTAATTGCTTGCAGACTTTACGACACCGGCAATGGGCAGCTGGGCGGTGTACGTCCGGTAGACCTCATTCCCGGCTTCATCCTGCCCGGTATAACGCCGGTATTGGATGCTCAACTTGTCTCCGGCCGCAAAAACCGGTTCAACCAACGTACTGCCATCCGGTTGGAAGCCCTGATAATATTCATCCGCAGCGGGGTCATAATAGCAATCTCCCCACAGGGTCAAAACAGAATCCCCGGACAGCAGCGTCTCTATTTCCTCGTCCGAAACGCCGGCATCTGCGGCAATGCGGCGTAGTTCATCATCCGGCAAAGCACAGACTGTCGTATTTAGTGTTCCTTTTGAGGCATTTTGCATTAAACTCGGGATGTCCGTATAAAAGCCGTTGTCCTTGACTCGAATATCGGCAAGCATCTGGCTGGACTGGATCTTGTCTGATGTCACGGTATAGATATCGGTCAGATCAATTGCAGCGGAAACCTCTTCCACACCGGGCAATGCAGCGAGGTCATCCTTTAAAGAAAACGGCATCCCGGAGGTTCCGTTCATCTTGATGGACAGACAGGCATACGGTGCATCCAGATCATACGGCAGCATGACACGCCAGCCGACATACAAACAACTGACGGCGATCAGCAATACCGCGCAGCCGACACCGATCTGCGGTGCAAGCGGCAGCTGTGCCAAGTGAAATTTTTTTGCAGGCTTCTCTTTGGGTTTTGTGATCTGCGGGCGAACCAGCACCGCAGGCAAAAGTGCGCCCAGCAGTACGGAGAGCAGAAACAGCACCGCCAGCGGCACAAGAGATGCAGCGGGGACTGCAAAGAACAAAAGGTGCTTTTGCAACCCCAGACCGACGGCAGCGGCACCGCAGCCCAGTGCAAACCCTGCAGCAACTGCTGCAAGCCCGGCAAAAAGCGCTTCCCACAGGCACATGAGCCGGAGATCCCGATTCTTAGCCCCCAGCGTCAGGAAGGTATTGATGGTATGTACACGCTTGTGCAGAACGATCAGGAAATACTGCGCCACTGCAAAAAAGCTGACCAGAATCGCTGCGACCAGTAAAAAGCGCAGGGAGAACGAGACGGTATCCTCCTGCGGGTAGGCATACTCGTTTGCCACTAAAGCAGGGTCGGTCGAAGCGGTCACGGGTGCGGTTGTATTCAGGTAATAAAACGTCTGGAATTTCTGTCCGTCCAAGGCAAGCGGCTCTGTCACAATGCCGCTGACGGTCAGATTGCCGTTCAGATTCCAATACACATCATAGGCAGGCAAAACACCGCACAGGGTATAGGCTTTTTCTATCACTGCGCCGGAGCCTGCCAGCGGGTCGTAATCATTGGCAGCGACCTTCAGCGTGACCGTCTGCCCTACGTCATAGGAGCAGCCCAGCGCATCCAGCAGAGTCGTCGTCATGGCAATCTCATCGGGCTGCGTGGGGAAATCACCGCTGATCGGCACGATACGTCCCAGCTGCGCAAAGGTATCGTCTGCCGTTCCGATCCCGCCCGCCACGCCATCGTCTGCGCCGAGAACGATTCCGTTTTGGATCACTGTGCTGACCTGTGCGGATGCGGGCAAGGTGTTTTGTGCCTGTGCAGCGTCCGCAGCAGTATCCGACAAACGCAGGTACTGCCATTTGCCATATAACTCACAGCGGGTGTCCTGCAATGCCTGTGCAGAACTGACGGAGTAGATCACCGCCGCCGTCAGGAACGAGAAAACCAGTGTCAGCAAAAGCAGCAATAGGCTGGTCTGCTTCTTGCGGCCAAGCATCCCATGAAACGCCAGAATGATAGATGGACTTTCTTTGATTTTCATAAGGCATCCTCGCTGCAGGATAGTCAAACATCCTTAATAAAAAACTGTCTGCTCACAAATGCCTGTGAGCAGACAGAAAGTGATTGCTGGTTATATTATTGTATCAAGCACCACTATCTGCTTTTACAGATACTTTTAGCTATGCCATGTGTATTCGGTTGTGTAGTAATATTCACCGCACTTAGTGCAACGATGGATGTAGTCCTGCGCATGGCCAAACATTCCGCTTGAAGAATCGTACACCTCGCGAGGACTGCCAACAGGGGAAGTAATATAGTTATGGTCACAAGCCGGATAAACATCAGCAGGTTCAACCGGATCCACAATGCCTGCTTCGGGCGAAATTTCCGGAATGGCTTTCTCCAGAATGGTATCCGCTTCCATATCAGCTTCGCTCATAGCCATGTCAGGTTCAGAGGATACTTCTTCCATGGCAGTATCGGGCTCCAGTGCAAAAGAAGAAATTGACAGGCAAGCAACCATAGCAAACAACGCAAAGAGCGTAAAAATCTTTTTTAACGATTTCATAGCTATTCCTCCCAGATAAGTTTTCTGCTCTGAGTGTGTCATAATGGTCACAAGGTCTGCATGGGACTCACCTCACCTAGTACATCTTTGTCTTAAAAGTATCATACAATCAGAAAAACACAAGAGCCTTGGCACGAACGGTTTGATTTATGGCAGGAACGGTCGAGTCGATGCCTTGATGATTGTAGATTGAACGCTTATAATAGTTGTAAACACAAAATCTAACTGGAGGATCTTCAGATGGCAAAATATACGGTCGCGGTCTGCGATGATGAAAAAGAAGATTTAAGTTTCATCGTAAGAAAAATCACAGAATACGACACTCACCAGCTCTTTGAAATCAAAACCTATACAGATGGAGAACTACTTTTTGACGAATTAAAATCACAAAAAACATCCATTGACCTCTTGCTTTTGGACATAGAAATGCCATCCAATGGATTTCAACTTGCACGAACTCTACAAGCTTTGCCAAAGCATCCAATGGTGATTTTTGTAACCAGACAGCATGAGTATGCCGTTCAAGGTTATGGAATAGCTTTTCGCTATTTGACAAAACCATTAAATGACCTATTGTTTAAATCCGCAATGGATGCGGCAACTCAAGAACTTGCATCACGTCGATTCCTTGTTGAATGTGATGGTGGAACATTATCACTGGAAACTGCAAATATTTACTATATTGAAAGTTATGGCCATACAATTTTAGTTCACAGCAAAGGTAAAGACTTTCAGCTTCGGATGAATATTCAAGATGCAGCCAAGCAGCTTCCCAAACGTTGCTTTACAGCACCCCATAGGTGCTATCTCGTTAACATGGAACACATCCTTTATACTTCATCAGACGAAATCATGCTTTCCAACGGGGCAAAGCTGCCTATTAGCCGAAGGAAACGTCAGGAATTCAATCAAGCGTTTAACACATATTTAGGACGGTAAAATGTATTATTTTATAGAATTAGCCGGAAGTGTTACAAACATTGCACTGCTCAGTCTGTTTATGAGTCGATTGTTTGTGCGAAACAAGATTCAAAGCAAATGGTACTTCGCCTTTCTTATTTTACTATGCACAGGACAGTGCGTTCTAAGTCTTTTTCCGAATTGGGTGATACCGAGGACGCTTTACTTACTGCTTGGAGGTTTTTTACTAGCAAGGCTGTTCTATGAAGTTCAGACTTGGCCAGCGGCTTTCGCAAGCGGTTCATTTTTTGTCTTGGGTTCCGTGGTAGAGATTCTTGCGATGTTATTGATTGGCGTTCGTCTGCCAGATACAGATCTTTTAATGCAGGCCGGAGCAGCGCGAGTGATTTATGTTGTGTTCTCTAATCTGATTCAAATACCACTTCTTATTTTAGTGTCGCATTTTTTCAACCGCGAAGAAAGTGATTTACGGATTGTATGGCTTCTTCCTCTAATCAGTATTCAACTTGCAAGCATCTCCGTGTGCTATGTTGTACAGTGCCATGCAGCAGATAAAGACTTTCCGGACTATATGGTTTTCTTCATGGCCGTCCTGCTTTTTGTGAATATTATGATCGTTTTCTATGTGGAAGCCCTGCGGAAAAATGAAAAAGAAAAGTATTTGGCAGAACTAACAGAACAGCACTATCATTTACAAATAGAGTACTATCAGCAACTTCTGGAAAAGCAGCAGGAAACAAAGGCCCTTTGGCATGACATTAAAAAATATACCGCCGCAATGCAAGCGGTTGCAGCGCAAAATGACTCTGAACAACTCCGTCAGATTGCTCAAGCAGCTGAGGATGCTTATGAACGTGTGAAAGACATCTCTGCTGTTGGTAATCCTGTGGTCGATGCTTTACTAAATCAATATCTCCGTTCTGCAAAAGAAAATCAGATTCAAGTTCTTTTGGATATAACAATTCCAGAAGTTCTTGCTATCTCAACATTGTTGTTAAGCGTTGTTATTGGTAATACATTCGATAATGCAATTGAAGCTTGCCGACTTATCGCCCCAGAAAAACGGGTGATTCACTTGCAACTACGAAAACAGAACCGAATCCTGTTTTACAGTATCGAAAATCCATATATAGATGCTGTTACCCAGCTGCGCGTAGGGAAGCACCATGGTTACGGGTTGAAAAATGTAGAACGTGCCGTGAATCAAAATAACGGGAATTTTCAGGTGGAGAAAAGTAAGGGACTCTTTGTTATACAGATTCGTTTGAATTGTGAAAGCTAAAGTAAAAACCAAATACTAGATTTGACTTCTTTAAAAATAAGATTGTTTTTGTTTCCTACTGTATCGTTGTGCTGTTGAGCCCTTTTTGATGGGTTACTGACCATTCGTGCCAAAAAGCCGACCATTCATGACAAAGGGATTGCTTTAGTATAAAATTATGGTAATATCAGCTAAACATATATTGATAATTTAATTGATTTCTCGAACGAAATTTAAAAAATCTAAAATCACACCTGCTATCTACTCGTTTAGTTAAAAGAATGGTTTTTATTAACTTCTTGTGAACAGACGGGCATCCGACAAACCAAGAAGGATGCCCGTCTGTTTCTTTATTGATGGAAAATTATATGTTAGAACGTGTTCTCTCTCAAAAAATTGTTAAACGACTATGTGATCATGGAATTGTTGACAGTGCGGAATCAAATGCGTATGTATATGCCTATGAACTATTGATTTCATCCGTGATAAGCGTCCTCATTGTCTTTATATTATCATATATTTGCGGAAATGTGTGGTATTCAGTGTTTTTTCTTGTTGGATTTATTCCACTCCGGATATATATAGGTGGCTACCATGCGTCTTCGCATTTTAATTGTTATTTGGCCTTTTCTTCGGCCTTTCTAGCAAGTGTTATCTTGAGCTGTCGAATCAAAGCAACATATAGATTTCGCTTGATAACGACTTTTATACTATTTACAATTGCATTTTTGTGTGCTCCCATTGAAGCAGAAAATAAACATCTTACAGTGGAGAAACGCGAAAAGTATAGATTTATTGGTATTTGCTTAGCAGGTTTTGATGTTATACTTGCCGCAATTAATATTGTGCCATACTTGAAGTTTGCAACTGTTTACTATTTTTCAAAGTGGGCAGTGGTTGTGTTTGCACTCATCCCATGTTTTACCAGAAAAATCCGAAAGTAAATTCGGCTTCCTTTTGGGATGACCGATTTTCTAATAAATATAAAGAAAGGAGGTGGCAAAATGAAAAAAATAGTGTATTGGCTGAGCAGGCTCACTTGCATTATTGCAATGGGAATGGCCGTAGCAAGTGTAAATAGCACTTGTTTCTTTACTGCATATCAGCCAGACATTCCGGAATCTTTGGAAAAGTTTGGTTCATAACAAGATTATACTATTTGGGCAAGAAAGGAGCTATCTCATGAAGAAAGTTTTTCTGAAAGTTTTCGCCGTAGTTGTTTTGGGGTGCTCGATTGCATCAATGTGCATTGGTGCAGCAGCAGAAAATTCCATCAAGCGAAATGCCAATCGTGCTGCGATGAACTGGTACGCATTTCAACTTTATGTTGGAACGGACGATGACAATGCAATGACTGATCCGGCACTGAGAGACGAAGATTTAACACAAGAAACATATGCAAATGCAGGTTTTACAAAACTTCAAAATGCAGCAAACTCCTTGAATTTCCGGGTATATAAGGTGAATCCTGTAAATGGGGCTATGCACCTTGCAACAAATTCATGTGCTATTACTAGCAATTCGACAACGCAAATTCAAATGAATTACACAAGCCAGTATTTAACGACACAAGGCTGGTTTGCTATGTATGGCTGGACAACTAAAAATGATTGCGTAGCAGAAGGATATTGGGCTCCGTAAAATATTTTTCGTGTATAGTGGGAGGGACACCTGTGGGGATTATATCTGATATGTTTCAGCATCGAATGAAAAGTATTATAGTGCTTTCATTGTCGATGACAGTTGTATTATTACAGACGGGTTGTTCTTTCAAAAACAACGATCAAGCATCAAATTCTATTCCGCAGAAATTATGCGATAATGTTGTTGTATCAGCGAAGCCAGATATTGGAACGCAGGTGACCCTCCCTACTTATACTGCTATAATTGGAGAAAAAAGTGAAAGTTATATCAACGCATTCTTTTCTGATTCTAAAAAAATAACATTTTCAGAACTTGATGATGGAACCGATATTATTAGGTCGGAAAGTGCAAAATTAAGTACGCATGCTGCTATTGCCATGGAGTATTATAAGCTTGATTCAAAAAACAATGGAGAAAAACTTTTTGATAATTATAGCCTGTTTTTTAGCGTTTTTGGGGCAATGTATGATGAAACTCATATACGGCCTTCTGGAGCACATTATAATTATATTCCAGATGCACTAAACTCAACTGATGATTTACAGTTTCAGACAATTGAAGAAACGAAAAGAGCTGTTGACAAACAAATGCAACGGTTTGATGGATATAATTTCACGGCGTATCGAACAGAAGTTATTACAAATGAGGCGTTGCAAAAAATTTATAAGTCACAGAATTTAAAGGAATCGTCTATTAACGCAGGGCTGACAATTACAGATGATTGGCTTGAATCTGCCAGTGGATATAGATTCTTCTATTCAATGAATATTGAAAGCTATCCAATTTATAGAGATAGCCAGATATTAAAAGTCAAGACAACTTCAGAAGGAAATCCAATAATTTGCCCAGAAACAGAATTGTTTGTAACAAAAGATGGCTTGATTTATGTTTATATGAAATCTCCTATTAGTGATTTTCAACGGAGTAATAAAAACGTAACAGTTATAAATGCTTCAATTGCTTGCGAAAGTATAGCCACCTACTTTGAAAATTTAATCTTGAGTTCTGATAATTCTGTTGATATTTATAAAATTCAACTTGAATATGCAGCCTGCCGACAAAATGAAAGTATAGAATTAAAACCCGTGTATGCGTTCTATTATACACAGGGAGGAAACATTGGATGTCTTTTAGTCAATGCACAAAACGGAAAACTTCTATAAATCAGGTGACAACTAATCTTATCATATCCGACCTTTTTTCGACAACATGGATAACTTCGGTATTGCGAAGTACGATAGTTTCTATTTTGTTTGTATTTATTGGAAATGGAGAAGATGTAATAGTTGCATTACAGATGCCAAAAACATTTGATAGTGTAATGTTGATGTACTATGTTCTGGATACAGGATTTTTATTTCAGCTTTGTATTGTTTTAGTTGCAGCATATAGTTCAACGTTATATATTAGGGACAAAGAAAACAACTTTATACTTAACTTGCTATTAAGAATTCCATGTAAATATTATTTAGTGGCACGAGGGTTACAGTGCTTTATATCTGCTTTTGCAGGAACAGGCATACTATGCGTTGTAATGATATTGATATGGTGTGTTTTCTTGCCTGTTGGCTCTCTAAAAGTATTAATATATTTAACCATTGAAACTTCGATTGTTGTAGCATTTTGGTGTGAATGTGGATTGACCTTATCGGTGTTTGTGCCAAACCGTTTTGTTGCTCTAACAAGTCCATTTGTTTTGCAGTACATTATAGGTAGAATTTGTTTTTCTTTCTTGCCAGAAAATTTAAATCCAACTTTATACCTATGCGGAAATCTTTTGGCGTTTGCAGATGACACTTCAAAGCTAGTGGTTTTGATGCAAGGAATTGCTTTGTTTGGCGGAGCGACATTTTTTGTTCTGCTTATATTTTTGGTTAAAGCAAGCAAGGAGATAATGGCAGGAAAATGAAAAATTACCTTTATCGTGGATTATTATATGGATGGCATAATTTTCGCTCATGGGTTATAGATCTACGTACCATTTGCGTGTTTCTATGTGTTATGATTTTTTTATATGAAAATATTTTGGGAGTGGCAACATTTGCAAATAGCTATAATTTGGGATTTACGCCATGGCTGCTTCCTTTTATGGCCACTACAAGAATTGTAGACTTGGTCTTATGGCTGGCACTTCTTCTTTTGTTGTGCGATCTTGGAGTGGAAAAAAGATTTGATATATATGTTCAACTACGTTTGCCAGTATGGGCACTTCGCATTGGAAGATTATTCGCTGCATTTCTTAGGGTTTCTTTTTTTTGGGCAGTCGTTTCAGCCAGTCCAATTTTTCTGTTTTTTAGATACATTGAATGGAATTCGCACTGGGGAAAGGTTATTGGAACTTTGGCACGTGATATACCAGAAAATCTACTTGGAACTTACTCCATCCGTTTCTCATCAATGATTGTCAATCGTTACTCTCCCACATTCGCAACACTTATATGTTTTTTCTTAAGTATTCTAGAGGGCTGGATTTTAGGAATTATTATTTTAATAGGTAATGACATCTACAAAAAAATATTTCTAGGTTCATCGATTGCAGGCTTTTTTGTTTTACTTGATTTTTGGGTAAGAACCGATCCTTTAGCATGTAGTCGATGGCTTCGATTCTCATTTATTACTTTTCACAATTTGCGTTGTATAAGTTCTATACCTAAAATAGGGTATATTACACTAGAATGGGCTGTTGGATTTTGTATCATTAGCGCATTAGCATTAGCAGCCTTTTATATTTTTCAGAAATTCTTTTCTGGGGTGAAATATGCTTCTGATAAAAAATTTATGCAAGTCATTTGGGAAAACACAAGTCCTTGACAACATCAATCTTAGTTTAGATTGTGGAAAAGTACACGGCTTTATTGGAAGAAATGGTTCTGGCAAGACTGTTCTTTTTAAATGCATTTGCGGACTTCTTCCATATGATTGCGGACTTATAGAACTTGATGGAGTTCCTGTTTGTTTTTCAAAACCGCAATTCACTAAAATTGGAGCTCTAATAGAATCTCCAGGGTTTCTTGAAGATCGGTCAGGATATGAAAATTTAAAGCTTCTTGGAAAATTAAGTGGAGTCAATCCAGATGTAGCATATTTTATGAAGTGCGTGGGTCTGGATGAGGCGAGAAATAAAAAAGTTGGACATTATTCATTAGGTATGAAACAACGTCTTGGAATTGCGCAAGCGATTATGGAACAACGTCCATATTTGATTTTGGATGAACCAATGAATTCTTTAGATGAATCAGCGGTTGAGATTGTACGAAATCTTATTTTAACCCAAAAAGCAAAAGGTGTAACGGTTTTAATTGCAAGTCATTATAAAGAAGACATAGAAATGCTGTGCGATACTGTAACATTATTAAAAGACGGAAAAATTGGGAATTCATAATGCTTGAATAAATTACTGAATTTAAAACAAGACATAATATTCACTACGTTATTTAAGGGAGTATAGAATACTTAAATAAGATTTCTTGACATCCAATCATAAAAGTGGTATACACATTATACGAAATTTTACATAGATGTGATATGAGGTGCTACCATGACCGCCGTAATCTACGCCCGCTATTCATCCGACAGCCAGCGCGAAGCGTCCATTGAGGGACAGCTGCGCGACTGCAAGGACTACGCCGAGAAAAACGGCATCACCGTGGTCGGCACCTACATTGACCGTGCATATTCTGCCAAGACGGATGACCGCCCGGCGGTGACCCCGTCAACGAATGGAAGGCACATC
>JABLTP010062767.1_pt1 | contig 12137 bp, 12 predicted proteins | sample 7160111 | NCBI WGS metagenome assembly JABLTP01 (sample SAMN14651227, study PRJNA627086) | human gut metagenome | isolation source: feces | host: Homo sapiens
CTATTAGAGGTGTAGTTTTGTACACCCAAAAGCAAGTTAAAGTGTGAAAGAATTGATTCAATTATATTGTTTTGCCTGATGGCAATTAACCCATGAACTAGCTGACCCTGTTATTTTCAAAAGAACCCAATGGATTTCTACATTCGCCCAAGTTTGTTGTTCCTGTATTTTGATCTACGGCGCCTTCTTCTTTGCGTATCGGCCACTTTATTCTCAGGCAAGTATCTAATTATTTTTTCCAGAGCTTTTCACAATAATCTCTGTTGGAAATTCGTCCGAAGAACTAAAGTCTAATACTTTTCTATCATGCTTATTATTCTGATGTGCATGAAGCCTTACTCTCTGTGGTTTCTTGGAGTTGACCGGTAGCGGTTTCATGGCTTCGGCTTTTTCAGCGGATACCTTATCACTGTCAGCAGCTTGTTCAGTGCTTTGACTTGGATTATTCAATTTTGTTTCGATGGTGATTTTTTTGTATTGACATACCATGTTGTTTACATTCTCGGCAAGCCAGCTCAATCTAACCAATAAGGAACTACTAATGAAGCGTGCTCCTCCACTTGCTTTCCTATTTCAAAAGCAACCTTTTTATATTCTGTTTTAGAGGTTTTAATCATTTTTTTGAAATTCCTGCACCAGCAGGCTAGATTATTATTGCCAAAAATAGGCCTCAAATCGAAAAGATTTGTTAGAGATGAAACGTTTCACCAGTCCAAACATCGTTTTTTATTGATGTAACCATACTTTTTAAGAGTCTACTCATATCTTTGAAATACATTTTTTCGTAATTCCTTGTCTCTACAAGCTACAACATAACGAATCGCCGACTACACCATGTCCCAGGTGAGGATGGTATCCTCAGGGAGGTCGGCTCTGACGGCGCGGCCGACGACGATACTCTCGAACTTGGCGGGAATGCCGGTGCCGGGGCGCTTGGGCATGAGGTCGGACTTGGCGATTACCTCGCCCTCCTTCATGTCACGGGTCAGTACGAGCGAGCGCCTGGCCTCGCGGCGCGGCACCTCCTCGCAAGCAAGCACGGTCTTCTCGGAACTGCCGAGCACGCGATCGATAAAGCGGAAGTTTGCCACCGCCCGCTTGAAGTCCTCAACATCGCCGGAGTGATAGTGGTCGTTGCCGGGCAGTGTCTTGTCAAGAGTGAAATGCTTCTCTATGACCTCCGCACCGAGCAGATAGGCAGTGGCAAGCGTCATCATCGTGGGATCGGGCGCCACGTGGTCGGAGAAACCAACCTTGACGTCAGGAAAGTCGCGCTTCAGTGTCTCGATGATACGCAGGTTGGCGTCGTCTGGAGAGGTCGGATAGCTCAACACGCAGTGAAGCAACGTGATATCCTCACAACCCGCACCCTTGAGGGCGCGCACAGCCTCGTCCACCTCGGAAAGGTAGCTTGCCCCCACCGACAGCACAATCGGCTTACCCTTGGCGCCAATATGGACGATGAAAGGCAGGTTGGAGAGATCCGACGAACTGATCTTATAGAAGTCGACGTACTTCTCCAAATAGTCAGCGCTCGTGTAATCGAACGGTGTAGAAGTGAAGTCCATGCCTTTGGCGTGGGTGTACTCGCAGAGTTCGGCGAACTCCGCCTCGCCGAAGGAATCATGCTTCTTAAACAAGTCGTACTGAGTGGCTGTGGGCTCCTTGGAGGTATCCCAATACGCTGGCGAGTTCTTGGAGACGATGGTAGCGGCCTTGTAGGACTGAAACTTCGCGCAGTCACAGCCCGCCTCTGCAGCACCGTCCACGTAGCGTTTGGCTGCCTCCATGGGGGTGATCCCCTCGACTTTAGCGGTATCATAGAAATTAACACCCATCTCGGCGATCAGATAGGGCCTAGTCTGTTTCATATACGTTTCCCTCCTTCTAGAGGTTTATAGACTATCGATAAGAGCCATGACGCGCCTGCGCCCGCCGCGCAAATCGTGAGAAAGCAACATGTTTTGGAAGCGCTGCCTGGCCTCTTGCGAGAGCGAAAGGTACATGTCGAGGTTGGACTTTATAACCTCGTCCGGTGGGTTGAGACCCAGGTAAGTAAAGCCGTTCTCGTTGCAGACGAAGCCGTGCTTCTCCTCACGGCGATTCTGCGCCATGACGATCGAGGGAATCCCGAGAATGGCCAGCTCGTAGCCAGTGCGCCCGCGCGAGGTCACTGCCACGTCGCAGGCGCTCATGAGCTCAGGCATGTTATCCACGTCGTAGAGCACGTCCACATTGGGCTCGGAGTTGTACTCGAGCAGTTTATCTACATTCTTCTTAGCACGCCCGATCACGGCGGTGAAATGATATTGCCGGTACTTAGGGTCGGACGCGACGATTTCGAGCAGACGGTCAGTGTAGTTCTGTGGGTCCGCGCCTCCGAAGGACAGAAACACGCGCTCAACACGATCCTTGATCTCGATCGACTTGTAGAACATGAACGTCTTGGAAGCTATGTAGTATTTCTCACCGGAGTACACCTGCGGCAGATCGGTGTCCCGGTAGAGGGCGTTGAACACCAGGTCCGCCTTGTAAATCCCCTCGCCATCGTCCTCGAAGTTCACGATCTTGGCCCCCGGCACCACCGAGCGCAAGCCGATCATATAATCGATAGAGGTGGTGAGAATGTCGTTAATGAAAACAGTGTAGTCGCGGCCCCTAACTTTCTCGAACAAGTCGGCGATACCGTCTACCGGGATAAGATTATGAGTCGTTTCACCAAACACAGCGCGATCGGTCTGGTTCGAATCATAGTAGATGTCAGGCTTGGAGTAGAACTCGTCAGCCATCTCAAGAGCACGATAAATATGCCCGATGCCACGCATGTTGTTGCCGTTGACATAGATACCAACTCGCTCTCCTTCCAAATGCGCTGCAACAGACCGCAGATCATCGAAAGTGTCCACGTCGATACCCTCAGCTTCTGAGACCTCGTAGACACCCACCCTCTCCCCGAAGCGGGTCTCAGGCGTAACACAGGAGGCTTTCGAAATCACGAACGCCCCGGTCTCGGCGTAGTCGGCAGGCAACCACTGACGATTCACGCGTTCAACGTAGTTGGGGTACACGCCACCCTCGCCGTCATCGGCCCACGAGAGGCGCGGATCGTTCACAATAGAAACGAGGGTATCCAGATTCTCGTCGATAGCCTTTCGGATCGCCGCATCGAGCGTTGAAAGTGTAAGTGTTGGCGAGGTGGGCTGCATGGTGACGATATAGTCCCAACCATCCCCGAGAACATCACTACCCTCGCCAAACGCTGCGTCCCAGACCACCGCGTCGAGCGCCACGTCGTCGGCGCAGAGCTCGGATGCTCTCATACGCACCCGAGCGCCCATTTGCTCAGCGATGATGCGCACCTGGTCCGAGTCGGTGGTGACCACCACATCGGTAACGAGCTCCGAATCGAGCGCATTTTTAATCGCGTAATACGCAAGCGGTCTGCCCGCCACGATGCGGACGTTCTTGTTGGGGATGCCCTTCGACCCCGCACGGGCGGGAATAACGGCAAGGATGTTCATGCCTTCTCCTTGATTAGTGCTTCAAGCGCCTCTTTACTGAGCGGCTCACTGAAGAACGATATGCGCGATCTCAGCGTCGTGTCATCCCAGTCCCACCAGCTCAACGATTCGAGTGCTTCTATCGTCTCCCTGTCGAACCTATATCTCATGAGTCTCGCCGGCACGCCCGACACAACCGAATACGGAACAACATCTTTTGTGACGACAGCACCAGCGCCAATTACGGCTCCATCGCCGACTTGTACGCCTGGCATGATGATTGCATCACATCCAATCCATACGTCATTTCCGATCTTCACACGTGCATGACCCAAATCTCTGTTTGCATCAACTATTCCGAACTGCGATCGATACGAAAATGCATGAGTTGACGGATGATCCATTGGATGTCCAACCGCACCAATCGTGACGTTCCAAGAAATTGAGCAGTATGAACCAATGTCAGCGTTTCTTACTTTCGTATACCTACCTACGCTCGTTCGTTTTCCAATGACTGCATCCGAGAGTTCGGCATGATGCGCGATATTGGCGAAATCATTGAGCTTGGTATTGGATAGTGATACTCCATGAGCAATTCGCACTCCGCGCGTGCTGCACTTTAAGCACCATCGAAATAGAGACGTGACACTATTGAGACTCTTTTTTAACGGTAAAATAGCGAGTTTAATATTCATTTACTTGTCTCACCTCGCCTTTTCAGAGATACATTTGTATGGGTAATTGCCTACTTGATTAATGCGAAGAATGTGCTCTTTCATTTTCCCGAAACTTTCACACGCCGTCCTGCACTGGCTACCTGCTTCCGCATAATCACTTTCAATATCGTTCAGAACATGACGAATCATCATTCGCGCACGATCGCGCAGCATCTTGGCGCTAAAGAGTGCGCCAGCTCTGTCTTTTCCTAATACTCGTGATGCCAAACGTTCTGACAGCTTGGGTTCATCAAGGGAAACGTGGTCTTCGCAGCCAAGTGCTTCGTTTGCCCCATATCCCCTACTATCCTCTTCGATTAGATAAGAGGGCCTCCGTTCGCTTATATTGTATAAATGCGCATGTACTCTATAGCCTACATGCAGGTCACAGTTGTCGTATATCGAAAATCCTTTATCAGAATAAGCAATGTCGATGGTTTCAACCCCACTGCTCCTTGCCCAAGAAGCAAGACGACCTTGAGCTTCGGCAAGCTCATGCTTTGTAAACTTGTCTTCCGTCCAGCCCCTGTGAAAAACGAGAATTACTTTCGCCTGGGGAAACGCCTGTTTCAGTTCCTCAATCAGAAACTTAGCAGCAGGCATATTTCGTTGCACTGCAGGATCGGAGACGGCTATCGTCCTCACAGCGCTTCTGGTCGGTTTCGACAACAGCTCCGGAATATTGGCCTTGTCAAGATCGTACCAAGCGGGACACCCTGTGAATATTGCTGTTCTGAAGCCGTTCGCTTCCAAAACTCGTTTTGTCAGCAGATCACGACAGCCTAGACCAAATCCGTCTGCCTCTAGTCGCTTTAGCAACACATGCGTTTTAGGCTTGAAACGCACTTCCCTGGTCGCGTTTAGCGAAACACGAGATCCCATCCCAAGCGCGAATAGACGAGGCCGAATAAGCTCTAGGTTTCCAACAAGCGGAAACTTTCCTGGGTACATATCAGAAACGTAGCCAGGCCCACCTGCAAAGACGACGACATCGCATTCGTTCAGTTTATCCAGCTTGTCATCGAGTGTTTTATTTCGGTCAAACTCAGTGATAATGCAGTCTTTCACGTACGTTCGAAGAAGCGTTTTGCTTCGATGTGCTATGAGAAAGTCCCCAGCGTTTTTATCGGCGCCGGACAAGAAAGCTATTTTCATCGTTCCGCTCTGTCCTTCCTTTTGCTGACCAGAGATCGAAAAGCGTTTAGTGCTTCACGCATTCCTTCGATTTTCAGCGCTCGCGCGACGACAAAATAAATCACGCAGAATACGAGAGCTTGCACCGCCAACAGTAGGACGTGGTTGTTAACAAGAAAAGAAATGCCGTATGCAGCTCCAGCAGCACCAACTGCTAGCAATACGGTTGGAAAAATATCCTTAATTTGGTGAAAGGCCGAATAACCGGTTGTGCTTTGCGCAAATAGGGGATCTATAACAAGAGTGTTGAATAGGGTTGATATGCAAGTTGCAAGCGCTGTAAGATAGATATCCCTCGTAATCACCGCCACACTACATATAGCAATACCCCCAATCAAAACCTTTACCACCTGTATCCGCAGAAAGAGATCGCTTCTTCCTAACGCCAAATACGCCCGAGGATTAACAGACGTCAGCATTAGAACAGAATGAGATATACAAACCATCTGAAATATGGGAACACAAGGTAACCATTTCTCTGTTAGTAAAATCGTCACAATGGGCTCTGCTGCAGCCGCGCAAAATAGCGACAATGGCGCAATCACGAATGTTCCTGCTTGAAGGGCGCGTCTCATGGTCTGAGCAAATGCATCATGATCTCTTTGCCGTAACGCCAACGCGGGGAACATCACGTTCTGTATAGCGTTCGTCGCCATTGAGATAACAGCCATGGGATACTTTCGTCCCTGGCTGTAATAACCCAAAGCGGTTGCAGAGCAAGCTCTGCCTATCACCAGGTCAGAAATACCACTATAAAGCACGCCGAGGATACTTGTTGCTGCAATCTTCCAGCCATATGAGAACAGTTCTCTTGCTTCTTGACGTCGAAAGATCAACGTGGGCCTCCATGAAACCTTCAACGCCATCGTAATGCATGTAGCAACACTTTGAGCTAGAGACTGGCCAACTAGCGCCCACACGCCCAATCCAGCAAATGCAGCAGTGACACCTACTATTCCAGAAACGACAGCAGAACAGATGGTGATTACAGACAAACTCTTAAAATCCATCGCTTTCTGTAGAATTGACCTTTGAATCGAATTTACCGAATTGAAGAGAACCACGAGCGAAAGAACACTGAGATATATTCCAAGACCGGGCATTCCGTAAAAACCTTCAAGAATGGGCGCGAGCAGAAGAATAGCAAAGAACAGAACCAAAGCGAACGCAATACTCAGCCAGAATGCCGTCGAAACGGTAGCGTTGTCACTCTTGCTTCGCTGGATCAACGCCGATCCGAGGCCACCCTGCGCCAAGGCATCCGCGATATTTGTAACTACCAGTAAGATTGCCATTATTCCGAAAGCCTCTGGAGACAGCAAACGAGCCAGGGCTATCTGCACAAAGAGCGAAACAACCTTTGATCCCCCTTGCTCAAGGAAAGACCATAAGACCGTCTTTGTTGTTGATTTGGACGACATCTCACTTTCTTCCATATGAATGAGCCTTCAATCCTGATCCGTTCAACGATCTGGCAGACACCCGTTCCTCTTTCTTTCTCACCGCGATTAGAAGAAACCGCCGAAGCGTCTCATTATCGTCAACCAATGGCATGCATCCCGAAAACGCCCTCGAAAACTGCGTGGCTCGGCGCCCAAAAGCTCGCATAATTTGCGTCATAGATCCTTTTTCTTTTGCTTCGTCAACGAGGATCGGAGCGACGTTGAAACAGGGAATCCCCCAGAATGTATTAGCAAGCAATTGGCTTGAACTTCCCAGACCAATCATCGCCACTGGCATAGCCTTGCTTGCTGATAGCACGGCTTCAAAGGGGACCTTTCCGAATTCATCCACTTCGATTCCTGCTTCCTTGTAGCGTTCGATGCTTCTTGATCTGGGATGTGGCCTGAGATAAGGTCTGAGCCCGCAGGCTTCGATCACGCAGGCTATTCGTTCAAGAAAAGCGCGTTCCAGGCTCTCGTCGCCGAGTTCTTGGAAATTGGTTCCCACTATCACGACCCTACCAGAGAAATCGGGATCGTTAATCCCTTTTGCGCGACTGTATTGTTGCAGCGATTGCTTCATCCAGAATATGAAATCTTTGTTCGGTACGAGCCTGCCATCTGGTGACCTGTCGTATGCCGAGAAGCGCTCGATTGTGCAGCGGCCGTCGAGTGCAGAGCGATAACGGGCCCTAAATAGCGCCAGGATTCGTTCTTTGGCCGCTCGCTTAATGCGCCTGGCTATGCCGGCCTCTTTCAAAGCAAAGAGTCTGTGCGCTGATTCCCTCGAAAGGTACGACCCGATGCCTTCCTCTACTAGGATGCATTTCACTTGCAGACCTTGCGTGCTTGCCGCCTTCCAGAGTTCGAGAGAGGGATAATCCTCGTCGGTTGCAATGAGGAAAAAGGAATCTTTGTATGACGTGATAGCATCTTTATTGCATGCTTGTTGAGGGAGATTTGGATGTAACGAGCTTTTGATCCTTGCCGACACAGTTTGACCTGGCTTGTAGTAATCAATTTCGTTACGCAGGAGTACGAACTTGTCTGCATCTACCGCAAATACGTCCCGTTCGTCATATTGCGGGACTCGGTCGGAAGGTATGTTGTCGCAAATCACTCCGCACACCTCGACACCTTCGTTTCTAAGCATCAAGAGAAACGCATTCAGTGCAGCAATATGCAGAACGGAGTTTCCAACGAATAGAAAAACCGGCCGATGCCCGCACTCGACTAGAGCCTGCATTGCAGACTCTATGGCCTCGCTCATCGTTGGGCATGTTTTCCGTTTCTCTATCATTGCTATCCAGCCTCGTGACCCGTTATCGAATATTCAGAGCTTTATCGAGCCTCTCACCCGAGTAGTAATCGGAAAACGCAGTATGAGTGACCTTCCTGCTGACGACATCAATAACGCATCGTGGACTGATTAGAAGCGCGCACAGGAAGAAGCCCACCGAGGCGAGAGCTTTTCCAGCTTTATGTGCCGAAGCCGCAATTCTAAGTACGAGCTTCGCTTTTGCGTACTTATTGCGATCGTAGTCACTGCGATATTTCGAGAGTATGAGCTTGTAGCTTTCGTGGCACTTTAACCAGTTTGTTGAGATCCTCTCACCAGAATGCTTTCTGTAGTACAGCAGTTTTTCCGGTGCGCCCACGATCTTGTAACGCCTGCTGATCCGCAGCCAGAACTCATAATCTTGACGCGCAGACATATCGCAATCGAACAATCCCACCTCCGCAAAGCAATCACGCCTGATTATCGCCTGCGAAGTCGATCCGATGTAGTCGTTAAACAGTTCCAACTCGTGGCTGATCGGCCTATCGAACAGCGACGCTTCTCGAAACACTCCAAGCTTGTCTTTATCATCATCGAGGAACGAATAGCCGTCGCAGTAGACCATTCCTACAGTGGGATCGTCGAAAAGGCGGAGCTGTGTCGCGATTTTTTCCGGTGCCCAAATATCATCGTCGTCTAGAAAAGCGACATATTCGCCAGCCGCCGACAGAATTCCGATGTTCCTTGAGAACTGCGCGCCACTGTTCTTTTTGTTTCTGATATATGCGACCCTATCATATGATTCGCACATCTTTGCTATCTCGGAAGAAGACGGAGATTCTTCTCCATTGTCATCAACGACGATGACTTCAATGTTTTGATGGGTCTGCCCCAGTGCGCTCTCAATCGCCTCTCTAACATAGCCAATCTTTCTGCGGTAGGTGGTGATCACAACGCTTACTAGAGGCCCGTCGTATCCCTGGTGTTCAATTTGATGCTTCATGATCTACTGCCTCCACAGTCGAAATGGCTTTTAGTCGAAATAGAAATGGAAAGGAAATATCCCACTTCCGTTGAAAGCGAGTTCGTAGCCGAAGGCGTATAACGCGTACACTGTCGGCATCAGCCACAGGAGCCAGCCCCAACGCGCGCGTTTTATCGCCTGACCCCAAAAAATCATCTCGAACATGCTGAAGTAGTAGCCCAGCCTTCCAAGAAATCGGAAGAACATGCCAGCAGAGGAGGCAACCAATCCCATAAATGCAAACAAAGGGACTAGGTTCTCGTTTCGGCGTGGCGCTAATTCTCTATTGCGCATCCTTTCGTTGTTGTCATCCAGCCACATTAGAAGGACTGCAATCAGAAATATGGCGACTCGGTAGAGGTACGTTGCGTTCAGGTTGTCAACATTGCTCGAGAAATAGTTTGCGATATGGTCAGATTCGTAACCGACAACAAAAGCGAGTGCTGCAGGAATCAGCGCTACTGCTGCAATGCCCAGATAGATTTGCTTCTCCTTAGGGGTGTTTCTCCAAAGGTAAACAAAAAGGTACACCATTCCCATGAGTGCTGTGGTGTGGATTGAGGTAGCAACTAGCAGGGACACTATGAACGGTGTGTACTTTTTCCGCTCCAGAAAGCGCGTGGCGAAGAACACGATTGCCACCGCAAGGTATTGGCGCATCGTGTTCATCGTGCCGATGTAGAAGACCGCTATGTAGAAAAACGACATATATGCAAACGAGGCATTATTCCTGAAATCCCATAGGCGCAGTACCACCAGCAAGTTGGTCACAACAGCGATGATAAGAAAGACAACCGTGGGGTTATCGAACAGAGTCATCAGAACGCGAACAAGCACCCTGAAGCCCTCTTCGCTAAATTCCCAGGGACGAATCGCGAAGTCGCTGACGAACGCATCGTAGTAGCTCGTCGTGTCTATTCCGACGTCATAGGCCCTCAGTCCTGAAGTCAGAGACAGTATGGCGATTCCAAGAAACAGTAAAAACCGGTTTTCCTGCTTTGCGGCTTGAGACAAAACTGCTAACGCGAGCACGCAGATAACACAGAACGAAACAGTACCAGTCATTGTACCATCTACCTACCTGAATCATTCGTACTGCATTGCTTCGAGCGGCCGAGGGCGCGATGATTGAGCACTACAGCAGCAACTCGATTGTCAGTCGCCCAGTTGCACTTAGGCCTTATTGGCAAACTCATCACAGAAGCACTTCCTCAATATGCCAATCGCCGTTTTCTGGCGCGAGATGCGACGGTAATTGCCCCGTATAGGCCAAGGCGCAAAAGAAAAAGGATGACTTTAGATGTACGGTCAATGGAATCGTCGTCTAAATTTCGAAAGTCAAACTCGTCTTCGTATTGCTTATGTTTATTTGCGAGCAATCGGGAGGAACGCTCTTCCCGCGTCGCACTACATGCAATTCTGTACACGGCCACACAGAGGCTTCTGAGCGCGAAGCCGTTGATCGTCGTCTTGTACCGGTCGAGCTCTCCTACAGCATCGAGGTGAGCTGACATCGCTCGCACAACTGGAAGCCATGGATCGAGCCCCCCCTTTTTTGTGCTGGCCATCGGGTCTTTTTACATAGTGGTAAATAGGCTTTTCGACAAAGCTAATCGAACAGGCAGCACTTACGATCTCAAAGCTGAAGATTGCCTCTTCTCCAACCTCGAGGTTGGAGAATCCGGCTCTGGCCTTCTCCAATAAGCTACGACGGAACACCTTTCCCATCCCCCAGGGAATAAGCCCCGTCATTTGACGTCTGACAATCCCATCTTTCGTCAGCCCTTTGTTGCCACTGACGTTTGACCTTCCAACATAGCTACCGTCTTCGCGTTCGTATATACGTTCGATAAACAGAACATCGGAGTTTTCAGCCGATGCCACGGCTTCGACCAATTCCAGAAAATCGGTTTCCCAGTAGTCGTCTGAATCTAGAAACGCCACATACTCGCCCATGCAGTTCTTGAGCGCGAGACGCCGAGCTGCTCCTGGCCCTGAATTTTGCTGACGAAAAGACTTGATCCGCTCATCGTCCCGCGCATAACCCTGGAGTATGTCAAAAGACCTATCGGTCGAGCCGTCGTCAACGACTACGAGCTCCCAGTCGTTTAGTGTTTGCGCCTGGACACTTTCGATTGCCTTTGCCAAAGTGATCTCCGCATTGAACATGGCCATAACGATGGAATAGCGTGGACCAGCGCATCGCGCTTTCCCGCCATGCGATTTTGCTTCATAGCAAGTCAAAGCATGTTCTCCTGTATGAACTCGTCGATCGTATCCACGATCGCGGTGGGGTTGTCGTTTTTCCACGGCTTGAGCTCGACCTCGCCAGACTGGAGCGCCCGGACGGCGGGGCCAAGATCCGCCATGTCCGCCACGTTGAGCACGAGGCCCTCATTAGCAAGCGTCTCATTGATGGCAACCTGGTGGTCGTTGATGTGCTCTCCGTACTTGGCGAGCCGCGCCACGGCAATCACCTTCTTGCCGGCGTTGAGTGCGCCCATAATGGAACCCGAAGCGCCGTGGCTGATAACAATGTCTGCTGCATTGATTTTTCTAGTAAACGAATCAGGATTCATAAAGTGCTCAAACTTGAAGTATTTCGGTTCATATGTTGATGCGCCAATTTGTGCAAATATTTCTTGATCAATACTTCCGACTTCTACAAGCCTATCAAGCTCTTTAAAAAGCCTGTTAAATTGATAGGGGCGAGAGCCTACACACGCAAAAATCAATACAAGCACCCCACATATTGGGCATTCTTATAAAACTTTTTTTGACTCTCCCATTGAACAAAGAACAGGTCGGAATGCTTTTCCATGAGCTTTCCAGCAACTGTTGGTTCATTTGATCGCCCAAAAGTTTCTATAAATACGAACTTTTTATTAAGGAAAATAGACAATAGGTAAAACGGATATGCAACCATTGTTCCCGTGGTAATAACTATATCCGGTCGTTCTTTTACCCAAATAAAGATTGACC
>JABLTP010019160.1_pt1 | contig 12083 bp, 7 predicted proteins | sample 7160111 | NCBI WGS metagenome assembly JABLTP01 (sample SAMN14651227, study PRJNA627086) | human gut metagenome | isolation source: feces | host: Homo sapiens
AGGAGTGAATAATCATACAAAAATGTATGTAACTTATACACGTATCTATGGTTGGAGTGATTATGGAGGAGAATCCTCTTACCAACCAGAATATAGATTAGAGAATATGATGTGGATGACCTTATTGGTCTATGACTACATCATACCAGGAGAAAAAAGAATGAAGAACAAAAGTAGAAAAAAGAAAGGTGCTGTTCCCAAGATCAATCCTTTGAAAGTACTCACTTCCATTCCAGGATTGATAAAAGGAGTTATAGGAATTATAGTGATCGTTCTGATCGTATTTGTTATAAAAAAAGGATTTTTTGATTCAAAAGAAGGAGAGGTAACAACGATCAGTCAGTCATCGATTGAAAAAATTTTAGATATCAGTGAACTGTCTACACTTGAGTATACGTATAATGCGGTAGCAGCCGGTTATGATGAAGACGGAAAGACGCTTCTTTATCATGTGGCATATGAGGGAACTGTGAGTGCGGGAATTGATTTTGATAAACTGAAAGTGAAAGTGAATCCGGATAAAAAGGAAATAAGGATTACTGTTCCAGAGGCAAAAATTCTGGACTGTAGTGTCAATGAAGGGTCATTGAAATATATTTTCGAGAAAGATGAATATAATACTGCAACAATTTCTGCTGATGCGTACAAAGTCAGCAAAGAAGATCTGAAAAAGAAAGCAAATGAAGAAACCCGGATTACGGAGCTTGCAAAAGAAAATGCGATTTCTGCAATTTCTGGTCTGATTGAACCATGGGTTGATCAGGTGGATGATGAATATACAGTTATAATTAAGTGAGGTGGATACAAATGAAAAAGAAGATCATAACCCTTTCCCTGATCGGAATCCTGCTGATCAGTCTGTTAAGTGGATGCGGAAAATCAGAAGACAAAGAGGCAGCAAAAAGTACAGAGCCGGATATTATGCAGGTCCGTTCCATCTGTAAACTTGCAACAGTAGAATGTTATTATCATAATGTGGCAAAATCCGAAAAGCCGGCAGGTACGGGAATCTGGCATTTGGGGGAAAAGGACCGGCAATTCTGGATTGAATATACCGGAACGGTGAAACTTGGCATTGATATGTCGAAAGTGCAGATGAAAGTAAATGGAACCGATGTAACGGTCACAATTCCTGAAGCTGAAGTACAACAGGTAAATGTAGATGATGATTCGTATAATTCTGACTCCTATATTTTCAGTGAAGACGGGATTAATAAAAATGAAATTACTGCGGAAGATGCAACCGGTGCGGTAGAAAATGCAAGAAATGAAATGATAAAAACAGCAGAAGAGAATACAGCACTTCTTGTAAATGCACAGGAGCGGGCAAAAAAGATGATTGAGAATTATATCATGCAGCTTGGAGAAACGACGGGAACAGAATATCAGATCACATGGAAATATGAATGAGAATCTGAAAAAACAGTCAGTAAAAAATAGAAAATATGAAAATAAAAAGGTGGCGGAGATCAGCGGAGATTTCCGTCACCTTTTTGCATAAAGTGAATTATTTTAGTGGCACGGATTCAGGTGTCAGAAATTCTCTGAATGATAAAAAACATCGTAGATAAAAAACATCGTAGTCAGAAAGAGTTGAAAAAGTAAGAGCCGAGATTTATAATAAAGAAGATTATCGGAGGAACTCTTTTATGATAAATATAAAAAGATATGGCACGCTCTGTCTGTCCGCAATACTGGCAGCAGCGTTTGTTCTGACCCCGGCAGTAAAGATATTTGCTGAGGAGGGGGATACAGCGGCGGATCGTGAAACCCAGCGGCAGACTTGCTATGCAGAGCCGACGGATTCAAATGGACTGACGAACTGGCCGCAGGGACCGGCAGTTTATGCTGATTCAGCGATTGTGATGGATATGAACAGTGGAGCGATCCTATATGGAAAGCAGATCGATAAGCAGCATTATCCGGCAAGTATTACAAAGCTTCTGACTACACTTGTTGCACTGGATCATGCGAAACTGACAGATAAAGTAGAATTTTCACAGGACAGTATTTCTTTCCTGCAGTACGGAGATGCTCATATTGGGATGCGTGCAGGAGAGGAATTGACGCTGGAAGATTCTTTATATGCCGTGTTGCTTGCATCTGCCAATGAAGTGTCGTATGCAGTTGCAGAGAGCGTTGGAAAGCAGATGGGCGGAGACTACAATACCTTTATAGAGGCGATGAATGAAGAGTCAGATGCACTGGGATGTACCGGCTCACACTGGACGAATGCAAATGGACTTCATGATGAGCAACATTATACGACAGCTCATGATATGGCTCTGATTGGGGCAGCAGTATATCAGAAAGAAGCATTTCGGACGATCGCACAGTCACTGACACATCAGATTCCACCGACCAATCTGGTAAATGAGGTGAGAACGGTCAATCAGAAGCATAAGATGCTCTGGCCACAGAATGCAAATTATTATGAGTATTGCAAAGGTGGAAAGACCGGTTATACAGATCAGGCAAGAACGACCCTGGTGACGATGGCAGATAACGGAGAGCTGCAGTTGGTTGCAGTGGTGCTATATGATTTCGGGTCAGATGCGTATACGGATACCAGAGCCATCTTTGATTATGGATTTAATAATTTCTCGAAAGTGATGCTGAAAGATCTGGAAAAAGCAGACGGAGTACGGTCATATAAAGATGAGGAAAATGCTTATGTAGTACTGCCCCCCAACGTGAAGTTTTCAGATCTGAAAGCGGAAGTTAAAGCAAAGGATGGTTCCGTCAATGAGGGAACCGTTACATATACCTATGAAGGACAGATCGTAGGGAAGGCAGATGTAACGCTGGATAATAAAAAGTCGGTAGAGAAACCGACAATAACAAAAGGAACAGAAAAGACTGGCACAACGACAGACAGGAAGGAGAAAGAGAGCAGGCCGGTGGTGCTTATCGCTGTGGTCGCAGTGGTTTTGGTACTTGTGACGGGAGCGGTTGCATGGATAAAATATAAGCAGGCAAAAAGCAGACGGCACAGGCGGAAAAGACATCGCAGAAAGACATCGCAGAAAAAGAAAAAACCTTGACTAGCAGGCAGAATCTCTTTATAATAATTCTGTATGGAAGACTACAGGTTAAAGCGATGACGGAGAGAGTAGGATTTATCTGAACATCCCAGCGAGCCGGGGAAGGTGTAAGCCCGGTATCAGTAAGAGATTTCTGAAGATCACTCCAGAGCAGCAACCCCTGAAACGGAAGCATTTAACAGGCATACCGGTGATTCCGGTGAGACAGATTTCGAGGAGTAAGGGTTGACGTGAGTTCTGCGTTAAAGAATACCATATGCGGATCGGGAAGATCCAAGTATGCTGTAACAGGTGGTACAACGAAAGGAATTTCAGACCTTCGTCCTATTACGGACGGAGGTCTTTCTTTATTTTAGAAGATTCCTTTTCCAAAATATATTTTAAGAAAGGATCAAAGCTATGTATAAGAAAGTTTCAACAGACATGAATTTTGTTGAGCGTGAAAAAGAAGTTGAAAAATTCTGGGATGACGAAAATATCTTCCAGAAGAGTATGGATGAAAAAGAAGGATGCCCGGATTATATTTTCTATGACGGACCTCCGACAGCCAATGGCAAGCCGCATATCGGACACGTTCTGACCCGTGTTATCAAGGATATGATTCCGAGATACCGCACAATGAAAGGTTATATGGTTCCGAGAAAGGCAGGATGGGATACGCATGGTCTTCCGGTAGAGCTGGAAGTTGAGAAGATGCTCGGACTGGACGGAAAGGATCAGATCGAGAAATACGGTCTTGAACCATTCATCAAGAAATGTAAAGAAAGTGTATGGAAATACAAAGGAATGTGGGAAGACTTCTCCGGCACAGTTGGATTCTGGGCTGATATGGAGCATCCATATGTAACGTATGACAACAATTTCATCGAGTCTGAGTGGTGGGCTTTGAAGAAAATTTGGGATAAAGGACTCCTTTACAAAGGATTCAAGATTGTTCCTTACTGCCCTCGTTGTGGAACACCTCTTTCTGCACAGGAAGTTGCACAGGGATATAAGGATGTCAAGGAGCGTTCTGCAATCGTCCGCTTTAAAGTCAAAGATGAGGATGCGTATATTCTTGCATGGACAACAACACCATGGACACTTCCATCCAACCTTGCACTCTGCGTAAATCCAAAAGAGGATTATGCAAAGGTAAAGGCAGCAGACGGAAGAGTTTATTATATGGCATGTGCATTGCTTGATACCGTTCTTGGAAGACTTGCAGAAGAAGGAAAAGACGCTTACGAAGTACTTGCAACGTATAAGGGAACAGAACTGGAGGGCAAAGAATACGAGCCACTGTACCAGTGTGCGGCAGATGAGGCTGCAAAGCAGCGTAAGAAAGCATTTTACGTTGTATGTGATGAGTATGTAACTCTGACAGATGGTACCGGAGTTGTTCATATCGCACCGGCATTTGGTGAAGACGATGCCAACGTAGGAAGAAAGTATGATCTTCCATTTGTACAGCTTGTAGATGAAAAGGGTAACATGGCAGAGTCTACACCGTTTGCAGGACTGTTCGTAAAGAAAGCAGACCCGGAAGTATTAAAAGATCTGGATGCAAGGGGACTTCTCTACGATGCACCGAAGTTTGAGCATAGCTATCCTCACTGCTGGAGATGTGATACTCCGCTGATTTATTATGCACGTGAGTCCTGGTTCATCAAGATGACAGCAGTTCGTGATGACCTGATTGCAAATAATAATACAATTAACTGGATTCCGGAGAGTATCGGTAAGGGACGTTTCGGTGACTGGATTGAGAACGTTCAGGACTGGGGAATCAGTCGTAACCGTTACTGGGGAACTCCGCTGAATATCTGGCAGTGTGAGTGTGGATGTATGCATTCTGTCGGAAGTATTGAAGAACTGAAATCTATGTCCGATAACTGCCCGGATGATATTGAGCTGCACCGCCCATACATTGACGCAGTAACAATCAACTGCCCGGATTGTGGTAAAGAAATGCACAGAGTGCCGGAAGTTATCGACTGCTGGTTTGACAGTGGATCTATGCCGTTTGCACAGCACCATTATCCGTTTGAAAATCAGGAGCTGTTCGAGAAGCAGTTCCCGGCAGACTTTATTTCCGAGGCTGTTGACCAGACAAGAGGATGGTTCTACTCCCTGCTTGCCATCTCAACGCTGCTGTTCAATAAAGCACCGTATAAGAACGTTATCGTGCTTGGACACGTACAGGATGAGAATGGACAGAAGATGAGTAAGTCCAAAGGAAATGCGGTTGATCCGTTTGATGCACTGGAGAAATACGGAGCAGATGCGATCCGCTGGTACTTCTACATCAACAGTGCACCGTGGCTGCCGAACCGTTTCCACGGAAAAGCAGTACAAGAAGGACAGCGTAAGTTCATGGGAACTCTGTGGAATACTTATGCATTCTTTGTACTGTATGCAAATATCGACAATTTTGATGCTACAAAGTATACACTGGAATATGATAAACTTCCGGTTATGGATAAATGGATTCTTTCCAAGATGAATACCATGGTAAAAGATGTGGACAACAACCTTGGTAATTACAGAATCCCGGAGGCAGCACGTGTGCTTCAGGATTTCGTAGATGATTTAAGTAACTGGTATGTAAGAAGAAGCCGCGAGCGTTTCTGGGCAAAGGGAATGGAGCAGGATAAGATCAATGCTTACATGACTCTGTATACAGCCCTTGTTACGGTATCAAAGGCAGCAGCTCCGATGATTCCGTTCATGACAGAGCAGATCTATCAGAACCTGGTTCGCAGCATTGACAAGGATGCTCCGGAGAGTATCCACCTGTGTAGTTTTCCGGAAGTTCATGAAGAGCAGATTGACAAAGAGCTTGAGAATAATATGGAACACGTACTTGACCTTGTAGTAATGGGACGTGCATGCCGTAACGCATCCAATATCAAGAACCGTCAGCCGATCGGTCAGATGTTTGTAAAAGCAGACTTTGAGCTTTCTGAATTTTATCAGGAAATCGTAGCAGACGAGCTGAATGTTAAGAATATTAAATTTACAGATGATGTAAGAGACTTTACTTCTTATAGCTTTAAACCACAGTTGAAGACAGTCGGACCAAAGTATGGTAAAATGTTAGGTGGTATCAAAGCAGCACTCAATGACATCGATGGAAATGCAGCAATGGATGAGCTGAATACTACTGGCGTACTCAAACTGGATGTAAATGGTCAGGAGATCGAACTTTTCAAAGAAGACCTTCTGATTGATACAGCTCAGATTGAAGGATATGAATCTGTCAATGATAATGGAATCACAGTTGTACTGGATACGAATCTTACACCGGAACTTCTGGAAGAAGGATTTGTAAGAGAGATTATCAGCAAGATCCAGACGATGAGAAAAGAAGCTGATTTCGAGGTGATGGACAAGATCCGTGTTATGTATGAAGGCAGCGAAAAAGCAGAAGCTGTTTTTGAAAAGAACAGCACCCTGATCGGTGGAGAAGTACTTGCCACAGAAGTTGTAAAGGCAGAGCCTGCAGGCTATGTAAAAGAGTGGAAGATCAACGGTGAAGCAGTTACGATGGGTGTCGAGAAAAAAGGAGAATAAAAGGATGTTCAGTAAAAGATTTGAGAAGGCTGCATTTAAGACAGCAGTGAAAGAAAATGTAAAGACGCTTTACAGAAAGACGATTGATGAGGCTACACCTCAGCAGTTATTTCAGGCGGTTTCTTATGCAGTTAAGGATGTTATTATTGATGACTGGATCGAGACGCAGAAGCGTTACGATGAGACAGATGCAAAGACTGTTTACTATATGTCCATGGAGTTCCTGATGGGACGTGCATTAGGTAACAACCTCATCAATATGACAGCATATAAAGAGGTAAAAGAAGCGTTGGAAGAGATGAATATTGACCTCAACGTGATCGAAGATGAAGAGCCGGATGCGGCTCTCGGAAATGGAGGACTCGGTCGTCTTGCAGCATGTTTCCTGGATTCTCTTGCGACATTGAATTATCCGGCATACGGCTGTGGAATCCGTTACCGTTACGGTATGTTCAAGCAGAAAATTGAAAATGGATATCAGGTAGAAGTACCGGATAACTGGCTGAAAGAAGGAAATCCGTTCGAGATCCGTCGTGAAGAGTATGCAAAGGAAGTACGTTTCGGAGGAAATATCCGTTTCGAGAAAGATCCTGTTACAGGAAAAGATAAATTTATTCAGGAAAATTATGAGTCTGTTATGGCAGTTCCGTATGATATGCCGGTTGTTGGATATGGCAACCACGTAGTAAATACACTGCGTGTATGGGATGCAAAGCCGATCACGGATTTCAAACTGGATGAGTTCGACAGAGGAAATTATCATAAGGCAGTAGAGCAGGAGAACCTTGCAAAACTGATCGTAGATGTTCTTTACCCGAATGATAATCATTATTCAGGAAAAGAGCTTCGTCTGAAGCAGCAGTACTTCTTCATTTCTGCAAGTCTTCAGGCACTGATCGCAAAATATAAAAAGAAGCATGGAGACATCAGAAAGCTGTATGAAAAAGTTGTCATTCAGATGAACGATACGCACCCGACGGTTGCTGTACCGGAGCTGATGCGTCTTCTGATTGATGCAGAGGGACTTAGCTGGGATGAGGCATGGGAAGTAACAAGCAAGACCTGTGCTTATACAAACCATACGATTATGGCAGAAGCACTTGAAAAATGGCCGATCGACCTGTTTTCAAAACTGCTTCCGCGTATTTATCAGATCGTACAGGAGATTGACCGCCGCTTCGTGATCCAGGTTCGTGAGATGTATCCGGGAAATGAAGAGAAAGTACGGAAAATGGCAATCCTTATGGATGGACAGGTTCGTATGGCAAATATGGCGATCATAGCAGGCTTCTCTGTTAATGGTGTTGCAAAGCTTCATACGGAGATCCTTGAGAAGCAGGAACTGAAAGATTTCTATCAGATGATGCCGGAGAAGTTCAACAATAAGACGAATGGTATCACGCAGAGACGTTTCCTGGCTCATGGAAATCCGCTGCTTGCAGACTGGATCACCAGTAAGATCGGTGATGGCTGGATTACAGATCTCTCTCAGATCTCCAAGCTGAAACCACTGGTTGAGGATGAAGAGGCAAGACGTGAGTTCATGGAGATCAAATACCAGAATAAAGTTCGCCTTGCAAAGTATATCAAGGAGCATAATGGAATTGATGTAGATCCGCATTCTATCTTTGATATTCAGGTAAAACGTCTGCATGAGTACAAGCGTCAGCTCCTGAATGTACTGCACATCATGTATCTGTATAATCAGATCAAAGAGCATCCTGAGATGTCTTTCTATCCGAGAACATTTATTTTTGGAGCTAAGGCAGCAGCAGGTTATCTTCGTGCAAAAGAGACGATCAAATTGATCAACTCCGTAGCAGATGTTGTAAATAATGACAGAAGTATCAATGGTAAGCTGAAAGTGGTATTTATTGAAGATTACAGAGTATCCAATGCAGAGATTCTTTTTGCGGCAGCAGATGTCAGCGAGCAGATTTCTACAGCTTCTAAAGAAGCTTCAGGAACAGGTAATATGAAATTTATGCTTAATGGTGCACCGACACTTGGAACAATGGATGGAGCGAATGTAGAGATCGTTCAGGAAGTTGGCGAGGAGAATGCATTTATCTTCGGATTAAGCTCACAGGAAGTTATCAACTATGAGAACAATGGTGGATACAATCCGGTTGACATTTACTTTAATGACTGGGAGATCAAGCGTGTAGTAGACCAGCTTATGGATGGAACTTACTCCAATGGTGACCACAATATGTATATCAATCTGTACAACTCACTGTTAAATACACAGTGTACAGACAGAGCAGACACTTACTTCATTCTGAAAGATTTCCGTTCTTATGCAGATGCACAGAAGAGAGTTGAGGAAGCTTACAGAGATCAGCAGAAATGGTCGAAGATGGCAATGCTCAACACTGCATGCAGTGGTAAATTTACATCAGACAGAACGATTGAAGAGTATGTACGGGATATTTGGCATCTTGAAAAAGTAGAAGTACCTTCAGGACAGGATCTTTTTGATTAAGACAGGAGGAATGACAGATGGAATATGGAAATGATTTTGATTTTTCATACGGAGTTCCGGATGGTCCGACAATGAGCAGCAGTGGATCAGATATATTTTCAGTGATCATGACCGTTTATCTGTTGGTGATCGTGGCAGCCGTGATGATTGGTATTGTGAAATATGTATTTAAATCCATTGCACTTTACCGTCTGGCACAGAGAACAGGAAATGCAAATCCGTGGATGGCATGGGTACCGTTTGCGAGATCTTATCTTCAGGGAGATCTTGCAGGCAGTATGCCTTTAAAGAAAAGAAGACTTCAGAGTCCGGGACTCTGGAAAGTCCTTATTCCGTTGATCGGAACGGCTGTAATCGCAGGACTTTATTTCCTTTTCATTGTTGTGGCAGGAATTGGAACTGCATTGAGCTATTCCACCGGAATGGGTGCAGGAAGTCTGACACTGATCTGGGTGATAGTTTTCCTGCTGATTATTGCAGTAGTAGCACTTCAGGCGATTGAAGCGGTGCTGGATGTACTGGTGAACTTTCATATTTACCATAGACTGACATCCCATAATATGGCGATTATCCATAGTGTTCTTGGTATATTTATTCCAATGTACGAAGCAATCTGCTTATTTATTATGAGCAAGAAGCCGTATAACCCGGGAATGGAGCCAAATCTTCCACCGCAGGCACCAAATTTCGGTGGTAATCCGATTCCTCCGACGATGCCTGTATCACCGGCAGCATCAGAAACTCCGGCAGAATCTGTATCTCCGATGCCAGCAGAAGCACCGGTACAGCAGGTCCCGGTAACTCCGACAGAGTCATCGGCACAGAATCCGTATGTGAATCCGATGCAGGTTCAGGGAACAGAAAACCTGGCAAAAGATGCACAGAGTACAGAAGCAGAACCGACAGAAAATAGTGCAGAAAAATAAAGCGTAAAGGTAAAATTTCATACAGGTTCTAAAATAAGACAGCCCTTCATATAATAAAGTATGGAGGGCTGTCTTTATGAGCTTTTATTCAGCAAAAAAGAAAATAAAAAATATAGCTGCATTTCTGATCATCCTCATATTTCTTCCATATGTTGTCTCTATTTTTGTAAATGGAAAAGATGTGAATCTACAAAATGGGAGCGGTCATTTTACAATAAAAGTTGCAAGAACAGACCCAGATGGAACGGAACTGGATCTTGATCTGGACTGGGAAGAGTATCTGATCGGGGTTCTTGCATATGAAATGCCGGAGTCTTACGAATTGGAAGCGTTGAAAGCACAGGCCGTGGTGCTGCGTACAAGCCTGTGCAGAGAACTGGCAGAAAACGAGGAGAAGACGGCAACAGAGAAATATCTGACTCATGCAGAAATGAAACGGAAATGGGGAGCGGCCAATTTTGATACATATTTGAAAAAATATACCAAAGCAGTGGAAGATACAGAAGGAACAGTGGTCTGGTATAATGAGGCTTGTGCATGGACACCATATCATCAATCCAGTAACGGTGAGACACGGAACGCATCAGAAGTTCTTGGAACAGAAGATTATCCTTATATCTGTAAGAGAGAATGCCCGTTGGACAAAGCGGCTGAGGATGAAATTCAGGTAACAGTTTTTGACTATCAGGAAATACAACAGTTATGCAGAGATTTTCTGGTGGCAGAAGAAAATTCGGAGAGTGCAGAAAAAGGCTATAACTTTGCTGACTTTGAAATACTGGAAATGGATTCTTCCGGTTATGTGCGACAGATGAGGATGGGAGATACAGTCTGTACCGGGGATCAGTTTCGGGATGCATTGTCCCTGTCTTCCAGTGCATTTTCATTTTACGAGAGTATAAAAGGTTTGAAGATCACGACCATCGGAAAAGGACATGGACTGGGAATGAGTCAGTGGACAGCAAATGAAATGGCAAAGGAAAAGAAAAATTATGAAGAAATCCTGCAGTTCTTTTTTGAAGGAACAACATTAAATAAAGAATTTGACGAAAAAGAAGCGACAGGGAATTAAAATAGAATTCTTTCCGAATAGAAGTCACATATTCTGGCAATGCTATAGTCAGAGGTGATGATGAATGAATAAGAAAGAGAAGTTTTCCTTTTTAAAGGGAAAAGGAGCTTCTGTTGGAATCGTACTTTGCTTCGTGGCAGTCATTGCAATGGTGGGGACAGTTACATTCAGAAATTACAAAAAGAATATGAATGAGCAGATTGCAAAGGTTCAGCAGGAGACAGAAAAACTGACAAAAGAAAATGATGCAGCGGCAAATTCAAAAGATGTACTTCCAATGGAGGGAGAGGAAGATGCAACACCGTCACAGACAGATCATGCGGATCGTCAGGAACAAGAAGGAGCATCCTCCACAGACGGAACAGAGGCAGAAAATGGACAGCAGCAGGGTCAGGAGACGGATGAGACTGCGGCACAGGGAAGTTCCGGTGCATGGTTTACGGAAGCAAGCATACTGGAGTGGCCGGCAAGCGGGGCAACGCTGATCGGGTACAGTATGGATCAGACCGTTTATTTTCCTACTTTAGAAGAGTATAAGTACAATCCGGCAATGATCATCGGTGGTGAAGTCGGGGAAAGCATCAAGGCATCAGCGACAGGAACAGTGAGCAGTATTGAAGAGACAGCACAGACGGGAACAACCGTTACATTGGATATGGGAAATGGATATGCGGCTGTTTACGGCCAGTTAAAAGACCTGTCCGTATCAGAAGGAGATACTGTTGCAACAGGTGAGCCGATCGGTCTGTTGAATGAACCTACAAAATACTATAGCGTGGAAGGACCGAATCTCTATTTTAAGGTAATGAAAGATGGAGAGCCGGTAGATCCGATGAAATTTATGGAGTGAAATTTGTAGTTGTTGGGGTGATACGCTTGTAAAGAAAAAGACTTCTTTATGGCGAAGCGGACGCAGAAATCAGGGATATTCCTTCGCAGTGCAGGCCCGCTTTACCTCAGCCCGTTGACCGTTTGTAACTCGAAAGTGGAAATCTTCGTGC
>JABLTP010080503.1_pt1 | contig 11967 bp, 11 predicted proteins | sample 7160111 | NCBI WGS metagenome assembly JABLTP01 (sample SAMN14651227, study PRJNA627086) | human gut metagenome | isolation source: feces | host: Homo sapiens
GGTCCCGGCGATGTCACCGGGCTGGACCTCGTCGCCGATGTCCAGTATCCGGGTGAAGATGCCGTCTGCCGGGGCGCGAAGCACGCGCTCACCGGCGTAGCCGCCGATGAGGCCGGGGATGTTGGTGTTGGGCAGGGCGCTGCCCCTGTAGATGACGCGGCCCAGGGTGTGGCCGCGCATGGTCTCCACTACCGCGTGGCAGTCCTCTCCGGCGGTGAAGCCGGGCCCGATGCCTACCACCACGGGGGCGTCGGTGATGCGGGTGCCCAGATTGCGCTTGGCCAGTATGGAGTCCACCAGGGCATCCGGGTGCAGCTGCTCACGGCACAGGCACTCCGGGTCGGGGAGGACGGGTACCGCACCCTGCGCCAGCAGGGACAGCGCCTGCGCCGGGCTGTCGGCGCGGACGGCCCGTACATCCTCTACCACCGTTTCGCCGTCGGTGATGGCGGGGGAGAAGCACACCGTCCGCCGTATGGCGGTGGGGCGGGGCAGGTCGGTCATGACCACCTGTATCCCGGCGCGGTACAGCCGCAAAGCGATGCCGGTGGCAATGTCGCCTGCGCCGCGTATCAAAACCAGCATAGTATCACCTCGTATTTTCGTTATCCGTACAATAACACAACGAGAGAGGGTTGTCAACAAAGCCCCGTTGACGGGGGGACGCAGGTCTGGTAAAATGGACCCACGAAAGGAAAGAAGGTGCTTCAGTGAACGACAACATCATCGTCCATATCACCGCCCGCCTGTTCGCGGAGGAAAAGTGCTACGGTCCCGGGGTTCACCGGCTGTTGGGCGCGGTGGCGCAGAACCATTCCCTGCGCGCGGCCGCAGCCTCCATGAACATGGCGTATTCCAAGGCGTGGAGCATCGTCCGGGCGGCGGAGAAGGGCTTCGGCTGCAAACTGCTCCGGTCCACCATCGGTGGCTCCGGCGGCGGCGGCGCGCAGCTTACCGACGAGGCCCGACAGATCATGGAGGCCTATAACGCGTACTGCCGAAAGCTGGATGCCTACGGACAGGAGCTGTTTCGGGAATTGTTCGGCTTCTGCACAGAGAAATAAAAAAGGCCGCCCATCCGGGCGGCCTTTTTGCGGGCATCAAATGGTGGGCATCTCCATACCCAGGCGGCGGTACATGGTCTTTTTCACCGCTTTGAGAATGTTCTCATATCCGGTGCAGCGGCACAGGTGACCGGAGAGCAGCTTGCGGAGCTCCGCATCGGAGTAGAGCTTGCCGCTGTCCAGGATCTCCACGGCAGTCATCAGAAAGCCGGGGGTGCAGAAACCGCACTGGATGGCGGACTCCTCCATAAAGGCCTGCTGGATGTCGCTGGGCTCACCGTCGGGGCTGAGCAAGCCCTCCAGTGTGCGGATGTGCTTGCCGTCGGCCCACACGGCCAGATAGATGCAGGAGTTGAACGTCTCGCCGTCGATGAGGACGGTGCAGGCACCGCACTCGCCTACCTCGCAGCCCTTTTTCACGGAGGTCAGGTGATAGTCATTGCGGAGCATATCGGTCAGGCTGGCGCGAACGTCCACCATCTTCTCTACGTCCTTGCCGTTGATATTGCAGCGGATCAGCTTATACTGCTTGCTCATGCCAGCTCACCTCCTGCCAGTTCAATGGATTTTACGAGACAGCGCTTGGCGATCTCCACGGCGATGTGCTGCCGGAAGGCCTTGCTGGCGCGCCAGCTGTCACGGGGGTTGATATCGTCCAGGATGGCGTGGGCAAAAGTCTCCACCGTCTCCTCGGTCAGGGGCTTGCCCTGGGCTGCCGCTTCAGCGCTGGCACACCGCAGGGGCACGGGGCCGGCTACGCCGTAGGCGATGCGGGCACGCTCAATGGTCTTCTTGTCCTCGCTGAGCCGGACGTTGACGCTGCACCCCAGGGTGGCGATGTCCATGGCGTTCCGCATGGCGTACTTGATGTAGTGGCCATAGCAGCGGTCATAGCTCTCCTTGGGGATAAGGATGGCGGTCTGAATTTCGCCGTCCTCTGCGCGGATGTCCACCTTGCCGGCCTTGATATAGAACGCATGGATGGGCAGGCGGCGGACGCCGTTTTTACCGGTCAGCTCCACGATGGCATCCCATGCGTGGAGGGTGGAGGAGGAGTCGGCGGAGGTCACGCCGTTGCAGGTGTTGCCGCCGATGGTGCCGATGTTGCGGATCTGGGGGCCGCCCACCATATCCACGGCCTCACCCAGCACGTTGATATACTGCTGGATGATGGGGTCGCGGGTAATGTGGGAGAAGCTGGTCAGGGAGCCGATGCGGATGTTCTCGTCGGCGTCAATGGTGATGCCGCGCAGCTCGTCCAGCCCGTAGATGGAGATCAGCTCCGCACCGGCGCGCTTGCCCTCGCGCATCTGCACCAGTACGTCGCTGCCGCCGGCGATGATCTGGGCTTCCGGATGCTCCAGACGGAGAGCCACCGCGTTTTCCACGCTGGAGGCCTCGTATAAGGCTTTCATATCATACATGGCTTAGTTGCCCTCCTTTTCATTCCAGCTGTCGTGGATCAGGCCCGCCTTGCTGAACTCGGCGAACAGCACGTGGGGCGTGATGGGTGTGCAGTCGATGGCCACGCCGGTGGCGTTGAGAATGGCGTTGCGGATGGCCGGCGCGCCGGAGCAGGCCGGCGGCTCACCCAGAGCCTTGGTGCCGAAGGGGGAGGTGGGCTCGGGATTCTCCACGAACTGCGCCTCCAGATGGGGGTGATCCATAAAGGTGGACAGCTTGTAGTCCAGCAGGTTGTTGTTCAGGGGCTTGCCGGTCTTTTCATCGAACAGCAGCTGCTCGCTCATACCGTAGCCGATGGCCATGGACATACCGCCGTGGACCTGGGCCTCCGCCAGGGCGGGATTGATAAGATTGCCGCAGTCGTGAACGTTGATGATCTTGTTCAGCTTGACCTTGCACAGGGCGATGTCTACCTCCACATCGGCGAAGGTACAGCCGAAGGAGTAGGCGTTGTTGCGGATGGTGTAGGTGGACTCGGCGGTGATGTGCTCACTGTCGGCGGCGTTGTACTGGGCGGTCATGGCCAGCTCCTTCAGGCTCATGAGCACCGTGCCGTCCTGCTTGCGGATGATGTTGCCGTCCACGATGTCCATGTTGTCCACGGCCTGACGGGTCAGCTTGGTGGCGTAGGCCAGGATCTTCTGCCGCAGCAGCGTGGCGGTCTGCCGGATGGAGAAGCCGGCCACATAGGTCTGGCGGCTGGCGTAGGCGCCCAGACCGGTGGGGGTGATGTCCGTATCCTGGCAGGAAACCACGCGGACGTCCCGGTAGCTCTTCAGGCCCACGGCCTCGGCGGTCATCTGGGCGTAAGCGGTATCAGCGCCCTGGCCGATCTCCGTCTCGCCGCACTGCATGGTGACGGTGCCGTCCAAATTCAGCAGCATACGGTTGCTGGAGGTCTCCAGCGAGATGGGATAGACGGCGGTGTTGTACCAGAACGCCGCCACGCCGATGCCCCGGCGGATGTTGCCGGTGTCCTTGGCATACTCGGCCTTCTTCTTGTCGTACTCTATGTATTCCTTGCCCTTTTCCAGACAGTCGCGGAAGGAGTCGTAGTAGTTGGTGTTGCCGGAGAAGCCGTCGTGGAAGCCCTTGGGCATGATGTACTTCATGCGGTACTCCAGCGGATCCATGCCAACAGCCTTGGCGCACTCGTCAATGTTGGCATCGTCGGCAAAGGAGGCCTGAGGCATGCCGTAACCGCGCATGGCGCCGGCCGCGGGGCGGTTGGTGTATACCGTCCAGGCGTCGCCCTCGAAGTTGTCGCAGGGGTAGATCTGGGGGAAGGAACCCATGGCCTTGGCCACGATGGAGTGGCCGTGGGAGGCGTAAGCGCCCTGGTTGGAGAAGCACTCCACCTTCCGCGCGGCAATGGAGCCGTCCTTGTGCAGCCAGGTGACGATGTGGAAGCGGATGGCGTGGCGCACGCGGTTAGAGACGAACGTCTCCTCCCGGGTGCAGTCGATACGGACGCAGCGGCCGCCCACCTGCGTGGTGCACCAGGCGCACAGGGGCTCATACAGGGCGTCCTGCTTGTTGCCGAAGCCGCCGCCGATGTAGGGCTTGATGATCTGAATGTCCGCCCAGGGACGGCCCAGGGCCTGGCCCACGATGCGGCGGATGATATGGGGGATCTGGGTGGACGCCACCACGACGATACGGCCGTTTTCCTCATAGGCAAAGCAGCCGTGGTTCTCGATGTGGCTGTGCTGCACGGTAGGCGTGTCGTACCAGCCCTCCACCTTGATGAGCCCCGGCTCCTGAATGGCAGCCTGATAGTCGCCCTTGCGGATATCGGAGTGCTTGAGGATGTTGTTGGGATATCCCTCATGGAGCTGGGGCGCGCCGGGCTCCATGGCCTTCTGCACGTCCAGCACGAAGGGAAGCTCATCATACTCCACCTTCAGGGCGCGGACGCCCTGCATAGCGGACACCTCATCCTCGGCGATGACCACGGCGATATCATCGCCGTAGTAGCGCACATGGCGGTTCAGCAGATTGCGGTCGGCCACGTCCTGATGGCCGGGATCCATGGACCAGGGATGACCCGCCGTGGGGAAGCAGTGCTCCGGTACGTCGAAGCAGGTCAGCACCTTCACCACGCCCTCGATCGCCTCCGCCGCGGACTTGTCAATGGACTTGACGTAGCCGTGGGCGATAGTGGCGTGCTTGATGCGGGCATACAGCGCGCCCGCAGGCATACGGTCCTCATAGTATTTTGTCCGCCCGGTGGCCTTGTCAAAGGCGTCCACACGGATCTCGCTCTTTCCCACCTTACTCATAGTAGGCAGCCTCCTGTTGCAAAACTTGGAAATGTCGTCTATATTTTTTGCTAATGATACATATTCACGAAAATTATAGCACGGGACAGGGGAAATGTACAGCGAAAGCGTGATTTTATTTTCGGAATAACGATACGGCGAAGCTTGACGGGGCATACTGAAGCTGATACACTGGAACACACGAAAGAGGGTGGTTTGCATGGCGGAGCTGCGGATCGGCTGCCTGGTCATGGCGGCGGGCAGCGGCAGCCGCTTCGGGCGCAATAAGCTGGAGGCTGTGGTGGACGGAAAAAGTCTGCTGCGCCGTTCGCTGGAGGCGGTGCCGGCGGAGGAATTCGCGCAGGTGACGGTGGTGACGCAGTACGATGCCGCCGAGGCGCTGGCAGAGAAATTCGGCTTCACGGTGGTGCGGAATGACCGACCGGAGGACGGCCTGAGCCGCACGGTGCGTCTGGGCACCGAGGCCATGGCGGGCTGCGACGCTATTTTGTATCAAGTGGCGGACCAGCCGCTTCTGGAGCAGGACACCGTGCGGCGGGAGCTCGAATATTTCCGGACGCATCCGGACCATATCGTGGGCCTGGCCCATAACGGCGTGCGGGGCAACCCGTGCATCTTTCCCCGGAAGTTTTTCCCGGAGCTGATGGCGCTGGAGGGCGATGTGGGCGGCAACGTGGTCATCCGCGCACACCCGGACGTGCTGCTGCTGTATGAGACGTCCGCGGCGGAGCTGCGGGATGTGGACACGGTGGAGGCGCTGGCCGCGGTACAAGAGGATAGACAGATATGAAAGAGCACCCCTTTGGGGTGCTCTTTTACGTTTATTTCTTGGGTGCGTAGGGGGTGTTCTTCAGCGGCAGACTGAATTCCCGTTCGCCGGTGAGGCGGTAATAGGCGTCGGCAATGGCAGGGGCGGTGGGGATGGAGGTGATCTCACCGATGCCGATGGCACCGCCGGCCACATTCAGGCCGGGCTTCTCCACTACGATGGCCTGGATCTCCGGCGGGATCTGGTTGGCACGGAACAGGCCCAGCATACCGTATTTGGCGGTGGGCTTGCAGTTCTCGTCGATGGGGTATTTCTCCGTCAAAGCGTAGCCCATGGACATGACCACGCCGCCCTCGATCTGACCCTCCACGCTCAGGGGATTCACGGCCTTGCCCACATCGTGGGCGGCCACCATCTTCTTGATGCGGCCCGTCTCCTTATCCAGAATACACATCTGGGTGGCGTAGCCGTAGGCCACGTGGCTGACGGGGTTGGGTACGTCGGCGCCCAGCGGGTCGGTCTTGGCCAGATACTCGCCGTAGAACTCCGTGCCCTTCAGGTCGGCAAGGGATTTGCCGGCGTCCAGCTCCGCCTTCAGCTTTTCGCAGGCGCGGCGGGTGGCCTCGCCGGTGACAAGGGTCTGGCGGGAGCCGGAGGTGTCGCCGGAGTCGGGGGCGATCCAGGTATTGCTGCGCTCGTAGACGATATCGTCCCGATGCAGCCCGGTGTTGGTGACCACCACCTGCACCAGCACGGTTCCCAGTACCTGGCCGATGCAGCTGGCGCCGGATTAGATGTGCACCTTGCCGTCGCCCTCCACGATGAGCTTGCAGCGGCCCCAGTCGGGAATGCCTACGCCTACGCCGGCGTTCTTCATGGCGCAGGCGATACCCACCGGATCGCCGTTTTTCACCGCCTCGTCATAGGCGGGCTTGATGGCCTCCAGTGTCTCTACCAGACCGGTGGAGTCATCCACGATTTGGCCGTTGGGCAGCACGCCGCCGGGGTGGATGGCGTTGCGGTAGCGGATCTCCCAGGGGGAGATGCCCACCAGGTCGGCCATCTGGTTCAGCAGCGTCTCGGTGCAGAAGCAGGTCTGGGTGACGCCGAAGCCCCGGAAGGCGCCGGCGGGGGGGTTGTTGGTGTAGTAGGCGCGGCCCTCGATCTCGAAGTTCTCGTAGGCGTAGGGGCCGGCGGCGTGGGTGCAGGCGCGCTCCAGCACGGGGCCGCCCAGAGAGGCAAACGCGCCGGTGTCGGATACCACGCTGGCCTTGACACCCTGAATGATGCCGTTTTCGTCGCAGCCCATGGTGAAGTCCATGTCCATGCTGTGGCGCTTGGGATGGACGAGGATGGACTCCTGGCGGCTGAGCTTGAACTTGACGGGCCGGCGGCTCAGGTAACACAGCAGCGCCGCGTGGTGCTGCACGGACATATCCTCCTTGCCGCCGAAGCCGCCGCCCACCAGGCAGTTCTGCACCTGGCAGTGGTCGTAGTCCACGCCCAGCATGGACGCGCACTCATGCATGGTGGTGTGGGCACTCTGGTCCGTGGTCAGCAGCTTTACGCCGCCGTTGTCCAGCGGCAGCGCCACGCAGCACTCCGGCTCCAGGAAGGCGTGCTCCGTCCACGGGGTGGAGAAGTGCTCGGTCAGCACATATTTGGAGCTTTTGATAGCACCCTCGGCATCGCCGCGGGAAACGTGCTTGTAGGCCTGGACGTTGCTCTCGTCCTCGTCGAACACCAGCGGCGCGCCGGGGGCGGCGGCCTCCACGGGGTCATGGACGGCGGGCAGGACTTCGTACTCCACCTTCACCAGCTTTTTGGCGGCCTCCACCGTCTCCTGATCCACGGCGCAGACCAGTGCCACACTGTCGCCCAGATAGTGTACCAGCTCGCCCACGCCGATGAGGGTGGGCTGATCCTTCTTCAGATGGCCTACGTTGACCTTGCCGGGGATATCCTTCTGCGTGGCCACGCAGATCACGCCGGGCAGCGCTTCAGCTTCGCTGGTGTCGATGGACAGCACACGGGCGCGGGCATACTGGCTGCGGACCGCACCGCCGTAGCACATACCGTCCACATAAATGTCATCGGGATACTGGCCATAGCCCAGGACCTTTTCCTCCACGTCCAGTCGGTGGACGCGGCTGCCCATCTGCCAGTCGTCGGCGGAGGGGGCGGGCAGCTTGCCCTCGCGGAATATCTTAGCCGCCAGCAGGATGCCGTCGATGATCTTCACGTAGCCGGTACAGCGGCAGATATTGTTGCGGATGGCAAAGGCGGCCTCCTCGCGGGTGGGATCGGGGTTCACGTCCAGCAGCCCCTTGGCAGAGATGACCATGCCGGGAATGCAGAAGCCGCACTGCACCGCGCCGGCCTCGCCGAAGGCGAAGGTGTAGACCTGCTTTTCCCAGTCGCTGAGCCCCTCTACCGTGAGGATGGTCTTGCCCTCCAGCTTGTCCGTCTGGGGGATGCAGGCCTTGGTGGGCTTGCCGTCGATGAGCACGTGGCAGGTGCCGCAGGCACCCTCGCTGCACCCGTCCTTCACGGACGTGAGGTGCAGCTCGTCCCGCAGAAAGCGGATGAGCTTCTGGTTCTTTTCCACAGTGACGGACTTGCCGTTCACGGTAAATGTCGCCATAGTGTATCTCTCCTTTGCGCCCGGCCGGGCTTATCTCTGGTATTTGCAGAAATTATAGCACGGGAACGACGGAAAAACAAGGTGAGAACCGCCGCATTTTGTCCAAGGCGTGATAGTATATCGAGAATATCGGATAAAAAGAAAGAAGCCGCCCAAGGCGGCTCCTTCAAACAAAAGCTTTCTTACGTCTCCAGCACCGGAAGCATGATCTGCAGCAGAAACTGGCCCTGCCGGGCAGAGAACACGCACAGCCCGCCGTTGCGCTGGGCGATGGCCTGGATGCTGCGGCATCCGTAGCCGTGTCCTTCCCGGTCACTGACAGGCAGGCCGTCCCGCATATTCAGGTGGTGGCGCATATCGTGCTGATAGACGGCGGTCTGAGTCTCCAGCCGGTGAAGGGAGTCCATCTCAGACTGGGACTGCTCCAGCTCCGCCTCCAGCATGGAGCGCTGCATCTCCGCGTCGGCGCGCCGCTGTGACTGCAGATGAAAGGCGGGCAGAAACAGTACATAGAATGTTATCAGCACTGTGGGCAGAAATTCATTCAGCGCCTGAATGCCGGAATAGAGTGCATCGGAGTAGATCGTGGTGGCATAGTCGAAAATATAATAGGTGACGGGCAGGCTGCCGAACAGCAGCAGCGCCCCTTCATACTCGCGCATGGAGGCCGCCACCTCATAGACAGTGCCGTCGGCCATGTTGAAGAACAGGTGCTTGCCGTTGACCTCCACATAGCTCAGCTGGGAAAAGGGCAGGCGCACCAGCATACCGTTGGATTTGACGGTCAGGCCGTCCTGCGGCTTCTGATCCCGCAGATACAGCTTGTCCAGCACCGGATAGAGCAGCTTGGCATTGATGGGCTTGAGCAGATACTCCGCCGCCCGGACGCCGTAGCTCTCGTAGGCGAAGCCGGGAGAGGTGGTGAGAAAGATGATGTCCGCCGTCTGCTGCGTCAGCACCGGAGCATGGTAGAGAGCGCCCGGTGCCAGCTGGCCGCTTTTGAAAAGCGGGCGGCAGAGGCTGCGGGCAATGCTGATGTGGCGGAGGTCCTGCGGCGCAGCGAGAGCATTTACCGGCAGGCCGCCGGCAACTATAACGAGACACTGCATCGGCCATGGATCTATATTCCCGGGCGGCTGATGGGCTTCCACTATGAGGAGGCCGCGAAGGTCCCCGGCCGGGTACATATATAGATGAACAGGAAAGAGAAGCAATAAAAACCATTGGGAGGGTATTGTTATGCGCGATGAAATGAAACGGACGATGTTTGAACTGTTCGGCGTGGGCAGCGAGGATGACAAGGTGCTGGCCGCCGGCGGGAAAAAGCCTGTCGCAAAGCCGGAGCCGGTAAAGACCGCGCCGGTGCAGGCACCGGTACAGCCTGTGGTGAAGGCCAAGGCCGCCAGCTATCTGGCTGCGGGCACTTCACTGGAGGGCACACTGCGCTCTGACGGCGATGTGGAGATCGCCGGAGCATTCAAGGGCGAGGTCATTACCACCGGCACGGTGACGCTGCGCTCGGTCATCCAGAGCAATATCACCGCCGGCAGCCTGAACCTCATCGGCTGTACGCTGACCGGTGATGTAAAGGTCACGGGCACCGTTACCGTCAGCGAGGATTCTCAGGTGACGGGTAACATCAACGCCAAGGAGCTGCTGTGCGCCGGTAAGGTCAACGGCGATCTGGAGATCACCGGCGGCACTACCCTGGAGGAGAAGGCTCAGATCAGCGGCGGCCTGGTGACGGGCACTCTGGCGGTGGTCAAGGGCGCGGTCATCCGCGGCGGCGTGGAGATCAAGGCGTTCTCCGGCCCGGCCAAGCAGGAGCCTAAGCAGGAGCACAAGCAGGAGCACAAGGCCAACTGACCGCAGTCGTGCGATCAGCGTCCGCATAGCGGACGCTGGTACAGGAGGTATATATTATGGGCCTGTTCAGCAACAATGTCCAGTATGCCGGCGGTTTCATTGAGCAGGAGGACGGCCCGGTTATGATCGCCATGCTGGACGGCATCGGCATGAATGGCCTGTATTTCCGCCTGTATATGGGCGAGTAAGCTGTGATAGAAAAGGAGCACCCGGCCGGGTGCTCCTTTTTGCTTTTTTATTCTTTCGTCTCGTCCGCGTCCTCTGTTTGAGGCAGCAGCGTTACCTCCGCCGCATTCACCTGATGGTCCAGAATGGAGGTCACATGGATCCGCATCCCCTCAGCCTCCAGCGTAATGTCCTGCGGGCCGTCGTCGGGTATCATGCCCAGCGCGTCGAACACCAGGCCGGTCAGGGTGTCATGCTCCTCCTGGTCCAGCTCGATGCCAAGTGCATCCTCCAGATCGTCCAGCTCTACGTTGCCGGTGATGACCAGGGAGCCATCCTCCCGCTTTTCGATGCGGGGCTCATCATCGTCCGGGATGTTGCTGTCGTCGTTGCCCAGGTCGCCCACCAGCTCCTCAACCAGGTCGTTCAGCGTCACGATGCCCACCATGCCGCCGTACTCGTCCAGCACCACGGCCAGGGGATTGCCGGTACGCTTCATGTTGCGGAACAGGGCGTCGGCCTTAATGGTCTCCGGCACGAAGTACGGCGTGCGGACGGCGCCGGCCATTACGCTCTCCCGGCTCTTATCCGCCAGACGGAAGTACTCCTTGGCGTTCAGAATGCCCACCACATTGTCCGCACTGTCCTCGCACACGGGGTAGCGGGTGTGCCGCGTGTTGTGGATGGTCTCGGCCCAATCGTCCATGGTGTCGTCCAGCCACAGCAGATCCACGTCCGTGCGGTGGGTGGCGATCTCCTCGGCGGTCAGGTCGTCAAACTCAAAGACATTCTGGATGAACTCCTTTTCCTCATGGTCGATGCCGCCGTGCTCGCTGCTGGCATCCACCATCATGCGGATGTCCTCCTCGCCCACCTGCTCCTCGGCCTCGTTGGGATCAATGCCCAGCAGCCGCAGTATGCCGTTGGTAGACGCGCTCAGCAGCCACACGATGGGCGCGAACAGCTTGGAGATGACAGTGATGAGCCCGGAGATGTTCAGCGCTACCTTCTCCGACTGCTTCATGGCGATCCGCTTGGGAACCAACTCGCCGAACACCAGCGTGAAGAAGGACAGGATCAGCGTGATCAGGATCACGGCGAGGGTGTTCAGCGTGGCGGGCGGGATCGTTACGCCCAGCCCCACCAGCCAGTCCACCAGCGGGTCGGAGAAATTCTCCGCCGCGAAGGCGCTGCCCAGAAAGCCCGCCAGGGTGATGGCTACTTGAATAGTGGCCAGGAACCTGGCCGGCTGGGCCGTCAGCCGGCTGAGCCGCCTGGCCTTCCGGCTGCCCTCCGACACCATTTTGCTCAGCTTCACCTCATTCACCGAAAGTACGGCGATCTCCGCGCAGGCGAACACGGCGTTCAGGGCGATAAGCACCACCTGTAAAAGCAATAACCAACCTATTGAGGTATCCAAATTTTGTCTCCTTTCCCGGGCTCCGCTGCTTTTGCGGAGCACCTCCTCTCGCTTTTTGCGCGATGTAAAAAGCGCAAAAGACACGGCCTGTGTGCCTCGCGCACAGGTCATGTCTCACGTCATTCTCTGTTGTTCTGATCTCGTTCAGGGCAAGAGTCGCTGCCGGCTGTGTCCATCCTGTGATAGAACCTCCCTGTATTTTTGGTTATGTTTTATTATACAGATGTGTAGGGGATATGTCAATATGACCGGAGGGAAAAGTGCCGCGGACGTCATGGCTATGCCGCGCCGAA
>JABLTP010007616.1_pt1 | contig 11965 bp, 12 predicted proteins | sample 7160111 | NCBI WGS metagenome assembly JABLTP01 (sample SAMN14651227, study PRJNA627086) | human gut metagenome | isolation source: feces | host: Homo sapiens
ATGAAACAGACTGTCAAAACCTCCCGCGCTGCCGGTCAGCTGGAAAAGATGTTCCGCGAGCTCAACAAGCACTACTTTGCAGGCAAGCTGCCCGAGCCCATCATCAGCCTGAAAAAGACCCCGTCCGCCTATGGTCATATCACCTGTTCCAAAGTTTGGCAGGCAGGCGGCGAGAACAAGTACGAGATCAATATTTCCTCTGCCACACTTGACCGCCCCATCGAGGAGACCGCTTCCACCCTGCTGCACGAGATGGTGCACGAGTACTGCATGGAGACCGGTATCAAAGACACCAGCAACAACGGGGTCTACCACAACCGACGCTTTAAGGAGCAGGCCGAGGCACACGGCTTGACTGTCGACCACCACGAGAAATACGGCTGGACCATCACGAGCCCGTCCGAAGAGCTGCTGGACTTCATCATCTTCCAAGGCTGGCAGGACATCCAGATGGGCGAGCGGCTGGCATGGTCGGATATGGCAGGCACCGGAGCAGGGAGCAAGGCACCCGGCAGCAGTCAGACCGGAGCGCCCAAACCTCCCAAGGCAAAGAGTAGCACCCGGCGGTGGGTATGTCCCAAGTGCGGAACCATCATCCGGAGCACCAAGGAAGTGCGGGTCATCTGTGCGGACTGCATGGAACTGTTCGTAATGGCTGACTAAATCATAGCAGGACAGAGAGCGAGGGCACGAGTGAGAGTAGTGCTATATATAAAAACAGGAGGCTCCTCATGGATACTTATAAAATTGCTGTTGACACCTTTCTTGCCGAGACGTCCGAGTGCAAAGCCAGTGGGTGCGCCGTTTTTTCCGGGGCAGACATCGCGTTCCAAGACATCCAGCTGCACACGCACCGGAACAAGTCAGAGCTGCATTTCATGGCCGGACACACTATGCTTTCCATCCCCCTTGCCAGCATCCTGAGCATTGAAAAGCTGGTACTGCGGGATATCCAGACCACCGAATATGAGGTCACTACCAAAGAGGGCGGCACCATTACCCTTGACGTTGTTTAAAAGTGCCACCCGTAAAACAGAGATCCGCCGGGCTGTGAGAGGACGCCCATTATTTAAAGGAGAGCGGCTATGACCATTATATCAGAACGCCTGCAGTACCTGCGCCTGACGCACGGCTATACCCAGACCGAGCTTGCCCGAACCATGGGTGTGACCCGCCGGGCAGTCTACGCATGGGAGCACGATAAATGCCCTGAGATTCCCCGCCTGATCCAGCTCGCCCAATTCTATCAGGTGTCGACTGATTATCTGTTAGGGCTGACCGAGTGAGGTGCACCCCGCTACCGGAGGCCTTACCGGAGACTTTTTGCCTACGACAACGCGACCTTTTTTAAAAGTGCAATTGCAAGTCCATCTTATCGGACGCATCGTTTGGTAGACTTCAGGTACAGCAAAGCAAACACACTTCAAAATACAGGAGGATAATATTATGGCAGGCGCTTTTTCGTTATTTTTAGGCATGTTGGGTCTTGGTACAGCTGGTGCAGTCAGCGCGGGACAGAACGCAAAAATCAAGAAGGCAGATTATCAGTATGGCGAGGAGCATGGCCTTCATGGCACCTCTGAGGTCCTGCAAATGCGGGAGCGCGTGCGTAAAGAATGGTGGAGCATCTGCGGCAAAACCTACAACGCATGTGAGCGGCCTGCATCGAGTTACGGCGACCTCAGCAGAACCCCGTGGTGCTATCTGAAAAAGCGCTGGTTCATTGATCATCTGAACAAAAAGGGCATCCCTTATGATGATCTGGTCGTGGATGATGTTACTGGCGTTACCTTCTACGAGAGCCAGAAAAGAACGTCCCAAGCCTATATGAGAAAGCTGCGGTAATAGACATCGCGCCTATCGTCACCACTTCTATCAGCAGCAGGAGGTAAGCTTATGACAGAGCTCTGCCGCTCAGACACGAGTAGCAGGGCTCTTTTTTACTTGGTATCCGGTCAAGAAGTGAACTTAAAGAGCGGCGTTTAATATCAGACAGCAGATATCCCGGCGGATTTGCGGCTTGATTATTATTTTCACCACTTTTGAGCATATCCATTTGCGTCGTGAAATGCGACGGAATTATAGTGCGCATCCCCGCTTTGGGCCACGGGTGACATTCTGGGCATCCATCTATGGGGTCTCATACGGCGATTCCATCAGCGCCAACAAATCATATCTTGACGCATTGAGTTCCGTAATCAAATTAAGTACTGAGGTCAGAAATCACATACAGACCGCCTCGATCCACTTTCAACCACCCTCAAAATGAGGGTCGGTGAAAAAAGCAGGACGAATACACGAGAATTTGTGGTGTACACCTTGCGTGGTGTCATGGAGATCTGCCGCTACAGCACACATCCCGGCGGATTTGCGGCCTTTGAAACGATATGGAACTTGTGCACAGTTCTGGTTATATCTGTTTGAGATCACACATAAGAAAGACGCTCTTGACCCATTGAGCTCGTTGGTCAATTTGACCAATGAGGTTGGAAATCATACGCCGACACGTCTTGTTCCTCTTTCAACTCGTCCCAAAACGGTACGGGTTGAGATCACACGTCTTGATTCGCTTTCAAGGGTACTCAAATTGAGTACGGTTGAGAGTAATAGAACGGTAGCCCATGATGTCATCTGTTACAGCTTGCGCGGTTTCATGTAGCTTTCTCACTACAGCACCCATCCCACGACCAACGCCCTTATAGACTGTATATACCATCACCAAACACCCTGTCGCCCGCTCCTATCCCCTGCCGATTCACGCCGCCGGGCATCCAAGGTTGCATGGGATCTCTGCCCCGAGCGCGTTCAAGAGCTGGCCGGCTATCCTCTGAATGGTCGCCCTTCTGCCGTGACCATGCTCAAGCTGCTCTAATAATGGTGTCGCCCGCTACGATGATCTCCCTATTCTGAAATAGGCGCCCTTCAACAGCAACACCCCGCTACTCTATGTCGAGCAGTGGGGTATTTTTGTGTCTTGATTCGATTTCAACTACCGTCAAAATGACGGGTGTTGATGGTACAGTTAATCGCAAAAAAGCGAAATACCACAAAATTGTCCGTCATAACTTGCGTGGCATCATAGAAAGTCGTCATGTACTATGCAGGGTTTTGTGCACCCCTCAAATCGAGGGCTACTGCGACCATCTACCGCCTTTATTTGAGCGCTATTGAGCTCTTACCGATTTGGATAATGTTCATTGGTCGTATCATCGATAGAATATGGATCTCGGCAGTCGTTTTGTCCACTGAACTTCTGAACCCAACTCGCTTTGTAGCATACCGCACAGGTGGTCGTGGAATGCGACTTCCTTTTGACAGCGCAAAATTCTGCCACGAAAGGATGTCCACCACGCAGACGCCCTTGTATTATACGGTAACACGATATATTCCGTTTGATGTATACTTTTTAATGGTATCAAAGCCAGACAGAATCACACCGCAGCAGATGTTTTTCTCAACTATTTGAGATATTTCACTATGATCGAATCAATGGTGGGTTTCTCTCTTCTCCCACCCCCTCATCTTCTTTCCTTTTTTTCGTAAACACTTTAATATCTCGCACGCTCGATGCTCGCGAGTGAGATATCAAAGTATTCACGAATCACAAATCATAAATATATCATAAGTCTGTTATTTTCTCTTGTTCTCTGTTTTATTGTTCAGATTTGCGTCTATTTTTGTACCTATTTCTATATAGAGCGAGTACAATTTTAGACGCAAAATCTATCAAATTCGAGTCAATTCCCAAAATGTCTTCTGATAATATTCGCCTCGCTTTCGTATTTTGTCACTGATGATCTTGACACCATAGATTTGAAGTTTATGATTTAATGCGTCTTGCCCCATCGGACGTCCTTTATACTCTTTGAACATCTTCAAGGCCATGATGCTCTCGTACATTTCTTCCTTCAACATCGGCTGATTCAAGTGTGCGTTTATCCAGTCCACCACCGAATCAAAGCAATACGGCACCGTTTCCTCTGCTAACACCGGCGCATACTTTGCAAAGACCTTCTTATATGACGTTTCGAGCATTTCGTTAAGCAGCTCCAATTCACGCTTTAATTGCCGGACACCAAGCGGATTCACGCGGTACTCACCCTTTGCATCATCGAACTCCATGATCTTGCACTTTCTTATTTTGTTGTTGATACTATCGGGCGTTCCACTGTTTCGGAACACTTCAAAGGCCTCCGCCCCCGCAAGATATGCCACTGCAGGCTTCAGCTCTTCTATCACGATGGCCTTAAATTTCTTCAGGTCACCATAATACCAGTCCGCATCATAATCACGAAAATAGACCGTGCAGGTATCGTCGACATCAAGTGGGCGCTTTCGACCTGTTGACTGAATGATGTCCGTCGGCTTCCATTGGTCAATATACAGGTGTTTTACTGTGCGGTCTTTGATCTCGGTGCCTATGCCAAACGCCTTTGTGGTGAACAAATATTTTTTTTGGAGCTCTCTGTCCTTGATACAGTCCGTCAGCTTATTGAACATTTTGCCGTATTTCGGGTTGTTCTCGGAGCAGTAATAGGCAGCTGTATCGCCGAATATCTCCCTCATTTTGAGCAGGTCCTCGCCGGATGATACAAAGATAACGGCCTTTTCGTCTTCCGGGAGACTTTTTAGCATCCTGACCAGATTTTCCCTCGAATAGAAATATTTCTGCTTGATATGCTGGTAATCCTGCGGCAGTTTGTAGATGCGGTCTTCGGGAGTCTTTGAGGTCTCCTCCAGCAGCTTATAGGTCTCCTCGCCCGTTGCGCTCATATAGATAACCACATGGTCGGCTTCAGCCTTTTGCAGCACTTCCAGCGACAAATAGGTATTCATTCCATAAGAGGAAAAATCTGTAAAATAGTGACATTCATCCGCGACAATGTACTTGAAATCCTCCAGATACTTTTTCAGCGACGCCGGGTCGTTCCTGTATTTCGTCTCAATATTCTGATAGGTCCGAACCTCTAGCATGTTCTCGTAGAACGCATCATAGGTCATTGCTATTTCCGTTGGCTCATCATCGGCCTCGGCAATAGCGGCTTCCGTTCTGCGTTGGAGCATCTCGGCGTGAAGGGTATTCAGCGGGCAGAGGCATAGAACCCGGCCTATGGTCGTATTTTTCAGCATCTCATCGACAAGCCAGCTCACCAGTTTCTTAATGATAAATTCGTTCTTGCCGCGTCCGGTTCCCATATCCAGAAGGACTCTTCCGTTCCCCCAATGCTGGAATGCATCACCGATCAATTCTGAAGCATACGCCCACCGCTCCTTCTCCGCCGGGGTGTTCTCTCCTGTCCGTCCCAATGGCACGATTGCTTCTGCAGGCACCACCTCCACCTCTGGCACTTCCTCTGTCTCCTGAACGGCACAGCACCCTTCCTGCGGCTCGGCAGGCTTTGGCGTCTGTGGACTGGATGTTTCCTCTGCCTCTGCTGCCTGTCTGGTTGGCTCTGCCCCTTGTTGTATAAGCGTCTCCGCTGCAGTTGCCTCCGGTGCTATTACCCCTTGTGCAGTCGCGTCCACAGCCTCCTTCTCCGGTGCTGTCAGAGCTCCTATTGCATCTGGCGCATTTCCTTTGGCAGCTTCTGGCACGGCATCCCTTATAGTGTCTAGGTCATCATCCTGTACGCTGTCCGGTGCAGTGTCCCCTGCCCTCTCTGGCACATCCCCTTCGGCAGCGTCTGGGACGTTGTCTGGCACCGTGTCTGCAGCGCTCTCCGGCGCATCCCCTGATACATCACCCGGCGGGGTATCCAATGCCTCATCCAATACCGCGTCCTGTGGGGTGTCTGGCGCACTCTCTGGCTCCATGGAACAGGGCATATCCCCGGCGGCTTGCTCTGTGGCGCGCGTGGCCGCCTTCTGTACCTCCAGCTCTGCCCGTCTCTCCTCCGGCGTCATCTTGTTCCAGCGCAGGAACCTGTCCATCTCTTCCATCGACTCCTGCATCGTCATTTTTTTAGGGTCCTTGGAGCAATGGAATTCCAGTTCCTCCTCGGGCAGCTGCTCCTCTCCCTCACGTTCCTTCAGGTAGTCCTCATATTCGTAGGTTCCGTTCTGTTCATCCAAAAGCTTCAGGAAAAAACCGCCAAATGGCCAATGTGTCTTTTTATCACTCATATATTGATGTTTCTCCTATAATAATATAAGGCGCACAGCCCAGCCATCTTGCCAGACCATGCGCCGGTTTATCAGCACCTGCCAGAAAAAAGCTCTGGTCAAACGCTTCGTTCTGTGCTATTATAGGGGCGGGAACTTCAATGACAAATACATATTCCCGTCTCTACAGCCGCTTTGCCTGCGCCAACAGGTAAGGCGGTTTTTGTTTTACTGTTGCACATGGGCCTTCGCCTCGAGTGCTGCCGCCGCTTCTGCAAACCTCCGCATGGCGCTGCTGTAGCCAATTTCAAAGGAACTCTCGGCAATAGGCGCAACCAGCCCTTCCAGAATTTCAGATAAGATCGCGTTCTGTGCTTCACCCAAATACGGTCGAACAAGCACATCCAGCTGATGAAAGCTTGCCTCCACAGCACGTTTGAACTTCTCTTCATTCTGCTTGATCTCGTCAGTGGTCTGAAATACATCTTCTAAAAAGCTCATTTTAATCTCCTTTTTTAGCATAACACTGCTTCTGGACGTCCTGCCCATTCCACAGCCTGCTCATTTGCTTGGGCGCGCTGTTCACTGCCGGTACCCACCTTTACCGCAGCTTTTTTATTGTCAAGCGCCTTGCATATGCTAGACGTTTTTTGTTTGCTTCGGATCATGTCTCTGGCACCTCATTGTCCTTGTGCCCTTCAAGCTCAACGCTCATCTCTGGGGTCAGCGTTCTGGTAAACTCCAAGTATGCCTGAATCCCCAGCTCTACCGCATATTGCTCTGCTTGGGCCATCAGTTCTGCCGACAACCGCGCGATCCTATTCTTGTCCGCCTTATCAACCGGAAGGTCCTCCAGCGCCCTCTCCAGCGCGTCTGCAGCCTTAACCAGCGGCTCACACAGTTCACGCGTCTGCCGTGGGATGATCAAATATCCTTCTTCGCCCAGCGATACACTCAAAATGTCCACGCTGCAGGTCTTGTTATCCGTCATAATCTTCCTCCTTGTCCTTTACATTCCACACCATCGTGCCGCCCGGGGATTCACAAACTCCGGCTTGAACGTCACATTGGGGAAATTCACATCCATATAGTTTCCGAACTCTTCCGTCGCCGCCTCTTCGCTGTAATCGGCCAGTGCATCCACCGTTTCCAACGCCTGCAACAGACGAATGCGCCCCGTATTCCGATCATGCCCCATCTGCACAAGCTCACTATCGGTCAGTTCATTGCAGAGCTCATAGGCGGCGGCGATATAGCTTCGCAGTACAGGCTTTGGTTCAAGCCGCACCTCATAATAGTAGGTCGGCTCCTCTGCCACCTCCTGAATGACAGCCTCCATGCTGCAGCAGATCTCCAGTTCGGGGTTGCCTTCTGCATCTGAGGTAGGCGTAATAGTCATATCCGTACCATCGCAAAAACGCACCGTAATGCCTTTACCGACCGTGGAATCCCTTTGATCCGGGCAGATGCATCCGCCCGCCGGGATCGTTTTCCCGGACAGCGCTGCGCTCAGAATAAGCGACGCTTCCTGCTCTTCTTCAGGTGTTTCGGCATGGACCTCGGCACCGTTCATGTAGATATCGATCATAGTCGTATCCCTCCTGTTTGGTTGATTAAAAAATCGTATCAATGTCCGGATCGTCCAGCTCATCCAGCTCGTAGTCATATGCCGTGGGGACAATTTTTTCGTCCGCATCATTCTGGTAGGGTACAGAATAGCAGTCGATTTTCAGTAACGCCCGTCCATCATCGCTGAGGTACGGCAAGAAGGTGATCATCATATCACACTCCATATCCGGCTCATCGGCCAGCTTCAACGTAATTCCTTCGCAGGGATTCAGACCGTGGTGGGGTGTTTCTGTGCAGGCATCGTAGATCAAAGCCTTCCCTTCCAGCACATCCTTCAACGCACATAGCGCCGATGCGTCATTCTTACGACCATTCGTCCGGATCGTTACTGCATCTTCGTGATTGTAATTCATCATTATACCTCCTGCGCGATGCGCGCACATGTAATTTTTTTGCAGGCTTCTTTTGCATTTGTGGTTAGCATAGTCAAACCTCTTGCTCGTACTGCAGTGTCAGGATACCGCTGCTTGTCTTCTGTTCACGGCTTCACCCCCTCCATCATCTCATCTTCCAGTGCACTCTTCATTACACGGACGCCCATCTCGAACCCTTTCATGAAGCAAAATTCCATTCCCCTGTGTGCTGCCTGTACAGACAGATGGCAGATATCCGACAGGACGCTCTGCGGCATTCCTGTTGCCAACGCATAATCCTCCAAGTAGCGTTCAAATGCGTCTGCAGCTTCCTTGAGCTCCGCCGACTCTCTGAGGTTCACCAGATCATTCAGGTTCACATAGAGTTCCTCCTCATCGTCAATCAGGTTCTCTTTTACGTTATTTTCAACCATGTTATAGCTCCTTTTCCTTAAAATTCACTTTCGAAAACAGATGCATTGTCGGTATAGTGCTCGCCTTAGTCGTAATTCGAGACCCTCTGGTACATTTTCTCGACGGTCTCCTCCGTAACGCATCTGATAAGCAGCTCCGGCTCGCCCGCCTCATTCAGGATAGGCCTGATCCGCAGCATTGTGCCGTCGTCCAGATAGTACAGCAGCCCCTTGCGCAGCGGAGCATCGTAAAAGCAGGGCATGATGCACATCCCCGTGTCGGCCGTCTTTCCAGCCAAGATGTTGTTGAGTGTCGCCTCTGCATACTGCTCCTCTTCACGGTTCTCGGGCAGAAGATTTGCATCATTGAAGTAAAACTCGATCATATCAGTTCTCCTTTCATTATGCACATTTGTTGTTTTTCAGAGCCATAACAAAGGCCTTATCCGCCGGGCAGATGGACTGCAGCAGCCCCCGCGCCTCGCTCTCCAACCGCTGGAGTTCGGCACGCACCTGCTCCCATTCCTTCAGCTCCCCGCTGGCGACTCCCTCACGAATTGTGCGTCTTACAGCTTCTGCCAGCGCTTCCTCCAGCCTTGCATGATAGGTACAAATATCGTACTCCACCCCGCCATCGGCCTTCGTATGCGCCTTTTTCAACGCATAATACACGCTGCTCGCGTCCAGATAATAATTCTTCCAAATTTTTAGCAATTTCAACACCTCCAAATTATATTTTTTGTTTATTTTGCCAGAGTCCACGCACAGTTTCCCTTGTTGGCAGGGTGCTGCACGGGCTCTATGTTCTATCTGTCATATGGTCCTCCTTTTGAATTGAATCGTGTTTTTTAGAACGGTCTTGCTGTCTGCTCCCAACAGTGCCAAAGCGGGTCAGATCTTTCACCCTACTAGCGCTATGGGATTTTCAGCGGTCTACTGCACTGCATGCTACCTCCTCCTTTTTGCCCCTGTCATGGCGGTCGTAACCTTGCAAAGCAGAGCTCAACATTGCAAAGGCAGAAATTGCGTTTTTTCGCTTTTCATCGACATTTTTCGCCAACATTGCAAAATTGCAATTATACACCCTCTGCAGCCGTTACGCCACTGCCGCGCTCCATGTCAGGGCTGTAACGCCGCAGACTCCGACCTCTGGTACACTTTGCCGGACGTTTTTGATGAGATCTTCGTTACTCAATGCGCTGCGCGCATGGTTATAGGTGCTTTCACTGCATCCAGTTTTTTCTAGAACCAGCCGCTGAAGCTCCTTGCTGACCATACGGTTCCCCGGGGCGGCATTCAACGTACGCAGGATCTCTCTCTGAACTTCTGCATACTTCTGCCCTTTATTGTCCGGCTTCTCCCGACAAAAATCCTCGTCCTTCCAATCCGAAGTCGAGTCTAACTTCAGCCTTACCGTCTTGATCCCCCTGACCTCTACCGTCTCGGTGGTAAAAAGGATCGTATCCGCCAGTACACCATAGCTGCTCTTTTCGTGGGAGACGTAACTTTTGCTGCCATCCCTCGTATGCCCCATAATCAGCACGCTGCGGGCGGTGTCCCATAGTTCACCCGATCCATTCAGGCGCTTGCGCCCAAACGCGGATGGATTTTTGTTGGTATGCGTCACCAGTAGGATGGCAAATCCATGTTGCTGTGCCAGCATGCGCAGGTCTTGAAGCACCTTCCGCATCTGTTGGCGGTTGTTCATATTGGCAGAATTTGGCAAAAACGCCTGAAGCGGGTCAATAACCAGCACCAGCGGATCCGCCGCAATGATCCAGTTCACCAAATCCGGGTCGCCGAGATAGGGCATTTTCCCTTTCTTTTCGTAGTATGCATCAGAATCGATCACCACAACCTTGCCCAGATCAGCACCAGCAGCAGCCATACGCGGGCACAGCACAGCATCGATGGGGTCCTCGCCCGCAAGGATCACAACGTTGCCCGTGCGCTCGGGTGCCTGCGGAAAAACCTCCGTAGCCTCGCCCATGGTCAGGGATCTCGCGATCTGCGCCACGAACTGCCCCTTGCCTACACCGCCGTCACCGCAAAGCAGCGTGATTTCGCCGCACTGCAGACGTCCGGATGCCAACATTTCATGATTTTTGGGCGTCACATCGCTCAACCGCTGAAGAACAACGCCTCTCTGGTTCAAAGCATCCAGCTCAAGCTCCGCTACTCCCCCGGCGAGGTCTGCGGGCGCTGCAACGGGCGCGATATCCTGTACCACCCCCTCGTCAGCCACCTGTGCCTTCATGGGCAACTGCAGCAGATTCGTATTGAAAATGTCATTTTTTCCATGTTCACATTCCTCCTTGTCCAAATAAATTTTTGACGATGTTCAGTTTTCAAGGTGCTCCACCCCGCTTTCACAGGGTAGTCGCCTGCTCCGCCGTTCAAGGGCAGCTCCCGAGTCGCCTCGGTCACCGCCCCCGCACGTGGGACGCGCTCGTCGGGATGTCGAGCACGTCCGGGGCATTCCCGGCCGCTCTCTCCTCCTCGGGTGCATAAGCATAACACACTTCCGATTGCTTGTCCAGTGGTTTTTCAAAAAAAGTTTTACCAGACGCGCTGCAAGGCGTCTCTGACTCGCTTTTCTTGTTTTTGCTGTAGACCGATACGTTGGCTGTAAAAAGCCGTTGCAGAGGCTCCTAGGTGCGTTTGCGGCCACATAAATACCATATCATAGGCTGTAAAAACTGTCAAGGGTCGCTCGCTCCCTTCTGCCTCCCCACAATCAGCGCATTAGTATACTAGTTATGTATTTTTGTAGGTTTGTCTTGCCTCTCCAGCCTGCGCAATAAACATATCAAAATACTAGTCATATCTATTTATCATTCCATTCTGCTTTCGTATCCCGCACAACAGCATATCAACGCACTTGTTATGTCGCCTTGTCGGGATCAACTCCGTCATTGCATCTAACCCGCTTTCCGTACGCTACTGTTGTCAGTATTCTCGATTTCCATTCCTGTACTTTTCTCAATCATTTGAATCTATCCTGTTGATTCCATAATGTTGCTTTTTTGTATTAGAATTCATGAATTTCAAATCAGCAAAATTTCGCTAAATTTTAATGGTCATTTTTATTCGTTGTATCGTTTTATTTTCTTTCGTTAATTTTCAAAGTCATTCAACTCACCTTATTATAAATATATAAATACCTTATTATAATATATAGGCATTCCTTAACTTTTCTTTAACGCAAAAGATTTCATCGCATTATCGTCTATTTTTTCGCATTATTTTTCCGGCTATGTTTTTTCTTTTTATAAATAGATATAGACTCACTTCTTCACTTCTTCACTTTTCATTGTTCTTCTTTTACAATCGAATCAACAGAATTAAAACAAAAAAGCAGCCCCACCACCCGGCGGGACCACTCTTGAAGTGTACGATTCAGTTTTTACAGGTTCATCAGGGGGCTGGTCTGGGTGCCGCGATCCACGATGTCCTTATCCTTGATGC
>JABLTP010063439.1_pt1 | contig 11960 bp, 9 predicted proteins | sample 7160111 | NCBI WGS metagenome assembly JABLTP01 (sample SAMN14651227, study PRJNA627086) | human gut metagenome | isolation source: feces | host: Homo sapiens
CGGCGCCCGCCCGCGCGGCACCACCGTAACGGTGAACGATCTGTTCTATAATACGCCCGCCCGCATGAAGTTCCTGAAAAAGGACGTCAGTGAGGGAACTTTTGTGGCGGATATCGTTCTGCATGAAGCGTTGTCCCACCCGGAAATTGCATTCCGTTTTCTGCGGGACGGCAAGCAGCAGTTCATGACCCCCGGTGACGGCCAGCTGCGCAGCGCTGCCTATGCGGTGCTGGGGCGGGAGTTTGCCCGCGACCTGCTGCCGCTGGATGGCGATGGCGGCGTTTATAAAGTGACCGGCCTTGTCACCCCGCCGCGCGCCTGCCGGGCGTCTCGCAGTGCGCAGCATTTTTACGTCAATGGCCGCTATGTCAAAAACCGCACCATGATGGCTGCGCTGGAAAACGCTTACAAGGGTACCCTGATGCAGGGCAAATACCCCGGCGCCATCCTGCGCGTTGATATGCCGGCGGACCTGGTGGACGTCAACGTACACCCCGCCAAAACCGAGATCCGTTTTGCGCGGGAAAGCGATGTGTTCGATGCGGTCTACCGCACGGTGCGCGCGGCCTTGGCTGCCCCCGGCAGCGGAGAGTGCCGCTTTGATTTGGGCCATGTGGCAAAAGAAAATCCCCAGCCCGCCCCGCAGCAGACAACGCTGCCCGGCAGTGCTCCGGCACAGTCCAACCCCCAGCGGCCTGCGGTTGCACCGGCCCAGCCGCCGCAGCCGCAAAAGCATTTCAACACCCTTTCCGCGGCAGAGTACCGCGCATTGAATAAGCTCACGGCCCCGGTGCCTGCCCGCACGCTGCCCGGTACCAGCGGAGTGATGGAGCTGAACTCGGTGCGGGCACCATTTAATGCACCCAGCACCCCGCAGTTTGCCGCCCCCGCGCCGCACACGGCACAGGAGGACCTGCTGGACATTCTGCCCGACCTGCCGGAACAGCAGCCCAAGGCAGAACCCGCTGTAACCACAGCCCTCGCGCAGCAGCCTGCCCCGGCCCAGCTGGAAAATATTGAATCACCGGAACTGCCGGAAGAGGAAAAATCTGCCACCGGCCTGAGCGCACTGCCCATCACTCACAATGCCCCAACTGCCCAGGCGGACATCCCGCCGGAGCAGACGACCTTTGCCCCGGCACCCGCCAGCCTGCCGCTGCGCGTGGTGGGGGAGGTATTCAAAACCTACATCATCACCGAGCGCAACAATGAGCTTTGTCTGATTGATAAGCACGCCGCACATGAGCGCATCCTGTTTGAGCAGCTCGCCAAGGATTACGGCAGCGTGCCGTCTCAGATGCTGCTTGTCCCCGTGCAGGTCAACCTTTCCGCTGAGGAAAAGCAAGCTTTGCTGGCCCACCAGGAACTTTTGCAGAACAGCGGTGTGGAAGTGGATGATTACGGCGGCTTTACCGTTGTGGTACGTGCCGTTCCCGCGGATGTGCCGGTGGACGATGTGGGGGATATGGTGCTGGAACTGGCCAACCATTTGCTGAACGGCGGCCGCGATGCCCTGCGGGAGAAAACCGAGTGGGTACTGCATTCCATTGCCTGCCGCGCCGCCATTAAAGCGGGGGACAGGACCACCACCGATGAAATGCTGGCCCTGGCCCAGAAAATTATGGACGGCAGTGTGCCGCCGTTTTGTCCCCATGGCCGCCCCTGCGTGCTGAAGCTGACCCGGAAGGAGCTGGAAAAACAGTTTGGACGCCTTGTATAATGCCGCTAAGCCCCGCGTGGTTGCCATTGGCGGACCGACGGCAACTGGTAAAACCGCACTCTCGGTCGCCTTGGCCAAACGCTTTGGCGGCGAGATCATCAGTGCGGATTCCATGCAGATCTATCAGGGGCTGGATGTTGGCACTGCCAAAGTGACCCCGGAAGAAATGCAGGGGGTGCCGCACCATCTTGTCGGCTTCCTTGCGCCGGAACAGGCGTTCAGCGTGGCGGATTTTACCACCCTTGCGGGAAAAACCATCACCCAGCTGACGGCACAGGGCAAGCTGCCGCTGGTTGTGGGCGGCACAGGGCTGTACATTACCAGCCTGCTCAACGGCATTGGCTTTACGCCGGAAAAAGTGGATCCCGCCATCCGGCAGGAGCTGCAAGCCCGCCTGCAGGCGGAAGGCTCCCATGCGCTCTATGCAGAACTTGCCGCGGTGGACCCGGGCTATGCCGCCAAGGGGCATCCCAACAACACCTCTCGGGTCATCCGTGCTTTGGAACTGTACCGTGCCACCGGCCGCAAGATGAGCGCTGAGCGCGAGGCCGCCCGTCCGGCGGAAAAACCTTACCGTTCACTCTGTCTCTGCCTGACCTGCCGCGACCGCACCCTTCTTTACCAGCGGATTGATACCCGCTGTGACCGTATGATGCAAAGCGGCATTCTGGAAGAGGCCAAACTGGTGTATGACCACCGCGATACCTACCGCACCGCGGCGCAGGCCATCGGCTACAAAGAGTTCTTCCCATATTTTGAGGGAACAGCAGACCTGGAAAGCTGCCTTGCGCACCTCAAGCAGGCTTCCCGCAATTATGCCAAGCGTCAGCTGACCTGGTTCCGCCGCCAGACGGACGCTGTGTGGCTTTACCTGGAAGACGGAAACCTGGAACAGCAGGCGGCAGAACAGACCGAAGCGTTCCTGGCGGAAAACAACGCTTGAAATGCAGTAACAATATCGCTATATATAAAAGATAAAACCAAAGGGGGGATACCCAATGCATGAACAGAATGAAAGCCAGCCCAAAGCATTCATAAAAATTCTTTTTGCCCTGTTTACGGCGCTGCTGGTTGTGGTGCTTGGGTATCTCTGTATCCAGATTTACACGATCTTCCACCGAACTTACAAAACCGAAACCGCCATTGCCTACACCATGTCGGATAACATCACGCTGAAAGGCGTGGCAGTGTTCCAGGCAGTGGATGTGCCTGGCAGCGGCAACCTGGGATATGTGGTGCAGGATGGTGAGCGCGTCAGCGCGGGCACCATTCTGGCGGAACAGTATACGGATGATTCCCAGGGAGCAATGCGGGAACGGCTGGACCGGTTGGATCGTGCGATTTTGCTGCTGACAAAGTCGGAAAATTCCTCCGGCAGCGATCTTTCGGTTCTGACCACCCAGACGCGCACGGCGCTGTATAACCTGCTGGACCAGATCGACACAGCATCTTACGGCGCAATTCAGGATGCTGCGGAAGATTTTTTGCTGGCGCAAAATAAACTGCAGATCAGCACCGGCCAGGCGGCGGGCTTTGGCGAGGTGCTGGCCAGCCTGCAGGCCGAGCGGGACGGCATTGCTGCCCAGCTGAACGGCCTGCAGACGATCGAAGCGGATACCAACGGGTATTTTGTCTCATCCGAAAGCGCCGCCCCGGTGGTGCGGGATCCCACGGAGCTGGATGCCATGAGCCCGGCTGATCTGCAAAAGATGATCAACGCAGGGGAGACTCCGTCCAATGCCGACCTTGCCGGGCATATTGTAACCGGGTTTTCCTGGCGGTTTTATGCCGTGTGTTCGGCAGACCTTGCCGAGCGGTTGAACGGCCTGTCCCGCGTGAGCATCAGCGTTCCGGGCAAACAGGAAGAGCCTTTGGCTGCCACCGTGGTGGATGTGACCACCGACGAAGAAACGGGCCTTGCCAAAGTGGCGCTGGAATGCCGCAGCATCAATGCTCAGGTGCTCTGCCTGAATTATGAGGAAGCCGAAATCAGCCTGCACACCTACCAGGGCATCCGCATTGACCGCAGGGCCCTGCATATCGTGAACGGCCAGCGCGGCGTATATGTCAAATACGGCGATTTGCAGCGCTTCCGCCGCATTACCATTTTATATGAGGACGATACCTACATCCTTGTACCGGAAGGCGGCAAAGTGGGGGAGGATAACGAGCTGCGCCTGTACGATGAGGTGATCGTGGAAGGCAGCAACCTGCAGGACGGCAAGCTGCTGTAAGGACAGAAAACGGGCGTTTTGCCCCACATTCTGTTATATTTGTATTGACAACGAAGCAAAAATGGAAGATAATAAATACTGTATAGTTGTGACAAAAGCCGATCGGGGCTTTTTTTGTGCAATTTATACAACTAAGCAAACGTAAGGAGTAACTGCCATGTCCATGATAGATGGTTTGAGAAACGTCCTCGGAATCAACCAGGATCCCGAAGCAGATTCCTATGTGGATGATAACGAAGAGGATGATATCTTCCCTGGTGGTGGTCAGGGCGGTTCGCCAGCCCCGGAAGAAGCCTACCCCACGCAGGAAACTGCTAAGCAGCACAGCAACAAGGTGGTCAACATCAATGCTACCACCCAGCTGCAGGTTGTACTGGTCAAGCCGGAACGTTTTGACGATGCTGCTGCCATTGCAGACCAGCTGAACGCAAAGCGCACCGTTGTGCTGAACCTTGAATCCACCAACAAAGAAGTCTCCCGCCGTTTGATCGACTTTTTGTCCGGCGTGGCTTACGCCAATAACGGCCAGATCAAGCGTGTAGCAACCAGTACATTCATCATTACCCCGTATAACGTTGATATTATGGGCGACCTGCTGGACGAGCTGGAGAACAATGGCGTCTTCTTCTGATACAAGGACCCGCGGCTTTGTGCCGCCGCAGAACGAGGATGAACGCTTTTTGATGCGCCGGGTGGAAGAACTCTGCCGTACCGCCATGCAGCGTGGCATCCCGCGGGCAACGGGCTTCCTTTCGGATCGCGAACAGGCCCTTGCGCAGGCCGCGCTCAACCGTGAGGGCTGCAATTTTGCCCGCTTTCAGGGCGGCTGGCCGGATGCGGAACGCAAAGTGCTCTGCATTGAACCACCGGATTCCTGGCCGGAAGAGCCAGTTGCGGTGCTGCATTTCACAGCGCCGCAGCAGGGCGGCAGCGCTGTGCCGGGCCACCGTGACTATCTGGGGGCAATCCTGGGTCTTGGCCTGGATCGTGCCTGTTTGGGGGATATCCTGCCGGATCCGGCCGATGCCCGCAGTGTGTATGCCTTTGTGCTGGAAGATAAGGCGGATTTTATTGCTTCCAACCTGACGGAAGCTGGCCGCAGCCCGGTGCATGTCGAGCGCTGCAATGCCGTGCCGGAAGAAGTCCTGCGCGGGCCGGAACGCCAGACGCAGGATGCAACGGTGCCATCTTTGCGGGCTGATACCGTATTGGCAGCCATGATGCACACCTCCCGCTCCATTGCGGCGCAGGCAATCCAAAGCGGCAGGGTGGAAGTGAACCACGTTCCGCTGCGCACCGCCCATGAGGATGTGTTTGAAGGCGATATCTTCACCGTGCGGGGCGTTGGGCGCTACCGTCTGGTGGCAATCGGCGGCAAAAGCCGCAAGGACCGCATCTTTATCACGTTTTATCAGTATTGAACATAAAACCTGAATGTGAAACCCATGGGCCGGGGCAGCCCGGCAGCCGTGCCGAACGGTAAAATTTCGGATACCATTCCGGGTGTGTGCCACCCGAAACAGGAGGAATTTGGATGATTGCTTCGGATGATGTGCGCCGCGTGACCTTTGACCGTGCCATGCGCGGTTATCGTTGTGAGGACGTAGACGATTACCTCAAACAGGTTGCGGACAGCATCGACAGCCTGGCCGCAGAAAATGATGACCTGCAGAAAAAGCTGGTCATACTGGCTCAGCGCATTGACCAGTACCGTGCCGACGAAGATACCCTGAGCACAACCATGATCAATGCCCAGCGCCTTGGCGAGAACGTCATCAAGGAAGCCAAGCAGAAAGCTGCCGAGATCATTCGTGCCGCCAACATTAAGGCGGAGGATCGTGAACAGCGCGCCCGCGATGAGGTGGAGCTGGCCCAGCAGGAGCTTGTGACAATAAAGCAGGAAGCGGATGCGTTCAAAAAGCGCCTGATGGACCTGTACCGCCAGCACATCGAAATGATTGCCAAAATTCCGGAGTATCACCCCAACCGTGCAGAACAGCAGGCCGCGCAGCCGCAGCCGGAACCGCAGGAGGTCCCGCAGCAGCCTGCACCCCAGCCGGTAGAACAGCCTGCCCCGGCTCCGCAGCCGGAACCGGAACCCAACCAGCCAATCCCGGAGGATGTCCCGGCTCCGCAGCCCGCAGCCCCGGAGAAAAGCTACCCGGCATATGAGGAACCGGAATATTACGAGGCTGAGCCGAAAGAACCCGCCCAGCCCGAAGAGCCGGAACCGGCTCCGGCACCTGCCCCTGGCCAGCCGCTGGACGAGGAAAAGATCGATACGGTAGAATTTGCCTTTGCCCCCAAAACAAAGCCAATCCTGCCGGACGATGATATGCCATCCGTTGCCGGGCTTTACGGCGGGGATATGCCGGAAAAGCCCGCCAAGAAATCCGGCTCCCGCAGCCGCGGCGCTTCGGCCCGCAGCACGGGCAAAAATGCCCGCAAAACCAAGAGCCCTGCCAAAGCGGAGCTTGACGCATTTGATGACATTGATTATGATGTTTGAGGTGCCGCATTTGTGCGTGCGTGTACCCCAAGCATTTTAAGACCTGCCTGAACGGTGCAGAACTGCCGGGGCAACCTGGTATACTGCGCTTTGGACAAGCCGCCATATCAGCTATAATAAGGAAATAGAGGAGAGTTGGAAACTTTGCCGCAGAATTACAATGATACCATCCATAAGATGGCTACCCCCTTTGAAATGCGTGCCGGGCTGCCGAAAAAGGAGCCCAAAATGCTGGAGGATTGGGAGAAAAACCACGTCTACGAAAAAATGATCGAACATAACGCGGATCTGCCGCGCTTTGTTCTGCATGATGGCCCTCCGTATGCCAACGGCAATATCCATATGGGTACTGCCCTGAACAAGATCATCAAGGATATCATCATCCGTGAAAAGAACATGTCGGGCTACTGTGCTCCCTATGTTCCCGGCTATGATACCCACGGTCTGCCCATTGAGCTGAAGGCTCTGTCCTCTCTGGGCGATAAAAAGGCCGGCATTTCCAAGCTGGAACTGCGCAAGATCTGCAAAGAGTTTGCTACCGAGCATATTGATGTGATGAACAGCCAGTTCGCCCGCCTGGGCGTTCAGGGCGATTTCGCCAACCCCTACCTGACCCTGCGCCCCGAATTTGAGGCACGCCAGGTGGAGATCTTTGGCGAGATGGCCAAGAAAGGCTATATCTACAAGGGCATGAAAGCCGTTTACTGGTGCCCGGAGGATCGTACTGCTCTGGCAGAAGCCGAAATCGAGTATGCCGAGGACGAGTGCGATTCTATCTATGTCCGCTTTAAGCTCACCGATGACCCCAACGGTGTTCTGGCCAAGTACGGTATCCCTCTGGACAAGGCATGGATCGTGATCTGGACCACCACCACCTGGACCCTGCCCGCCAACGTGGCAACCTGCCTGAACCCCAGCCTGGAGTATGCCTTCGTCAAAATCGGCGATGAATATCACCTGATGGCTGCTGGTCTGGTGGAATCCACCATGAAAGCCTGCCATATCGAGGATTACGAGGTTCTGGAGCCCCGCGTTCTCGGCTCTGAATTTGAGCTGATGCAGTATCAGCACCCCTTCCTGGACCGCAAGGGCCTGGTTATCCTGGGTGACCACGTTACCCTGGAAGGCGGCACCGGCTGCGTTCATACCGCACCTGGCCACGGTGTTGAGGACTTTGAAGTCTGCGTCAACCACTACCCGCAGGTTCCCGTTATTGTCCCCGTGGACGATGGCGGTTACCTGACCGAAGAAGCAGGCAAAGAGTTTGCAGGCCTTAAGGTCTGGGCTGCCAACAAAGTTATTCTGGAGCACATCAAGCAGTCCGGCCACCTGATGGGCGTGCAGCACATCACCCACCAGTACCCGCATTGCTGGCGCTGCCACCATCCCATCATCTTCCGTGCAACCGAACAGTGGTTCTGCTCTATTGATAAGTTCCGCGAAGAAGCCTATAAGGCCATTGACGAAGTCAAGTGGCAGCCGGCCTGGGGTCATGACCGTATGCACGGCATGGTGCGTGACCGCAGCGACTGGTGCATCAGCCGTCAGCGCGTGTGGGGTGTGCCCATCCCGGTGTTCTACTGCAAGAACTGCGGCAAGTACCACATCACCGATGCTTCCATCAAGGCTGTCAGCGACCTGTTCCGCAAGGAAGGCTCCGATGCCTGGTATAAGTACGATGCCAACGAGATCATGCCCAAGACTGAGGTCTGCGAATGCGGCGCTTCTGACTGGGAAAAGGATCCCGATATCATGGATGTCTGGTTCGACTCTGGCTCTACCTGGAGCGCAGTCTGCCGCGAACGTCCCGAACTGAACTGGCCCGCTGACCTGTATATGGAAGGCGCCGACCAGTTCCGCGGCTGGTTCCAGTCCAGCCTGCTGACCAGCGTTGCCACCCAGGGCGTTGCCCCGTACAAAGGCGTTCTGTGCCATGGCTGGGTCGTTGATGAGCAGGGCAAGCAGATGCACAAATCTGCCGGCAACGGTGTGGAGCCGTCCGAAATCATCCGCGATTACGGCGCTGACATCGTTCGTCTGTGGGTTGCTTCCAGCGATTACACCGTTGATGTGCGCGCAGGCAAGAATATCTTCAAGCAGCTGTCCGAAGCATACCGCAAGATGCGCAACACCGCCCGCTTTATGCTGGGCAACATTGGCGATTTCAACCCTGCCACGGATATGGTTGCCGAGGATCAGCTGTTCGAAATCGACCGCTGGGCACTCAAGAGCTGCAACAGCCTGACCGCCAATGTTCGTGCCGCTTACGATAATTACGATTTCTCCCGCGCTTACCACGCAATCTACAACTTCTGCGTCATTGATATGTCCAACTTCTATATGGACGTCATCAAGGACCGCCTGTACTGCGCGGACGAGCACGCACGCCGCTGCGCCCAGACTGCGCTGTACCGCATTCTGGTTGACTTCACCAAGCTGGTTGCCCCCATCCTGTGCTTCACCGCCCAGGAAATCTGGAGCTACATCCCGAAGCTGGAAGGCATGCAGGAGTATGTCTGCTGGGAGCGTATGCCGGAAGCCAAGAGCGATGAGGATGCCGCTTTTGACGCCAAGTGGGCCAAGATCATTGCTGTGCGTGACGATGTAAAGAAGGTTCTGGAGCAGGCCCGTGCCGATAAGACCATCGGTTCCTCTCTGGAAGCTGCCGTTACCCTGTACTGCAGCGATGAAATGTATGACTTCCTGAACGCCATCCCGATGGATGAGCTGGCCGATCTGATGATCGTTTCCCATGTGGATCTGGTCAAGGGCGAAGGCGGCGTGAGGGGTCTGACCGAGGGCCTGGGCATGAGCGTTGCCCATGCTGCCGGCAACAAGTGCCTGCGCTGCTGGAAGTTCGACACAGCTGTTGGCGAAGACGGCCTGTGCCCGCGCTGTGCGAAAGTTCTTGGTTAATTTCAAATAAAGGGCTACGCCGCATGATGTTAAGCGCTGTTCCAGTGCTTAAGCCTGTAAAACAGGAACTGTGCGGTATTGCCATAGTATGATTTACAGCGGTGCTTTTGCGCTTTTATCAAGCCTTTGCACCGCTGTTTTTGTCAGGGCATTTTGCAGCGCTGCATTGGCCCGGACGACGGAGGTGTTTATGCTGGTTGGCATTTTATCCATTCTTGCTGCGGCAGGCCTGACGCTGGTTGACCAGCTGATCAAACTTTGGGCCACCGTGGAACTGCTGCCGGTTGGCAGCAAACCCTTTATCCCGCATGTGCTGGAATTTTATTACCTGCTCAATGATGGTATGTCGTTTTCCATGCTCAGCGGCAAGCGCACGCTGCTGGTGATCGTTACCGGTGTGATGCTGGCTGTGCTGGCCGGTATGCTGCTTTTGCGCAAAATGCCGCGTTTGGAGCGTGCTGCTTGGATTTTGGTCGTGGGCGGCGGTGTTGGCAACCTGATCGACCGTATCCGCACCGGCGTGGTGGTGGATTACCTGAACTGCCTGTTCATCAATTTCCCGGTGTTCAATTTTGCGGATGTCTGTATCTGTGTCGGCGTGGGCCTGCTGGTCCTCAGCCTGCTGCTGGATATGCGCCGCGAACAAAAAGCAAAACAGCAAAAGGGGAGTGCGCCCACAGATGGAACAGCGTGAATTGACCCTTGCGCCGGAAAGCGTTGGCCTGCGGCTGGACCGCTGGCTGGCGGAACAGTGCCCGGATCTTTCCCGCAGCCAGCTGCAAAACCTGATCGAAGCGGGCAGTGTGACCTGCAACGGCAGCCCCTTGAACAAAAAGGATAAGCTGAAAGCCGGGCAGACGATTCTGCTCACCCTGCCGGACCCGCAGCCCATCGAAGCCCAGCCCCAGAACATTCCGCTGGACATTGTGTATGAGGATGACAGCCTGCTGGTGGTCAACAAGCCCAAAGGCATGGTGGTGCACCCTGCGCCCGGCAACCCGGACGGCACCATGGTCAATGCACTGCTGTGGCACTGTGCGGGGCGGCTGTCCGGCATCGGCGGGGCCATCCGCCCCGGCATTGTACATCGCATTGATAAGGATACCAGCGGCCTTTTGGTCGTTGCAAAAACGGACGCCGCCCACCAGGCACTGACTGAACAGATGAGCGTGCATTCTATCCATCGGGTGTACCACGCTGTGGTGTATGGCAACCTGAAAGAGGATACCGGCTTTGTGGAAGCCCCCATCGGCCGCGACCCTAAGGATCGCAAAAAGATGGCCGTGACCCAGCAGAACTCCAAATATGCCTACACCGGCTGGCAGGTGCTGGAACGGTTCGGCAACTTTACTTACATTGCATGCAAGCTTAAAACAGGCCGCACCCATCAAATTCGGGTGCATATGGCGTCCATTGGCCACCCGCTGGCTGGGGATGCCGTGTATGGGCCAAAAAATTGTATCCGCAGCCTGAACGGTCAGTGCCTGCACGCCAAGGAGCTTGGCTTTGTGCACCCCGCCACCGGGGAATGGATGCAGTTTGACAGCTCACTGCCTGACTGGTTTCAGGACTACTTAAGCCGTCTGAGAAAGGAAAGCCGCCATGGAGCGTTTGAGTGATTATCTGGTTTTTTGTGATATGGATAACACCCTGCTGACTGCAAAGGAGGGCATTCCCGCCTGCAACCGCAGCGTCATCCGGTTGTTTACCGCCATGGGTGGGCGCTTTACCGTCGCATCTGGCCGTCCGCCGGAGTCGATCCGCGCGGCGCTGGGCGATATCGAGCTTTCGCTGCCAGCAATCTCCTGCAATGGTTCGCTGCTGTATGATTTCCAGACCAACCGTGTGCTGCGTCGCTCCTGCCTGAATCAGGAACAGGCCGCTGCCGCCATTGCCGATATGCTGCAAAAATTCCCGAAGATTGGTGTAGAGGTCATGGCCGGTGCGGGGGAGATGTATGTTGTTCACGCCAGCAGCTATACCCACGCCCACCAGGTGGATGAACACATGGAAAGCGTGGCCTGCCCGCTGGAAAATGTGCCGGATGGCTGGCTGAAGGTGGTGTTTGCCGGGGATCCGGAAACGATCCGCAAAGCGGGACAGTACGCCAAAACGCGGTACTTTGGCCGGGATAATTACTTTTTGCCTACCAACCAGATCTACTTGGAAATTATGCCTTCCGGCATCAGCAAAGCAGCCGGAATGGAAGAGCTTTGCCATATCCTGAACGAGAACATCAAAAAAACCATCGTGATCGGTGACTATTATAATGATCTCGAAATCATGAAAAAAGCGGGCTATTCCGTGGCTGTGGCCAATGCGCCGTCCGAAGTAAAAGCAGCGGCCAACGAAGTGACCAACTGCGACTGCACCGGCGGCGCGGTGGGCGAGTTCCTTTACAAGCTGATCAGCAAGGTGGAGGGCGTATGAAACACAGGGAAAGTGAGCAGACACAGCTGAGAGTCAGCCGTTTACTGAACCGTGACAGTGTGATGCTGCATGCCGAGATGCCCAGTGTGCAGACGGCACTGGAAACCTTGGTGGAACTTCAGGAGAGCAACGGCGTGATCACCAACGGTAC
>JABLTP010079862.1_pt1 | contig 11929 bp, 12 predicted proteins | sample 7160111 | NCBI WGS metagenome assembly JABLTP01 (sample SAMN14651227, study PRJNA627086) | human gut metagenome | isolation source: feces | host: Homo sapiens
GAAGACCTGTACTCCGGCAAGACCCCGGAGGAACGCGCCGCACAGCAGCTGATCGAGGACTATAAGCGTCTGGACGATGCTGCTACCCGCCGCGAGGAGTGGATGGCCGTCAAGACCATCATGGACGGCCAGATTCCCATTATCGGCAACGGTGTGAGTAAGGTCATCGACTTCGGCTTCACCAACAAGGTAAAGCTGGAAGGAACCAAGCAGTGGGGCAAGTCTGCCGCAAAGCCGCTGGACGATCTGAAAGACTGGGTGGATCAGGTGCTGACGAACGGCTTTGCCAATGTGGATCACGCCGTCATGGGCAAGACTGCCCTGCGGAACTTCCTGGCAGATGCCGAGGTGCAGAAGATGCTGGACAACCGTCGCATCGAACTGGGTAAGATCGACCCCAAGGACCTGCCCAACGGTGTGCGTTACATCGGTCACCTGAACAAGCCCAACCTGGACATCTACAGCTACGGCGAAGTCTATCTGGACAACTGGACTGATCCGGCCAACCCCGTCACCAAGCGGCTGGTGGACGACAACAAGGTCGCTCTGCTGCCGTCTAATCCGGGCTTTATGCGGGCTTATGCGCTGACCTCGTACATCGACGACACCAAGCGCACCATCACCGCACAGACCCCGCGCCTGCTGCGTACCTATGTGAAGCACGGTCCTGACCGTATGATTCTCGAACTGCAGACCCGCCCGCTGACGATTCCTGACAAGGTGGACAGCTGGCTCGTTGCGGAGGTCTGCTAAGACCATGCTGGACGTGGATGACAAGTACGGCACACCCGACACCCCATTGCAGCTGCCCACGTTCAAGGACTTTGTGGCGCAGGATGTGCAGACCGTTTTCTTTAACCTGGACGAGTTCGCCGAGAAACGCTACATCGACGGGAAAGAAATGGCCTGCATTACCCAGCACCCCGGCGTGACCGAACGTGCAGCACACTGGGAAGGCGGCGCAAAGCAGAGCTTCGACCAGGGAATGTACAAGGCTGACCTGCTCTTGTATGTCAAGAAGGAGGACTACGGCCCTATGCCGAAGAACGATAAGCTCATAACGCTGGATAAGAAGCGGGATTACAAGATCAAATCCTGCTCTTTGAAAGCCGGCGTATACCGCATGGAGCTTGAGCGCGTGAGAGGGTGAGATAAGTGGCCTACTTCAAAACCAGCTACGATGCTTCCAGCACCACGCTGTCTATCGACGATGAACAGGTTGCCCGTGCCCTCGGAGTGCTGGCGGACAAAACCCAGGCGGCACTGAAAGTGGCGATCAACACCACGGCGCGGCAGACCCGAAAGCTGATGCTGCAGGAAGTGAAGGAACGGTATGATCTCAATGCTGCCGGAAAGCGCATGATCGAAGACCTGCGCCAAAGGCAGAAAGCCACAAACCGCCGCCCGGCGGCAATCCTTGCCATTATGAAAAACGACCCCGGCGCATTTCGGGCAGACCTGGGCTATTTCCGAACCAGCCCCACAAAACCCTATATGGGTCCATCTGTCCGCAATGCGCCGCCATTTTTCCAGGCACACGTCCTGAAAGGCAGCCCGATGATTGACCTTGGCGGCACGAGCAGCAAGAGCAAGGGCTTCCTTGTGAAATTCCAGTCTGGGCATATCGGTATGGTTCAGCGGCAGCTTGGCGTACCGGCTGACAAAGACTATACCGCCAGCGGCAAGAAACGCTGGAAGCCCAATGAGAAACTTGTGACGATGCCCAGCCCTTCTGGCTCTGCCATGCACCATACTGTGTGGGAGATGCAGGAACAGACAGTGGAGCAGATGTTGCAGGACAACACCGAACGACGCGTTCGGCAGTTGATTGCCAATGCGAAGCGAAAGGGCGTGATCTGATATGGCGGAGAAAATCGCTGGATATACCAGCGAGATGTGCCAGCAGGCCATGATCGACGAATTGACTGAACTTTTCCGGGGAATGACGTTTGGCGGGCAGGAAAGCCCCAAACCCCTGCAAATCTTCAAGCAGTTCCTGCCGATCCAGACGACCGACGATGATGAGGCGGATACAAACGATTCCCCTTACCCCTGCATCATCGTAATCGAGAGCAGCGGCGAACAGGACAACGAGCATGACCCGCAACTTGTCCTGTTGCAGCTTGTGATCTGCTGCTATGACCGCGGAATTGACCGACAAGGGTATGTAGACACCGTGAACGTGAAAGAAACTATTATGCAGCACTTCAAGCGGAAGCCGATTTTCGGCGGTGCTTTTGAAGTGTCGTACCCCAGGAAATGGGAGCTTTCGGACGATGACGCGGATTACTACTATTGGGGAATCGTGAACCTCATTTGCAAAACCCCGAATGGTTTGAAAAATGAAGAAGTGGAGGCTCTGATATGAGTGACGAAAAGAAAACCACTGCGGCGGCAAAGAAAGCCGCGGCGGTGCAGGAGGAAGCTGTGGTGTACTGTGGCCCGACCATCAAAGGTCTGGCTCCGCAGTACACCGTTTTTGTGGGCGGTGTGCCCGCGAAGCTGGCGGAGAAGATGGAGGCAATCCCTGTGCTGAAAGCCTTGACGGTTCCCCGTGAGAAGTTCGCAGAGATGCGGGTGAAGGTCGAGCAGGACGGCACCAGGGAGAACACCCTCTATCAGCGGGCGGATGCTCTGCTGAAAGATGCTGTCACGAACACTGCGGCAGCAGAGTAAGGAGGATGTGAACTATGGCTGTTTCTCATGGCTTTAATCTGACCGAAGCGACCACCAGCGTTTCCGCGCCGGTACAGGTCAGCTCTGGCTTACAGATCATCGTTGGCACTGCCCCTGTCAACCAGCTGGCAAACCCGGCAGCGGCAGTAAACACCCCGCTGTACGTCAGCACCTACAAGGAGGCTGTGGCAGCGGTGGGCTGGTCCAGCGATTTTGCAAAGTACACCCTTTGCGAGGCAATCTCCGCCAACTTCCAGGTGGTTGGCACTGCACCTATCGTCGTAATCAATGTTCTTGATCCGAAAAACAAGAAGCACATCACCGCCCTGGACGAAACCTCTGTGCAGGTCAATGATGGCGTTGCTGAGATCGACAAAGTGGGCATTCTGCTGGAAAAGCTGGTGGTGAAGAAAGACACCACCACGCTGACGGAGGATGTGGACTACATCGCCAGCTTCAACGATGACGGCACTGTGAGCCTTGCGCTTATCATCGGCGGTGCAGGCGATGGAGCAACCACGCTGACCGTTTCCGGCTCCATCCTGGATGCGTCCAAAGTTACCGCTGATGATATTGTTGGTGGCGTGAATGCTGCTACTGGTGCGGAAACTGGACTTGAGGTGGTTCGCCAGGTCTACCCCAAACTGAGCAAGGCACCCGGCATCCTGCTGGCCCCGCGTTTCTCCAAAAACGCACAGGTCTGCGCTGCGCTGCAGGCCAAGTGCCGCAAGATCAATGGCCTGTTCAATGCCGTGTGCTTCATCGACCTGGACTGCAGTGCTGACGGCGCACAGAAGTACACCGATGTTGCGGAGCAGAAGACGAAGCAGACGGCGACCTCCCGCGAGGCGTACGCCCTGTGGTTGTACGTCAAGGTTGGCGAAACCGTGTACAGCGGCAGTTCCATGGCGGCAGCGGCGACAGTGTACAACGACAGTCAGAACGGCGACCGCCCCGTTGCAAGCCCTTCTAATGTCACAATTCCCATCTCTGCCGCCTGTCTGGAAGACGGCACGGAAGTGCTGATGGATCAGGAACAGGGCACCTTCCTGAACGACTTGGGCATTGCAACCTTCATCCGCTCCGGCACCGACTTTGTAATTTGGGGCAATGAAACTGCAGCCTACCCGAAAAACACAGACCCGAAGGATATGTTCCTGTGCATCCGCCGCTTCTTCAACTACGCATGGACCAGCTTTGTTCTGGACAACATGAGCAAGTTGGACAAGCCTATGAACCCCAAGCGGCTGCAGTCCATCATTGACAGCGAGAACATGAAGGGCAGCAAGTACGTTTCCGAGGAAGCCTGCGCAAGCTATCGCATGGTAGCTGACACCGAGAAAAACACCGCTGCGGAACTGGTAGCGGGTCACTACCACTTCTACCTCTACTGCACTCCGTTCCCGCCTCTGAAACAGGTGAATGTCACGATGGAGTATGAGGCATCCTCGCTCGTTACTGCCCTGAATCTGTGATAGGAGGATATGAACGATGAGCCTGAATATTTCGAGCAACCTCGTCCCCCAGGTCGTTAATAACTACAATGCCTACACCGGGGACGACAAGATGATCGGCTTGGCAGATGAAGTCACGCTGCCCAAGATCAAAAACAAGACCACCACCGTCAACGGCATGGGTATCGGCGGCGATGTTGACAGCCCTGTGCCGGGTCAGTTTGAGAGCATGGAAGCCACCCTGACCTGGAACACGCTGTACAGCTATGCCACCAAGATGCTGCATCCCGGCCGCTCTGTGCAGATTACCCTTCGTGCTGCTATGCAGAACGAAGACAAAGACGGCGGCTATACTTACAAGGGCCTGCGCATTGTGCTGGGCGGCAAGCCGAAAGAGCTTGACCCCGGCAAGCTGAAGCGGGCATCCACCATGGACAGTTCCACTACGCTGGAAGTGACCCGCTATCTTGTCGAGATCGACGGCGTGACCGTCATCGACATCGACAAGTACGCTGGTCGCTACTATGTTGATGGTGAGGACATCCTCGCCGAAGTAAACGCGCTGATCTGATAAGTTGGAAATTCAGCCGCTCCACTGTGGGGCGGCTGATTCTTTTTAGAGAAAGGAACATCAAGATGGGCAATATCGTTAAGTTCGCAAAACCGTACAGCTTCGAGGGCACCGAGTACACCGAGGTTGACCTCTCCGGCATGGATAAGCTGACGATCCAGGATATGATCGACATCCAGAAGAGCCTCGCCAACGAGCTTGCTTCTCTGGCTGCACTGGAAGCAACCACGTCCTTTGCACAGGAGATGGCGACCAAGGCCAGCGGCAAGCCCGTTGAGTTCTTCAAGCTCATGCCACGCGCCAAGATCAAGCAGGTGCAGACGGCGATCCTGCTGAGCCTGAACGCCAAGACCAAGAGCGACCCCGCCAAGCATATCGTCAAGTTCGACGCGCCCTACACCTACAACGGTGAGGAAAAAGCCGACATCAAAGGCAAAACCTTTGAGAGCGTCGATCTGTCCGGCGTAGGTGAACTGAACACCATGAGTGAATCCATGGCGGAAAATCGCCTGGCGGGTTATGGCTTTACCCCGGTGAACACCGGGCACAACTATGCCTATGTGTGCATCATCGCCAGCATGGGCACCGGCTACCCGGTGGACTATTTCACGGGTCTGCCCCTGTGCGAGGCGGCAAAACTGCGTGATGCCGTGGATGCGGATTTTTTCGAGTAAAGGGTGGAGCCAAGGCTCTGCGCCGGGCGGCAATTCAGCTGTCTATTGCCACGCACTCTAACATGACCGACTATCTTTCCATGCCGCGGAAAGAATTGATCCAGCTGTGTGAGGAGGTGTCCGAGGTATGGCAGGAAATGGCGCGTTAGACCTCAGCATCCGCATTATGGGCAAGGTCGATCCTTCTCTGGCGAAAAGCATAAGCCAGGTGAAGGGGCTGACTGGTTCCCTGACGGGCGGGCTACGGACAACCAACTCTCTTGCGAGTACGGTAGCCAACACGATAGGTGTCATCGGCAAGGCAGGACTTGGGCTGGCCGCTACGCTGACAGGCAGTGTGTTGGTAGGCATGAAGCGGGTGACGAACGAGGCATCCAAGCTGGAAGCGCAGATGGCCCCGGTCGTGCGCTATGTGAATGGTCTGGCAGATGCAAGCGGCAAGGTGTCCGATGCGATAGCTGACAACGGAAAGACGTTCAAGCAGAACTACTCCGATATGGAGAACTACATCCAGCGGCTTAGTATGGACATCCCCCGCACCACAGAGCAGCTTACGACTATGAGTGCTGCGCTGGGTCAGTCTGGCAAGGACGTGACTGAGCAAACCAAGACTGGCATCCTCCGCGATACCGCTGTGGCAGCCACGGCAATGGATTTGGACGATCAGACCGCCGGTGACTACATGGCGAAGTGGGAAGCGTCTTTCACAAAGAGAGATGCTGACGGCAATAAGGTCAACTACTCCCACGACGATGTTATGCGGCTGATGAATCAGATTAACTATTTGGGCGCAAATAACGCAACCACGGCGGCGGAAATTGCATCCAGTGTGAACAAATCGGCTTCCATCGGTCAGCTTGCCGGTGTTGATCCCTCGACCACTGCGGCCATTGCAACGGCGATGCAGGCTACCGGCGTTGATACGGAACGTACCGGCACTACGATTTCCAGAATCTATACCAACATTTCCAAGGGCAGCAGTGCAACGAAAGCTCAAAAGGAGATGTGGGAAGAACTGGGATTTACGGCAGAGGGCGTTGCAAAGTCAATGCAGACGGACGGCACGGGAACTTTGATGAAGGTTTTCGGTGCTGTCAACCAGCTGCCGGATGAACGGAAAATCGCCGCGCTGAACACATTGTTCAACCAATGGGCAGTTGAAGGATCGGCAAAGGTAACGAACAACCTTGATCTGCTGATGAAGACCCTATCGGAAGTCAGCGATGAGGCTGCTTATGCGAACAGCATGGAGCGGGAGTTTGCCATCAACACGGGAACGGAAGAAAGCCTGCGCACCATGCGGGATAACGCCAAGACTGTGCTGATGCAAGACCTTGGGGAGCAGCTCTTACCAGCACAAAAGGAACTGACCCGCTTACAGCTGGACATCTACAAGGGAATCGACGAGAGTTTGCCCGACCTGTCCAACCTGGCAAACTCCATCCTGCCCCTGCTGCGCACAGCAGTTGAGGGCATCGGCGATGCGGCGAAGGCTGCTCTGCCGTGGATTCAGAAGGGCGTGGACTACCTTGCGAACAACGGCCCGCAGGCGGCGGGTGCCATTGCTGCAATTATTGCAGCGTTTGGGGCTATGAGTATGGCTCCTGCTGCATATAGCGCAGGAAGCACCGCACTGAGCGTGGTGAAGAACCTGACGATCGGCGGCAAGGCCAGCGGCGCACCCGGCGGACGATTCGGCGGGATCACCGTCGGCAACCTGATGGGGCTGCTCAGTCCGACCAGCCTTTTCCAGAACACAGTTTCCGGCGGCAGCGGGCTATGGAGTAATCGCGGCAATATCCTGAAATCGGCAAAGATGGGCGCATGGATGGCGAACAGTTCCGGGCAAGGTGGTATTGCAGGGCGGCTGAGTTCTTTGGCAGGCGGCGTGATCGGTGCTTTGAACTCGGATGCGTTGACGAGCGGGAAGAAGAAGCCGATGCAGGCCGTTGCTGGGAAAATCTTCGGGGCGGCTGGCTACATCAACAACGTGGCGAACATTCCGACCAATGCGGTGAACGCCATGATCGCAGCGGCGAACCCGGCGGGCACGGCGACAGCAACTATCGGAAATGTCCTTGGTGCTGGCGCAAAGGCTGTATTTGGCAAAGGCGGCCTGAACCTGACAGGCGGCATTGGTGCTGTGGCTGGAAAGCTGGGCGGCGGATTTATGTCGCTGCTTGGAACCTTCGGCCCGGGAAAATATCCATGGGCTTGGAAGCACCTAAGGAGAGGTGGGTATCGCCAAGCACAAAAAGTGCCATGTTTGTTTACTCCTGTTCTCGGTTTTGCAGATGCCTCAGCTCTCGTAGCTCAGTGCCACCTGCGCGATCCGCGCCGGGTCGATGACCGTGCTGAAGCGCTCTGCTTTCTGGCGCAGGGCCGCAAGGCTTGCGGGCGCGTCATGATGGGTGACAGCCTCCAGCTCCTGCATGGCCTCAAAATCGTTCTGCGGGGCGGTATGGCCCAATGCTTCCAGCACGCTGCGCGGGAACTTGAACGGCGAAGCCGTAGAGAGCACCACCATGGGCACGCCCTCCCGCTTCTGCTGCTCTGCCACATGGAACGCGACTGCCGTGTGGGTATCGCAGAGGTAGCCATTCTGCTCGTAGCGGGCGCGAATCTCCCCTGCCACCTGCTCCTCGCTGCTCCAGCCGCAGCCAAAGCTTTCCTGAATGGTTTTCAGCGTCTCGGGGCGGACGGTATAGCTGCCCGTCTCGGTCAGGCTCTTCATCAGAGCGGCCACCTCCGCGTCGCTGCCCGTGACATGATAGAGCAGGCGTTCGAGGTTGGAAGAGACCAGAATGTCCATGCTGGGCGAAGTGGTCTTGAAGAACTCCCGCTTGGCGGTGTAAGTACCCGTGGTGAGGAAATCCGTCAAAACATTGTTCTCGTTGGAAGCACAGATCAGCTTGCCCACGGGCAGGCCCATCTGTTTGGCGTAATAGCCCGCCAGAATATCGCCGAAATTGCCCGTCGGGACACAGAAATCCACTTTATCGCCGTACACAATTTTCCCGGCCTTGAGCAGCTGAGCGTAAGCGGCAAAATAGTAGACGATCTGCGGCACAAGACGTCCCCAGTTGATGGAGTTGGCGCTGGAAAGGCGGATATTCCGCTCAGCCAGCCGGGCCGCAATGGCCTTGTCGCCAAAGACTTTCTTGACGCCCGTCTGGGCATCGTCGAAGTTGCCGCGCACGGCGTAAACAGCGACATTCCCGCCCTCCTGCGTTGCCATTTGCAGACGCTGGATCTCGCTGGTGCCGCCCGTGGGGTAGAACACCGCGATCTCCACGCCGGGAATGTCGTGGTAGCCGTCCAAAGCCGCCTTTCCGGTATCGCCGCTGGTCGCCACCAGGATCAGGGTCTTCTCGGTGCGGCCAAGGTTCTTCTTCGCCTCCACCAACAGCTTCGGCATCAGCTGCAGGGCGTAATCCTTGAACGCGCAGGTAGGGCCATGCCACAACTCCAGCGCATAGACGTCCTGCGACACCGGAGCCAGATAGCCCGCCTTGCCGCCGAACGCTGCACCATAGGTCGTTTTCGTTGCCTGTGCCAGGAACTCTTTGGAATAATCCGTCAGGTATTCCCCCACGATGACCGCTGCCATCTCCGGGTAATCCAGCGCACAAAGTGCCTGGACATCCACCTGCGGAAAGCTTGCAGGGACAAACAGGCCGCCCTCGTCGGACAAGCCCTGTGCAATCGCCTCCGAAGAGGTCACCACGCGGTTACGATCTCTTGTGCTGTAAAATTGCATGATTTGTCGCTCCTTTTTTACCAGAGGGCCCATCCTTTGGCCCCATCTTACGGCAGCAGCAAGTGCCGGTTCCTGCCGTTTCCCCACCGGAGCAGGCCCATCAGGCCGTGAACGCTCCCTTTATAATATGTACCATCCAGCGCCCGCTGTCAAGAGGGGTCACCTCCGCAACATCAAAACGCATGGGCTGGTCACTCTGGTTGGTGTGTTGCAAATAAAGCTGGGCCGTGCAGAGGATCCGCCGCTGTTTCGCCGGTGTCACTGCCTCAGCAGGGGTGGTCAGAGAATCCGGCTGGCGGGTCTTTACCTCGCAGAAAACCAGTGTCCCGTCTGGTTCCCGCAGGATGAGGTCGATCTCCCCTACCAGCTGGCTGTAGTTGTGGGCCACCAGCAGGCAGCCCTGTTTCTGGTAAAAGCGGGCAGCCACAGCCTCCCCGCGCCGGCCGACCTCTGCCCGGTCCATCACTTTCCCTCCGGCCAGTAGCCCTGCTTTTTTAAAAAACTGCGGCGGTAGAACGGCTGGATGCCGTACTGCTCGATGAGCTCATAATGGAGTTTTGTCGGGTAGCCTTTGTGCTTTGCCAGCTGGTACTGCGGGTACTGCTGATCCAGCTCCAGCATGTAACGGTCACGGCTGACCTTTGCCAGAACCGAGGCCGCGCCGATGCTGGCGCTGGTGGCATCTCCCTTGACCACCGGCTGGGCCGGGAGGAGCAGATCTTTGGGCGTGCGGTTGCCGTCCACAAGAACGAGGTTTGGCACGATGTCCAGCCCCTCCACGGCCTGCCGCATTCCACCCATGGTGGCGTTGAGGATGTTGTCGCGGTCAATGATCTCCGGCCCCACAAAAATGATCTTGTAGGCCAGAGCTTTTTCCACGATTTCATCAAAAAGGGCTTCCCGCTTTTTCTCGGTCAGTTTTTTGGAGTCGTTGATGCCATACACCGGATTTTCCGGGTCGAGAATGCAGGCCGCCACACAGACCGGGCCGCACAGTGGTCCCCGCCCGGCTTCATCGACGCCCGCAAAACAGCCGTACTGCGCCCGGATGGCGGCGTCGTACTCATACAGCGGCGCTGAGATCTCTTCGTCCGTCCGGCGCTTCATTCGTCGTCATCCTCCGCAAAATCTGCCAGATCATCCCGCTGGGGCGGGCGCTCCAGCGAGATACGGCCCCACTTGCAGGCGCGGAATTCATCCACCAGCATAATAGCGCAGCGTTCGGTGTTCACCTCGCCGCCCCGTACCAGCAGACCACGCTTGCGTCCGATGGCCTCCATCAGCTCATAGGGCGGCAGGGCCAGCGTCTCGGCATCCAGCTTATAGCGCTGAGCCACCAGTTCCGGGTAATTGCGGCGCACCTCGTCCAGAAGGTTCATGGCCAGTTCCTCGACATCCAGAATGTCGTCCTTGATGGAACCGATGAACGCCAGATTGGAGGCGATGGTCTTGGAATCAAACTTTTTCCAGAGCACGCCGGGCATATCCAGCAGGTCGAATTTCTCGGTGCTGACCCACTGCTTGCCCTTGGTCACACCGGGACGGTCTGCCGCCTTGGCACGGGCCGAGCCCGCAAACGTATTGATAAAAGTCGATTTGCCCACATTGGGGATGCCGCAGAGCATCACCTGGGTCTTGGCACCGCCCATGCCGCGGTTCTGGCGGCGGGCCAGCAGGCCGGAGAGCTCTTTTTCAATGGCAGTCTGCACGGCTTTTGCGCCGCCTTTCTGCTTGGCGCTGATGGCCACGCAACCGGCATCTGCCGCATGGAAGTATTTGATCCACTCTTCCGTCACGGCGGGGTCTGCCAGGTCCGCCTTGTTCAGCGCATACAGCTTCGGCTTACGAGCCGTGATCCGCTCGATCTCCGGGTTGAGGCTGGACAGCGGGATGCGGGCGTCCAGCAGGACCAGGCTGGCATCCACATGCTGGATCTCCTGTTCCATCATGCGGAGGGTCTTGGTCATATGGCCCGGAAACCACTGGATATTCAACTGGTTTGCAAACCGGGGTTCCTGATTGTTCATTTTACCACTCCAAAATCCGAAAAAGGCAAAAAGCAAAGCAGCACTTTGCCCAAAATATCACGTTCGTCAATGCAGCCCACATAGCTTGAGCGGCTGTCCAGCGAGGCGTTGCGGTTATCGCCCATCACAAAGACCGTTCCCTCCGGGACGGTATACGGAAACTCGACATCATAGCCGAGGTAGGTGGGCTCCGCAATGTAATCTTCCTGCAAAAGCTCCCCGTTCACCGTGACCGCGCCCGTGGAATAATCAATGCGGATGGTGTCGCCGCCTTTGGCAATGACCCGCTTGACCAGCGGCTTGCCATAGGAGGTGTAGCTGTCCACGATGACCACATCACCGCGCTGCGGCTCATACCCCGCGCCCCAGACAATGAGCTTATCCCCGTTGTCCAGCGTGGGCACCATGGACTCGCCATCCACCTGAATGATGCGGAAGAAAAAGGAAAACACCAAAACCAGAACCAGTGCGGCCGAGATCAGCGCCTCGTACCATTCCATCAAGTTCTGCCCCCGGAGCGGCTTTCCGGCCTTTGGCTGAGCTGCCGGGCACACCTGTTCGTCCATTTTCAATGCACCTCACAATCTGTGGGCGGCTGCAGTTTTGTGCAGCTGACCGATAAATAAAGAAAAAAGGGACAACAAGTTGTCCCTTTTCTCCCGTTTTGAACCGGGGATCATCAAATATCGCTCTTGACCTTGGCAGCCTTGCCCGTACGACCACGCAGGTAGAACAGCTTTGCGCGGCGGACCTTGCCCTTGCGGACA
>JABLTP010098947.1_pt1 | contig 11894 bp, 10 predicted proteins | sample 7160111 | NCBI WGS metagenome assembly JABLTP01 (sample SAMN14651227, study PRJNA627086) | human gut metagenome | isolation source: feces | host: Homo sapiens
ATAACAAGTCTTTCTCAGTGGGAGTACAATCTCCGACTGAGATAAACGCTCCGCGAGGGCACACATTGTCCAGTGGACAATGGTTTTGTACCGACCGGAACGAAGTGTAGAATGTGCAGTGATTCTGCTTTAATCCTGAAACGCAATCTGATAATAATCAATCATTGCTTCCTGTGCTTTCGGAACTCGTACAACCACCACATATGTTTTCACGATTGCCGGATAGGACACGCCTGGTTTATCCATGTTTCCGCTTCTCTCGATCTGGATTTCACCGACCAGTTTTCCTTTTGCATCGAACTTTGTTACCATGGCCTTATACTTATAATTCATATATGGTGAAAGCAGCTGCGGAACAAGCACGATGCTCTTTTTCCTGAAATTCGTTCCGGCATACTGTTTTTTTAACATTTTTCTGAGGCCTTTTTCCTGCTTTTTCTTCAGCACCGTCTGGAACTTTTTAAATTCTTTTTTGGTACGAATCGTTTTCTTTTTGATTCGCCAGGAATCATTTTTCCACTGGTAAATGGTTCCGTTCGTTTTGCATACCATTTCTTTTTTTACAACATTTTCTGCCGCCGCTTTTTGATTTTTTCTGTCCTTTGCTGCTGCCGGAACCCCTGCCAGCAAGACCATAGCAAACAGCAGACATATCAGTCTCATCTTTTTTCTTACATTGTTTCTCATTTGCTACACTTCCCTTCTTTTTATAATATTACATTTTTTATTTCTTTTTCACCTTCAGAACGGTATTGCAGACTACCTGAACGTTTCTCTTCTGCTCTTTACTGTATTTGTAAAGGTTTACCTGAACTTTTGCTCCGCCCCATTTTTTCAGGTTCAGCTTTTTCAATTTGAAGTATCCGTTCTTATCTGCCTTCACGCATTTGGTTGTCTTTCCTGTTTTCAGATTTTTCAGTTCAACGTATGCTTCCGGGAATGCATAGCCGGATATCTCTTTTGTTTTTACGGAAATCTCGTTTTTCTTCTTTGGATTTGCCAGCTTGATCGTGCGTTTTAATTTCTGGAACTCCTTCTGATCTGCCAGCCATGCCTTTTTGTTTTTACCGCCTGTCAGAAATCTTTTCGGAAGTTTGGCTGCCAGTTCTTTTTCGGAAAGAAGATTATCTGAAAAATCGCAAAATACATACTTCAGTTTGCTGAACTGTTTCAGGTTCGGTAACGTCTTGATTTTATTGCAAAATGCATATATCCGTTCCAACTTTTTCAGATTTTTGATTTCTTTTATATCTGTCAGTCTGTTTTCCGAAACACCAAGCTCTTCCAAATTTGTCAGTTTTTCAATCCCTTTCAGGTTCTTGAGTCGATTTTTTCCGACTTCCAGTTTTTTAAGCTTAGTAAGATTTTCAATTCCTTTCAGGCTGGTCAGTTGATTACCGTATGCATAAAATTCCTCCAAATTTACTGCACCTTCAATCCCCTTCAGGCTGGTCAGACAGTTATCATAAACCATCAGATAGCGAAGATTTTTTAATCCCTGGATTCCATCCAGACTGCGGATCTTATCTCCATCAAAAGTAAGATAGACCAGCGATGGCAGGTTTGCCACTTCTTTTATGCTTGTGATACCGCTATACGATACTTCCAGGGCATCAAGTTTTGTCAGTCTTCCATCCAGACCTTCCAGACTGGAAAGCTGCCGCTGATCCTTGATTCTCAGAGTTTCCAGATTTGTCAGATAACCGATTCCTTTCAGGCTTTCCATAGGTATTTTTTTATAATCGACAATTTCCAGCTCTTCCACGCTGGATGCTTCCTGCTCTGTAAAAGTATCGGTACTTTGCTTGCCAAGTACTTTCAGAATATTCTGATAAAGTGTCTTATCCGGAATACCGCTCTCATTGTTTTCGATCACATCCGTCGGTGCTGCGTGTGTCTGGATCATCGGCACCATCATTACAAACATACTGGCTGCAGCTATCATCGCCACTTTCTTTAATTTTTTCATTCCCATCCTTTTTCCTCCTTGATATTTGTTTTTCGTACTTCGTAACTGTAATATATCTTTCTTTGGAAGAATTGTCAATGCTTTTTTGCTACATTTTTGTGTATTTCTGATAATTTACATTTTGTTTACGTTTCTTTGTTATTTTGTTTGCACAAAATACATTTCAGCTTTTTGGTATTTTAGGCGTATCAATATTCACTTTGCTTAAGATTGCGTTCGAATATCCATTATCGTTCACATACTTTTTGATCTTTATCATTTTATAGGTTGCTTCATCTGTGTATATCTGTTTCAAAGCTTTAATCACTTCTTCGCCATCACAATATATATCATCTTGTAAACTTTTTAATGCATATTCTACTACTTTTACCGCTGTCTGATAACGTCTGTGATGATAACTGGTATCATCCGGATCCCCATTATCATATCCATGTCCGATAAGAGTCCCATTACCTTTTGTAGTCGAATGTGCAAAGGCATCTGTTATAATATGAAGACCACATCCATAAAGAAAATATTTTCTGTTTTCTGGTGTATCTGTTGTAAGCAGCGTACTGTATTTGCTCTTTAATCCTTTGATATCTACTTTCAGATCATCAAATACTTCTTTTGATAATCCCCAATAATCATCATATGTAATATCCGAAGCAATAACTCCATTTTCCGTAGCTATATTCGTTACCATTTCACATGCTGCTATATAATTAATTTCATAATGATATGTATATTCTTCCCATTTTCCATGCCACCGTGAATGCTTCTTTCCATTCTGCCATCCTGATGCTTCTCGATCCGGATAGACGATTCCCTTTTTAATGTTAGTGATCGCTTCTGTAGTAAAACCAGCAGCCCCTTTATCAACAGCTGCTTTATGGTCTGTTCCTTCCCATCTACCTTCTACGTATGCCTGATCTTCACTGATCTCTTCAAAACGCTCCGGTGCCTGCTGATTTTCTTCCAGTCGTCTGGAAGCTTTTCCCTGCTCTTCGTCAAAAATCTTCTCAAACTCTTCATAATTTTTCAATGTATTTTCAGCATCCAGCAAACCACATTCATTAATGTTGTCGATCTGTTTTGCACTCTGCTCGATAAGCTGTCTTACAAATTCACTGCTTTTATTTAAATCTTTTTCCCATACCAGAGAAGCCACTCCGACAACATGAGGTACGGCAATACTTGTTCCGTGTGTTACAGAAGTTCCGTCAAAGAAACCTGACACTTTTACTTTCTCTCCCGGTGCTGCAATTTCAAGCTCATCTCCTCTGTTGCTGAAATCGCTGATATTGGCTTCTTCATCTGTCGCTACAACTGCCATTACTTCCTCAAACGCCGCCGGATATTCAACGCTTTCTCCTTCATTTCCGGCTGCACCGATCATTAAGATTCCTGCATTATAGGCATCTTTGACAGCCTGTTCTAAAGCTGCGGAATACACATTTGTTCCGAAACTCATATTTATAATATTGATATTATTTTCTATACACCAGTAAATTCCTCTGATCACCCGGCTGAGTGTAGCTGAATTCTCTTTGTCCAAAATTTTAACGGAATATACTTCCACATCAGGATTAATACCCTTAATGTCGTTTTCTCCATTTGCAGCAATAATGCTTGCAATTCCGGTTCCATGTCCTGTCATATCCTGAAAGATTGGAAGAATATCCTCGTCCTCTTCCACAAAATTTACACTTCCGGCAATATCGATTCCTGTTACATAGTCAATACCGGAGTCTAATACTGCCACTTTGATTTTTCCGTTCGCATCTTTACTTACATCCAGATTTTCTGCACGGATCGCCTGAAGATTCCATTCCGTTTTCTCTTCCTCAGAATCTTCTGTTTCTTCTGCTTCCTCTAAGCTCTTTTTCTTCTTTTCTTTGATTTCCTGTCTGCGTTTTCTTTTCTCTTCTGCAGAATATTCTTTATCATCTTCTTCACTTGCTTTCAGCAGAACATCTTCTTCAATAATCACATTCTCTTTTTTCTCAATCTGTCTTGCTTCTTTTTCTGTTAATGTAGCAACAACCAGACTTGTGTCACTTTCCAGTGTCTCTTTTTCTGCATCTTCCGGCAGTTCTGATCCCATTATTTCATATGCATCATTTTCTGCAAGAATAACATACTGTTTTTCCGCTTCTGTTTCTTTTGCTGCGACTGATATTGCTGAAGTATTCGTCAATATCATACTTGCTACCATAACATTTCCTACTACCTTCTTCCATTTATTCATATAGCTTTCCCCTTTCGTAATACACTACATTTTTTCATACTTCACGGTATAAATCCACTTCTAATTTTTTTGTCGAAGTATAAAATCTGTTTTCATGCTCCGGTCTTTGCTTCCCCCATTATCTTATCTCTCTTTGTTTTCTCTTATCCACCAACTCCTCTCTTTTGTTTTTTATTACTTAATTGTAGTATACTGTTTATTTTAATTTTTGTCAATGGTAATATGCAAAATAACAAAATATTTCTTTCGATAAGGAGCAACGTTCCTACTTATTTCTGATAATATTTACAAAAAATCCCATCAGACATTTCTGTTTTTATCTTTTTTGTCCAATGGGATTTTATCACTATCCTCTATTTCTGTTCAAAGGGGATCTGGAACTATTATTTATGTGGACACGTTTTTTTCGTAGTTCTGCTTTGTTCTACCTTATTTTTTATGTAACCACATTTTGTACATTGCTGGCAACTATATTCTATTATCGTACAGCCGCCCGCTGCATTTTTTTTATGTGTCCTGACTATTCCACTTTCAAAAGAATGGCTGCATATCGCCTGCACACTTACATCTTCTTCTGAAAGATAGGTGATATTTCCAGCTTCATCCATAAAATAAGCATTCGTTGTGATAAACGGAATCTCTCCCGTTGGAATCCCGTCTACATACCAATCCGGTTTGTTCACAAGCTCTGTTCCGTCTGGAACAAAGACTACATCAGTCAATACTTCTCCAGCTTCAAGTTCTTCATCGTATACAACCTTCGGGCTTTCATATGCCAGTACCGGGATTGCGGTAGCTGCGGACATCAGCAGCAACGCTGCCAGCAAGATTCCTTTTCTGTTTTTCGGTTTTCTTTTGATCATTTTGATTCTCTCCTCCATATTATGATAACGGATCTTTCCTCTGAAATTCAGCACACCGGTATTGGAATCCTGCACTGCTGCATCCAGTATCCGTTTTCCATATTCGATACATTCTTCTCTTGTCAGTGACTGACATACTTTCTCATCGCAATGCAATTCAATGCACTGACGCACTTCCTGATAAAAAAGGTAAGCCAGTGGGTTCCAGAAATGGACTGCATTTACCAGAAAGGCAAGATGTGACCAGAAGGTATGGTGATACCTGATGTGTGTCATTTCATGCCTGGTCTGATACTGTGTTGCTTTTTCATCTTCGGACTGTGCGATCACAACGGTCGGACGCCTGATCCCCTGCGTAAAAGAACCGCATTTTTCCGGGACATATTTTATGGTTACATGATACTTCCTGGCAATCCGGCTGCTGGCATCATCCAGATCATTCTTTGGCTTCTGCCCCGGAATCCGGTGTGCCAGTCTGCGACATTCCCGGTAAGTTTTCAGAAAATGCAGCATATAGATCAGAAAAACAACAACTCCTGTTATCAAAATATTTCGTTTCCAGGTTGCCATTTTTCCAAATGTCATATACCCGTCATTTCCTATATAAAATGTTTTTGAAACATCTTCCCATCGCACTCCTGTATTTACTTTCCGAAAGAGAATATCTTTGTCAGATAAGTCTCTTATCATTCTCTTTAACGGCTCTGACAGCAGCGGAAACGGAAGCAGGTAAAATGCCATCACAAGTCGCAGCAGAATCCAGCGGCCGGATGCACTCAGTTTTTCTTTTTCTGTCATCCGATATAGCAATTTATACGCAACATATGCTACGCTTCCGACCAGTCCCATATACATCGGCAAATCCCACATATTTCTTCTCCTTTGCTCCCTTATTTTCGCTTTATTCTTCTTTTTCGTCTAGAATTTTGCGGAGCTCATCTGCCTCTGTTCTGGTCAGTGATTTTTTTCTGGTGAATGCCAGCAGAAAGTTCTTCAGGGATCCCTGGTATTCATTCTCTACCAGATTTTCCGTCCACTGTCCGATCAGCTCATCTTCTGTGATCGCCGGATAATATAAGCGATAATTTCCTTTCTTGATCGCTGTGATCGCACCTTTATCTATCAGGCGGTTCAGAAGCGTATAGACAGTCTGCTGCTTCCACGTATAGCCTCTGTTCTCCAGCCAGGCTACCACCTCTCTTAATGTTACCTCTTCATGTTTCCAGATGTACTTCATGATTTCATGTTCAGAATCGGATAATCCATACCAACCCATTGTTTTTACCTCCTGTTATATTATATTCTTATAGTTCAGGAGCCGGTGGGATTCAGGCAGCTCCTATTACTATATCGTAATATAACTTTAGCAAAAACAGGTCCTCCGGTCAAGTACTATTTCTCTTTTTCTTGACCTTTGGACCTGATATTTTTTACATTTCCTGCTTTTCCAGCACACGGCAGGAGATCGTCCAGGATATGAAGGTAAGCAATGCGACCAAAAGGATTCCGGCAATGCCAAACAAAATTTTATAACTGCTGATGATCTGCCATAAATTTCTGCCCCAGCTGCTGATTCCCTGCATGTACTGATCCAGATTTTTCATAATTTCAAAGCCCAGAACCAGAATACCAACCGTTGCCAGAATCACGATCTTTGATTTTTCTGCCCCGAATTTGATCTGTAATGGAACCAGCAGATCTGCAAGGAGAAGCACAATCAGCAGACATGTCATTGTCTCTACGCCAAAGGCACCTGCTGTCATTTCGCTTTTTTTAACCAGCAGAAGAATCCCACAGGCGATAGCTACGATCAATGCGGAAACTGCTCCGAATCCGCATACAAAGAAATATTTTTCTGTTGCATAGTCTTTTCTTCTGACCGGAAGAGTAAAAAGAAAGCTGTTTCCATTGTCCATGCTGTCATAACTGATCGTGCTGATCGCAACGCTCGTCATCACGGATGCCATATAAGGCAAGATAAAGGAAATCTCCACACCTGACAGAAGCAGTAAAACTCCCATTCCAGCAAAGATCAGCATCATTTTTTTCTGATTTTTTATTATTCTGATATCTTTTTCGAACAATCCTCTCATAACGATACTCCTTTCCGGCTGCTGCCTTTTAACATGGTTTTCATCACTTCATCGATCGTTCCCTTTTCAATCACGATCTGCGGCATATTTTCCATGTAATATTGTTTCTGATCGGTAAGACAGCGATATCCAAAATCTTCTTTGCAGTATGCCAGAATATATTGTTTATCCAGTGCCGCAAATTCGGATTCGGTCACTTTTAAAATACCGTATTGATCCAGCAGAACATCGGTATCTTCGTGCAGACGGATTTTTCCCTGATCGATCAGATAAAGATCATCGCAGAGATTTTCCAGATCCCCGGAAATATGCGAACTGATCAGAATTGCCCGCTCTTCCTGCTCCATATAGGCACGCAGAGCATCCAGAATCCCCTCTCTTGCCATCACATCCAGACCGGAGGTCGGCTCATCTAGTATCAGGATTTCTGCCTGATGAGACATTGCCATCAGAATTTTCAGTTTTGCCTTCATTCCGGTTGACATTTCTTTCATCTTTTTATTCATCGGGATATCGAATGTTCTGCATTTCTCTTCGAAATCTGCTTTATCAAACCGATGATACATCTTTTTCAGGATCGCACCTGCATCTTCCGCTGTCAGAATATTCGGAAAGGTCGCATCGGAAAGTACCACCCCGATTTTTTCTCTGTCTTCGTTTGTCATCTGCTGCGGTGTCTTTCCCATCATCCGGATCTCACCGCCGTCTGTATGGATCAGTCCCAGTGATGCTTTGAAAATGCTCGTCTTTCCGGCTCCGTTTGCACCGATCAGCCCGGTGATGCTTCCACGCTTTACCTGCATCGAACATTCCAGTGAAAAATTTGCATATTGTTTTCTGACATTTTTTAAATCCAGCAAAATCTCTTCCATCCTCTTCTCCTCCTAATCTTCCAGGATCAGCTCAAACAGCTCCCGTATTTCTGCTTCTGTCATGCCGCAGCTCCTTGCTTTGCGGATCGCCTGTTCCAGATCCGTTTCTACTTCTTTTCTTTTTTCTTCCATGCGAAGCTCTTGATTGACTCCGGATACAAAGCTTCCTTTTCCATGCACTGTAACGATGAAGCCCTCCTGTTCCAGAGCATCGTAGGCCTTTTTTACCGTCAACGCACTGACCCTCAGTTCTTTCGCGAAGGTTCTCACAGAGGGAAGCATCTCCTCCTGTTTCAGTTCACCGCTTAAGATTTTATTCTTGATCTGTGTGCAGATCTGCTCATAGATTGGCTGCATGGAAGAATTGTTGATGATCAGTTTCATAGATTCCTCCATTTCTTTGCTTTTGTTGCAAACAGTATATAACAGTTTAGTACTGTTGTCAACTGTTATGCACTGTTTATATTCATTTTTTTTATTTACATCTGTCCAAGAATCCCTCTGACATTCTTGCTGCAAGGTGCACGTCATGCATCGCATGACATATTCTTCTTATACAGGTATCAGAAGCACAAAAAACGTCCACCCGGAGATCTGCTCTCCGGATGGACGTCTGGATATTGATATATTTTCTCTATTTTACTTTTTTGCTTTTCACAGCGGAATCTTTGCCGTAAAAAACTTTACCTTCGGCTCTGCGATACGTGCGGACTTTGAAGTAACAAGTTCCTTTCTTTTTTGGCAGTTTGGTCACGAAAGATACGGTTTTGTTTTTGCTGATGGTTTTTATTTTTTTGTAAGTGCCTTTTTTCTTTGTGCTGCGGTAGATTTCGTAGCCGGTAGCCTTGGATACTTTTTTCCAGGTGAGTCGGACTTTGTTTTTTCCGGCATTTTTGATGGATCTCAGTGTCGTTTTGGCCGGTGTATATTTTTTCTGAAGTGCTGCCTCCTTTGCGGCTTTCTCACGCTCTGCTTTTTCCTTTTCTGCCCTGTCACGCTCTGCTTTCTTCTGCGGATACTCTGCAAGCCAGGCGGACACTCTCTGCTCTGCCTGAGCAAACTGTTCTTTTGTGCTGTCCATATTGGTTACGATTTTCAGAACGTTTTTGTATATACCTTCCGGATCAGCCTTGTCATCTTTTGCCAGGATCTGTCTCATAAGTGCCAGATTTTTGGTGACGGAATCTTTGTTCGGCAGTTCCAGTGCTTTGATACCGCCTGTCTGATCATTTGGCTTATCTCCCAGGTCTGCACCGAGTCCGTAGAGTGTGAACTGATAACGCACCACATCTCCGTCTCTGGCTTTTACCCCACCCATTCCAAGGCCCGGATTTTCGTTGTTTACGAAATAATACCATCCAGAATAATTGGAGTATGAAAACTCACCAAGCCCCTGCGTATCTTTATACGGATTCGACTTGTGTTTGTCATTGGTCGGTGCATCTTCTGACATATTTGAAATACACTGCGGAATATTCAGTACACCGCTGTCTGCATGGTCGATCTCTGCCAGATAGAATCCCATTCCGGTGTTCTGTGCATCGTAAGTATAGCCGTTTGCTTTCAGAAGTTTTTCGATGATATCTGCATAAGTCTCTCCGGCTTCAAAGGAAACTTCCGTCGGCTCGATCAGATAGCCCTGTCCAACGGTAAATTTTTCTACGGATGCATAAACGATTCCGCCCTTGTCCGATACAAATGTGGATTTACCACTGTCTGCGTTGTCTTCGCTGTCTTTAAACCAGATCTTTGCTTCTTTTTCTTCTGCTCTGACTGTCTGCATACCGGATGACGGCAGAAATCCCGTCAGGCATAAAACCATAGCAAGCAGAGCAGCAATAATACTCTTTGTGCATCTTCTTATATTCAAAATATGGACTCCTTCCTATAAAACAGGAAGAAGTATGGAACACTCCTTCTGCCGAAGAGCGTATCCATACTCCTGTTTTTGTGTTTCTCTGTAACTTTATTTTACCTTAACTTTACGTATGGCAGAATATGCACCAGTAATGGTCTTTCCGTTGACTTTTTTATATGCACGTACTTTGTAATAGTAAGTTTTGCCCTTTTTCAGCTTTTTGTCTGTGTATTTTGCTGCCTTCAGGTTTTTCTTCACGCAAACGTATTTGCCGTTTTTACGCATGGAACGATATACCTGATATCCGGCTGCACCCTTGACTTTTTTCCAGGTCAGAGTTGCTTTTTTCTTTCCTGCTGCTGCCTTTCTGATCACAGGTCTGGCCGGTTTCTTAGCCGGTTTTTCTGTGGTCGGTGTTTCCGGTGTCTTATCCGTGGATGGCGTTTCCGGTGTGCCCGGTGTTTCCGAAGTAGACGGCGTCTCCGGTGTGTTCGGTGTTTCCGGGGTAGACGGCGTCTCCGGTGTACTTGGTTTCAGGGAGTTCATATCCCAGTAGCCTTCTTCGGATGCTCTAAATCTTCTGTATGCTTCGTATGCTTCCATGATCTGGTAAGAAGCCATTGCATTGGCAACACCATTTTTCAGATGTGCATAACCGCCGCCTTTCACGCAGTAATTTTTCTCAAGCGTTGAGAAGATACTTTTTGATTCTGCTGCAAAACCTGCATCCACGGCATCCAGTTTCAGGCAGGCAAGTGCCAGGATAACCTGTGCAGCAGATTCGGAAGAAGTATAAGCGTATTCTTCGTCCATAGCATCTTTCAGATATGCAAGTGCTTTGTCAACCGCCGTCTGTACTTTCGCTTCTTTTACATATGGTGCCAGTGCCTGCAGGATCATAGCAGTCATATCTACACCTGTTGATTTGTTGTCAAACAGGCCAAAACCACCGTTTTCATTCTGGAATCCAAGCAGTGCATCGATCATGGATTCTCTGTTCCATTTTGCATCTGCAGGAATTTTCTGAGAGGTTGCATCCAGTGCGATCAGTGTCCAGCTCAGTTCGTTTGAACCGTCTTCCAGTCTGTCGCTGCTGTACAGCATTGCTGCAAGATTTACACCGCCTACATTCGTGATATCTTTGCCCATAGCAGACAGGGTCAGTGCCACTCTTGCGATATCGGTCGGTTTCTGGTTTGCTTTCCATTTTGAAACAACAGAAACAGCACTCTGACCGTATGCTTCTTTTTCTGCATCGCTGATTGTCTGTCCGGTACGCAGTTTTGACATGATATACCAGTCGGATGCACCGCTGCATTCGTATTTATAGTTCTGGCTGTTCAGGAAGGTGGATGCACTTGTGATACCTTCTTTTACAATCTGATCTATATCGACTTTGTCGGATACCTGGCTGTTATCTGTAACTTCACCGGCCTTCCGTGCCTTGATACGATGTGATGTTTCCTTCGGCGTCAGTATGCTGTCCGAATTCTGGTAAATGGAATCTGTCACCTGTACGATGCCTTCTTCACGGTAGATCCTGTTAAATCTCTGTTCTGTCGCATCAGCTGCTTTCACGACCCGGGCATTGAATGTGCCAGGAGCGATTCCAGTCAGAATCATGACAAACGCCAGAAGCATGGCAAGGATACGATTTCCAAGTGTCATTTTCTTCATGCCCTGCTTTTCCTTTCTGTAAATGATTGTTTTAGGGAACTATGCATAAACCTTCCAAAGCTGTCGCAGGCAGCTTCTTTTTTTGTCGTTTTTTGCTATTTTTTAATCTTTACTTTTCTGACAGCACTGAATTTTCCGTTTGCTTTGTTTCCTTTTACGGTCTTGTAAGCTCTTACTTTATAATAGTAAGTTTTGCCTTTCTTTACTTTTCTGTCTGTGAATGTTGCGGCAGCTGCTTTTTTAATCGTTCTGATCTTTTTGTACTTGCCGTTTTTCTTTGTGGCACGGTAGATTTCGTATCCGGTTGCTTTGCTGTTCTTCTTCCACTTCAG
>JABLTP010077563.1_pt1 | contig 11881 bp, 9 predicted proteins | sample 7160111 | NCBI WGS metagenome assembly JABLTP01 (sample SAMN14651227, study PRJNA627086) | human gut metagenome | isolation source: feces | host: Homo sapiens
GATCACAAGAAAATATCATGCGATCGTTTATGGAAATATCAAGGAAGAAGAAGGGACAGTCAATGCACCGATCGGAAGAAGCTTAAAAGACCGCAAGAAGATGGGAATCGTCATGGATGGAAAACATGCAGTGACGCATTATAAGGTATTAAAACGTCTAAAGAAAGGTTTTACTTATATCGAATGTCAATTAGAGACAGGAAGGACTCATCAGATCCGTGTGCATATGGCATCGATCAAGCATCCATTGCTAGGAGATGATGTCTATGGACCAAAGAAGTCAAAGTATACACTGGAAGGGCAGTGTCTTCATGCGAAGGTCCTTGGATTCGTACATCCAAGAACTGGAGAATATATGGAGTTTGAAGTGCCTTTGCCAGAGTATTTTGAAAAATTACTGAACAAGCTGGATAATTAGAACAATCATAGGAGGAAAAACGGAATGAAACTTGGATTTATCGGATGTGGAAATATGGCACAAGCAATGATCACTGGAATTTTGACACAGAAAGTCGTAAGTCCACAGGAATTGATCGTATCCAATCCACGAGAAGAAAAAACAGCGAAACTAAAAGATGAATTTGGAATCATTACAACAACAGACAACAAAGAAGTGGCAAAACAATCAGATATTTTAGTGTTATCTGTAAAGCCACAGGTATACCCAGCTGTGATCAAAGAGATCAGAGATGAAGTAAGCTCAGAACAGATCATCGTAACGATCGCAGCAGGTGTTTCTATGGAAGCAGCAGAGCGTCAATTTGGAAAAGAAGTTAAGATCGTACGTGTGATGCCAAATACGCCAGCTCTGGTAGGAGAAGGAATGTCAGGACTATGCTGTAATGAATATGTAACGGAAGAAGAGTTTGACCTAGTACATAAGATTTTTGAAAGTTTTGGAAAAGCGGAAAAGATCACAGAGAATCTAATGGATGCCGTTGTTGGAGTCAGTGGAAGTGGTCCAGCCTATGTTTATATGTTTATTGAGGCAATGGCGGATGCAGCAGTTGCACAGGGACTGCCAAGAAAGCAGGCATATACATTCGCTGCACAGACATTACTAGGAAGTGCAAAGATGGTTCTTGAGACAGGACAACATCCAGGAGAATTAAAAGATGCTGTATGTTCTCCAGCAGGAACAACAATCGAAGCGGTTAACGTTCTTGAGAAAAAAGGAATGAGAAGTGCAGTGATCGAAGCTGTGACTGCAGCAGCAAAGAAAAACCATCAATTAGGAAAAAAGAAAGAAAAATAAAAAAGTTCTTTACAAATCATAGAAACCTATGATATTCTATAAAAGTTAGTGAAACCGATACTCAGATTTGGGCACTCCAACCCTTTCCTGGTATCAGGCGATATAAGAATTTTAAGGAGGAAAACACAATGATTTCATCAGAAAAGAAAGCAGAAATCGTAGCTAAATACGGTAAAGACGCAAAAGACACAGGTTCACCAGAGGTTCAGGTAGCAATCTTAACAGCTAGAATCAACGAACTTCAGGATCACTTCAATCAGCATCCAAAAGATCATCATTCAAGAAGAGGACTTCTTAAGATGGTTGGTAAGAGACGTAACTTATTAGCTTACTTAAAGAGCAAAGATGTTGAAAGATATCGTGCATTAATTGAAAAATTAGGATTAAGAAAATAATCTTACAATACGAATTTAAGACCTGTTGTTACAGTCATGTGGCAGCAGGTTTTTATATTATAAGATAATATGTCAAAATAAAGGAATTTTCATAGAAATAGATTGACAATTATTGGTTAAAATTAGGAACAACCTATTGAAATAGTTGACTTTATACAAAATAAAATCTATAATTAAGTTTATATGTGAAATAAAATATAGAGATATTTCACAAAAGAAAAAAGGTAACGAAACAAAGAAACAGTTGAATAACCGAAGGGGAGATTTATGAACACTACATTGATTATTATGGCCGCCGGAATTGGATCAAGATTTGGTGGAGGAATCAAACAGCTGGCAAAGATGGGACCGAATGGAGAAATCATCATGGACTATTCTATCCGTGATGCAAAAGAAGCAGGATTTAATAAAGTTGTATTTATTATCCGTAAGGATATCTTCGAAGAATTTGAAGAAGTGATTGGTAACCGCATCAAAGAACAGATTGATGTAGAATACGTTTTCCAGGAATTAGATGATCTTCCAGAAGGATTTGAAGTCCCAGCAGGACGTACAAAACCATGGGGAACAGGACAGGCAGTTCTTTGCTGCAAGGATGTAGTGAAAGAACCATTTGTGATCATCAATGCAGATGACTATTATGGAAAAGAAGCGTTTGTAAAACTTCATGATTTCTTAGTATCTGGAGAAGATCTTGGAAGAGAATTTACTATGGGAATGGCAGGATTTATCCTGAAGAATACATTAAGTGATAATGGTGCTGTAACAAGAGGAGTCAGTGTTGTAGACGAGAAAGGTCTGTTAAGCCAGGTTCATGAGACAACAGGAATTGAGATGAATGAAGAAGGTAAGATTGTTTGCGACAATGAAGAAGTTCAGAAATGGATCAGCCCAGATGATAAAGTATCTATGAATATGTGGGCAGCATATCCAGAATTTTTAGAATATCTTGCAGAAGACTTCAAGAATTTCTTATCTAATGTTGAAGAAGGAGACATCAAGAAAGAATATCTGCTTCCAAATATCGTAGATAAATTATTAAAAGAAGGACGTGCAAACGTTAAGGTATTAGAGACACAGGACCATTGGTTCGGTGTAACTTACAAGGAAGACAAAGAATCTGTACAGAAAGCATTTGAAGGTCTGATCAAAGACGGTGTTTATCCAGCAGATTTATGGGCTTAAAATATAAATTATGATAATAAAAGGCAGTTGGAAGTGATTCTGGCTGCTTTTTTATTTCTTGTTTGCTATCATTATATATTGTTGCAATTCTATATATAAATGCGTTAAAATAAAACAAACCTAAAACTACAGGAAAAGGAGTATCGTAGATGGAAGGAGTCATAACAAGAAAACAGATTGCTGGAATTACGATAGAGATTCAGGAAACAAGAATTGGAGACGATATTGTGTTAATTCTTGCTGGAGGTGACAAACCACATATTGGTTGTGTTGTACAGGCGGTTCCACGTCCTTCGCTTACAAATGATGGAAGTATCAGTGTGACATCCTCAGTACTGAATCTGACCGGTCATAAAGATGAATTCTTATGCAGAAAACTGGCAGAGAAACGATGCAGAGAAACGGGAAGAATTGTTGTATGTACTGGAGGAGTACATATTGAAAATATTACGAAAGAGCAGATTCATAAGCTTCTAGAAGAAATATAACATATTTTATCGAATTACAAAAATGGAAAGCAGGTGATTTTTTGAAATTTATTCATATAGCAGATGTACATTGGGGAGCACAACCAGAGAAAGATCGATCATTTGGAAGAATCAGAGAAAATGAAATTAAACATACATTTCAAAAAGTCATTGATTATGCAAACAAACAGCAGACAGATGTCTTACTGATCGCAGGAGATTTCTTTGATCAAAGGCCGACGAAACAGGAATTAAGAGAAGTTGATTATATATTATCAGGATTGCAGAATACAAAAACAGTAATGATCGCAGGGAATCATGATCATTTATCAACAGAAGAAGAGTTTGTTAAGTATCATTGGAATAGTGAAGTATATTTGTTAGACGGCAGAGAAAGAAATTATGTTTATTTTGAAGAACTTCACACAACTATTTATGGGATCAGTTATTGGACAAATCAGATCAGGGAAGCTGTGTATGACGATATGAAACCACAGGATTTTGATGAATTTTCCATTCTTCTTGCACATGGTGGAGATGAAAGTCATATTCCAATCAATAAAGACATATTAAAATGGTCAGGATTCGATTATATTGCTCTTGGACATATTCATAAACCAGAGATTATTTTTGAAGACCTGATGGCATATTCAGGATCTTTAGAACCTTTGGATCGTACAGAAACTGGAAGTCATGGATTTATAGAAGGTGAGATTAGTGAAGAGAAACAGCAGATAGAATTTGTCCCATTTGCAAAAAGAATGTATATACAAGTCGAGGTTATGATCACAGAAGAAATGTCTGCATCTGAAATAAAAGATCGTATAGAAACAGAACTTTCTTATCGTGGAAAAGATAATATTTATGAAGTAGTTTTAACGGGAAGTATTGATCCGGAGATAGAAATAGATTTTGATGATATCAAAGAGGATTATCTGATTTCAGATATCATTTATGAAACAAAAAGCCGCTGGGATTATGATCAGTTAGCAGAAGAAAATGATCTTATGATCCAAAAAGTAGCAGAAATATTAAAAGAAGAACCGCAGGCACTGACATTTGCGATGGAAGCACTATCTTATGCCAGGGAGAGATAAGTGATGGAGATTGAGAAAATAAATATAGATGGATTTGGAAAATTTCATAAATATAATGCATTGACAACTGATAAGATTCAGGTGTTTTTTGGAAAGAATGAGGCAGGAAAGACAACGATCAGAAAATTTATGATCTCAATGCTCTTTGGTTTAGAGAGGGCAAGAGGAGTTGCTGCAGAAAATGACGATTACATAAGATATATGCCAGTAAATGGAGGAAACTATGGAGGTTCTGTTACGATCAGAAAAGGAAAAACTTTTTATCGGATTATAAGGAATTTTTCAAAAGAACAAAAAAATCTTCGGATGTTTTATGAAGACACAATGGAAGAAATCAATCTGCCAGGAACTACGTTGCAGCATATTCTTTTTGACAGTGACAAAACAGCATTTGAGAATACAGTATCAATGACACAGGCAGATATTCGTACAGGAAAAGAAATGAAAGAAGTTCTGCAAAATTCTATGGCGAATTTAAGAAGCAGCAAAAATGTAGGGATCGATCTTCGAAAAGCAGTAGATTATTTAAAGATCAAGAGAAGACAAAAGAGAAAAGATTCTGCATTTGTTCAGGTCGATATTTTGCGGAAACAAAAAAATGAATTCAAATATGATGTTGGGCAATTGAGACGTTATGAACAGGAAGAGAGAAAAATTAAACGACAATTACAGCAAAAAAGGCATTTGACATTTTGGCAGAAACTGATCGTCTGGATTCAAAAACTGTTAGGAAATGATCCAGAGAAGATCAGGAAGATGGAATTAAAACATCGTCTTGAAATTATAGAGATTGAGAAATCACAGCTTCAGATGCAGGAACAAAAAGCAGAAGACATGGAATATAAATACCAACAGGCTCTCAGCAGAAAGAAAGCAGCCGAGCTGGAAATCCATGAGATAGAACAGGCGATCAAAGCCATTGAGCAGGCAGGAAGATCTATTCAGAAGACATTTGGACAGGAATTAAATGAAAAGATATCTAAGATATTTTCAGATGTAACAAATGGAAAATATACGAAAGTTGTCATGGATGACAGCTTGAGGATGATGGTATATGATGGTTTCGATTATATTGATATGAAATATTTAAGCAATGCAACGATAGAACAATTATATTTTGCATTACGTCTGGCATCTGCAGATCTGTTATATGAAGATGATGGATTTCCGTTATTTTTGGATGATGTATTTGGCAACTATGATGATGAAAGATTAAAACAGACACTTGGTTATCTTGAGCGGAAAACAGGCAGGCAGATTTTTTTATTTACAGGTAGAAAAGAAATACTTCATGTATTAGATCAGAATGAAATTTCATATCACCTTATTTCTTTATAGTTTTTTCTGTGCTAAGATATACAAAGAAAAAGTAACAAAAGGAGATAAGAATATATGGCAAAGAAAATGACCATGGCAGATATCGCAAGTTTATCAGGAGTCGGGAAAAGTACTGTATCCCGTTATTTTAACGGAGGATATGTAAAAGATGAGACAAGAGCGAAGATTCAGAAGGTCATTGAAGAATATAATTACACACCCAATGCATTTGCAAGATTAAATGCAAAACAAAGCAATGTGATCGGTGTGGTTGTGCCGACACTTAATTCCAAGATCACAAGTCGCGTAATCACAAGCATTGACCGATATCTAAGAGAGAAAGGATACACAACACTTATTCAGAATTCAGATCACAATATTGATCAGGAATTACAGAATATTCAGCGATTGATCCAGCTAAATGTCGATGGAATCCTGATCAGTTCCATAGCAATTACAAAAGACCACAAAGAACTGTTAAAGAAAGCAGGAATACCAGTGGTTGTCTTAACACAGGATTATGAAGATGGAATTTCCATCATTTATGATGATTATCATGCAGGAAAAGCTATGGGAGAGCATATAGGGAAGAAAGGACATCAAAAGGTTGGATATATTGGTGTTTATGAGACGGATAAAGCGGTTGGAACCGAACGAAGAAATGGTGTATTAGATGGACTGAAAGAATATGGGATCACACCTGTAATAGGAAAGAGTGATTACAGTTTCCTTGGTGGACAGACGGTTGCAAGAGAATTACTTGAAAAAGAACCAGATTTGGATGCGATCATCTGTGCGACGGACAGACTTGCATTTGGAACATATAAGATCTTGCATGAATATAAGAAAGAGATCCCAGAAGAAGTATCGGTTGCGGCCTTTGGTGGATATGATGAAAGTGCATTATTAACGCCAGAACTTACAACCTTAAAGTTTGATTCTTATGGCATGGGGTACCTTGGTGCGGAAACGATTCTTAAGATGATCGCAGGAGATCCAGTGTCTAAGAAGCAGATTGTTGGATATGAATTTATTGATGGTGGGAGTGTCCGGTAATAAATTTATATTGATAATGATCATAAATTCTTCATATGTACTCATAATATCGCCCTCCTTCCGTATTGCTCGGAACGGAGGGCTTTGCTGTTGAAAATAATAAAACAAAAAATATGGTATCGATTCCATGAAAACTATTGACAAACAAACGAGAAAGTAATAATATACAAATATGGAACCGATACCATAATAAGTTTCACAATCAAAAAAAGGAGAGAAGATATGGATTACGCAAAAATCGCCAGCCAGGTTATTGAAAACGTTGGTGGAAAACAAAACATCAAATCTGTACAGCATTGTGCAACAAGACTTCGCTTACAGCTTAAGAACAACGACCTTCGCAATGAAGAAGCAGTCAGTGACATTGAAAGAGTGAAGGGAGTTTTCTTAACTCAGTCACAGTTCCAGATCATTTTTGGATCAGGACTTGTAAATTTAGTCTGTGATGAAGTGCAGAAACAGTTAGGTATAGCAGTCGATACATCAGCAGATGATGAGAAAGAAGAGAAGAAAGGGAATGCCCTTCAGAGATTAGTAAAGCTTTTAAGTGACATTTTCGTACCAATCATTCCAGCCATCGTAGCCGGTGGTCTGTTAATGGGATTAAATAACATTTTGACAGCAGCAATGTTTCATGGAAAATCAGTGATCGATCTGTATCCACAGTGGAAAGGCCTTGCGACAGCGATCAACTTATTTGCAAGTGCACCATTTACATTCTTGCCAGTACTGATCGGATTCAGTGCAACAAAGAAATTTGGTGGTAATCCATATCTTGGAGCAGCCATGGGTATGATCATGGTTCATCCTGATCTGTTAAGTGCGTACAGCATTGGTATTGCACAGCCACCAGTATGGAACATCTTTGGATTTAAGATTGCAGCGATCGGATATCAGGGAACCGTACTTCCAGTGTTAGCAGTTGCATTTATCTTAGCAACGATCGAGAAGAAGTTACATAAAGTAACACCAACATGGTTAGATAACTTAACAACGCCATTGATCTCTATCATGGTAACATCATTTTTAACATTTATTTTTGTAGGCCCAGTTTTAAGAGAAGCAGGTAACTTATTAGCAGACGGAATCACATGGGTATACAATACACTTGGATTTGTTGGTGGTGGATTATTTGGACTTGCATATGCACCAATTTGTTTAACAGGAATGCATCACAGCTTTATCGCAATTGAGACACAGTTAATTGCAGCGAAAGCAACAACAGGTGGAAGTTTCATTTTCACAACAGCAAGTATGAACAATGTAGCACAGGGAGCAGCTGTTTTAGCAGTTTTATTCTTAACAAAGAATGAGAAAATGAAATCTATCTGTTCCGCTTCTGGTGTATCTGCATTACTTGGAATCACAGAACCAGCAATGTTCGGTGTTACATTAAAATTAAAATATCCATTCTACGCAGCTATCATTGGTTCTGCCGTAGGAAATGCATATTGTGCAGCAACAGGAGTCCTAGCTCAGGCATTAGGAGCAGCCGGACTTCCAGGATTTTTATCTATGCTTCCAAAAGACTATTTAAACTTTGCAATCGGATTAATCTTATCTATGGCAGTATCCGCAGTTTTAACAGCAATCTTCTGGAAGAAGTTTAACATCGAAAGAGAAGACAACAAAGCTCAGACTTCAGTGAAAGAAGAAGTAAAAGAGATCGAAGTACAGGAATCAACAGCTGATACAGCAGAAGAAACAAATGAATTATATGCACCGATGAAAGGTGAAGTTTTAGATGTATCAAAATCTGCAGACCCAGCATTTGCAAGTAAAGCAATGGGAGAAGGAGTTGCGATCAATCCAAGTGAAGGAGTGATCTATGCACCGGCAGATGGAACAATTAGCTTAATCTTCCCAACAAAACATGCGATGGGAATTACATTAAACTCTGGTGTAGAACTTTTGATACATGCAGGAATTGATACAGTCAAGATGGAAGGCAAAGGTTTTGAAACATTCGTAGAGACAGGAGCCAAAGTAAAGAAAGGTGATAAACTGTTATCTTTTGATATGGATCTTGTCAAAGAAAAAGGATACCAGACACAGACAATGTTCCTAGTAGCAGATGCGAAAGGAAAAGAAGTAGAAGTTATTGAAGCAACGAATGCAGATAATGATACAAAGATCATGAAATTAAAATAATAATTATTCGAAAAAGGAAAGGAAACCAGGGCATATGTTTGAAAAATACAAGAAAGTCTATAAGGCAGATTATGAAAAATGGTATAAAGAAAATGAAGCTTACAGAGAACGTGTGGCAGCAGATCCTGACCGATTAAAATTTCATTTAATGCCAAAGACAGGATGGTTAAATGATCCAAACGGTTTATGCCAGTTTGACGGTACATATCATATTTACTACCAGTACACTCCATTTGAACCAACTGGTGAGTTAAAGACATGGGGACATTATACAACAAAGGATTTTATTCATTACAAAGATTATGGACCAGTGGTATTTCCGGATGAAGATATTGATGCCCATGGTGTCTATTCCGGATCTGCATTTATCGAAAATGGCACGATTCACTATTTCTATACAGGTAATCTGAAATATTTTGATCGAGATGATTATGATTATATTAACAGTGGACGCGGAAGTAATACGATCACATTTATAAGCAAAGATGGGTATAATTTTACAAAAAAAGAACTGCTTATGACAACTAACGATTATCCGGACGATATGAGCAACCATGTGCGTGATCCAAAAATCTTTAAGAAAAATGATAAATATTACATGGTGCTAGGAGCAAGAGATAAAGAAGGTATCGGAATGATCCTTCTTTATGAATCCGCAGATCTTAAGAACTGGACATACAAAAACCGTATTACAACGCCACAGAAATTTGGTTATATGTGGGAATGCCCAGATTTATTTGAAATCGATGGACAGTTATACATCATCTGTTGCCCACAGGGCGTAGAGACGCAGGGAATTGATTATGAAAATGTTCATCAGGTCACAGCAATGAAATTAAACTATGATTTTGAGACGGATGAATATGAGATCACAGATATTAAACTCTTTGATCGAGGATTTGATTTTTATGCACCACAAAGTTTCGAAGATGAAAGAGGAAGAAGAATTTTGATCGGATGGATGGGAATTCCAGATGCGGATTATACAAATCCAACCGAAGAAGCAGGATGGCAGCATGCGCTTACAATTCCAAGAAAATTATCTGTAAGAGATGGAAAACTGATCCAGGAACCAATTGAAGAGTTAAAACAGCTTCGAAGTAATGACAAAGCTGTTTGTACATTTAGTTATGGACAGGCGCTCATCATGCAAAATTCTATCTATGAAGCTGTTATAGATTTCAAACGCTGTCGCGAAATGACAATGACATTGAGAGAAGGCATTACTCTTTCTTACAAAGATAATATTCTTACATTAAATCTCGGTGTCTATGGAAGCGGAAGAACAACAAGAAAAGTAAAACTAGAAAAATTAGAACATCTCCATATTTTTGCGGATACATCTTCCTTAGAAATCTTTGTTAACCATGGAGAAGAAGTTTTTACAACAAGAATATATAATCGTCATGGAAGAATACTGATCAATGGAGAATGTTCTGGTATAATGACAGTATATCCATTAAAATCATTTGAGATCGAAGGAGGCAGAAATGAAGAATAAATTATGTGGAATCGGAGAAGCATTAATTGATTTTATCCCAGAGGTAAAAGGACAGAGACTAAAAGATGTACCTTCATTTAAAAGAGTCGCAGGAGGAGCACCTGCAAATGTAGTTGGAGCAGTCACAAAGCTTGGAATTCCATCCAAATTTTTGACAAAACTTGGAGATGATCCATTTGGAGATTATATTGTAGAAGTATTAGATAATGCAGGAATCGATACGTCCAATATTGAAAGGGACAAAGAAGGAGAAACAGCCTTAGCATTCGTATCTCTTGCATCTGATGGTAACCGTGATTTTAAGTTTTATAGAAAAAACAGTGCAGATTTACGTTACAGTGTTGAAGATATTCCAACAGATATTTTAGACGATTGTGGAATGATTCATTTTTGCAGTGTGGATCTTGTAGAATCGCCAATGAAAGAAGCACACAAAAAATTGATCAATATGGCAATCGAGCAAGGTGTGAAAGTTTCCTTTGATCCGAACTTAAGATTTTCTTTATGGGATGATCTTGACAAATTAAAAGAGACAGTCAATGAATTTCTTGCATACGCAGATATCATCAAGATCTCTGACGAAGAATTAGAATTTATCACAGGATATACAGATATCAAAGATGCATTAGACGGACTATTTGCCAACAGAGCAAAATACGTGATCTATACAAAAGGAGCAGATGGAGCTGAAATTTATACAAAGAAAGGTTCCGTTATAGGAGCACCTGGATACAAAATTGATGTACGTGATACAACAGGAGCTGGCGATTCCTTTATCGGAGCATTCTTATACTGTTTGCTAAATGATGAAGTTGAAAATCTTGAAAATGTTGATGATGACACATTAAGAAGATATCTTGACTTTGCAAATGCTTATGCTGCAAATACTACTACAAAAGAAGGAGCATTGGCTGCAATGGCAGATAAAGCTGAGATGGAAGAATGGATTAAGAAATTTTAATTTGGAGTTGGCCAACTGTAGAATTCGAGTATATGATAAAAAATAAATAAGCAACTGAACGCGATGCGGTGGAATTTTGCTCATATTTTGAACAAATCGCTGATCCGCCCAATTTCCTACGATAACTCGCTTTGGAGCTTTGTTTCAGACAAAAGTCTTTGAAGCTCAGACAATCGTCCAATTGGGCTGCGAATTTATTCAAAATATGGCAAAATTCCAATGCATCGCGTTCAGTTGCTTATTTATTTTTCATCATATACCAGAAGTCTATTCCCTTGATCGTATGTGGGATGTATCTTCCACCATTCCTGTAATCTTTTACAAGGTAAGTAACTGTCTGATCTGTCATTCCAAGGATCCTCTGATTGGTGTTCATAAGTCTCTTTAATCTTCCGTTAACGAATACAAAACTTATCAGCCAATACCATTTAACATACACACTATATAGCGGTTTCGATAGACTTCAGTTTTATGTGACGGAAATAAGATAACAAGA
>JABLTP010035920.1_pt1 | contig 11869 bp, 8 predicted proteins | sample 7160111 | NCBI WGS metagenome assembly JABLTP01 (sample SAMN14651227, study PRJNA627086) | human gut metagenome | isolation source: feces | host: Homo sapiens
GCGCCGCTGCCGCTGTGGATGCTCGCGGGCGCTCCGCTCCTGCGCCGCACGACGCTGCGCTCCTTCTCCCCTGCCGCCATCGTCGATTTCTTCCAGCGCCTGAAGCCGCGCTGGCAACTGCGGCGAATCGGTCTGCACACGGCGGCAACCGTCAGCTACACTGCACCCGTCAAACGCAATCGCTTCTTTATTGAGCTGCAATGTACGCATCCGAGCACGGGGAATGCGCTGATCTTGTTTCATACGTCCACCATTGAACCGGCGCTGGGGCAGAAGGTGCATGTGATTCTGCATCCGACGGAGGAAGATATATATGAAGTGGACTTGACGACGAGCATTCCGCGGGTAAAGATTCGCAAGAATGACTTGTGGCGGAATCGGGAATAGGATAGTATCGGAGGTATCAGCATGGAATCATCCCTCAACATTCAGAAAATCGTCAAGCCCTCCTTTGCCGTCATCGGCATCGAAGGCTCGACAGACGACGGCGAAGGCTTCATCCCCATGCTCTGGTCGGACGCAAACGCCCACTTCGACGAAGTCTCCCCCGTCGCCAGCCGCGACGAAAACGGCGCGCTGCTCGGCATGTGGGGCGTGATGAGCGACGAAACCCGTTCTTTTCTGCCGTGGACAGACGGCTTCTCGCGCGGTTTGTACCTCGCGGGCGTGGAATGTCCCATCGACGCGGAAGTGCCGGATGGGTGGACGAAGTGGGTCGTGCCGGGGTATGAGTACCTTGCCGTAGAGAATCGCCGCGCGGACACGTTCAGCCGCATGGTCGATTACTTCCGCGAAAACGGCGTGAAGCTCGTCGGCGCGGTGCAGGAATTCACCGACCCGAAAACGCAGCAGGAGTATCTGTACTTCCCGATTCGGGCATTATGACAGCTTGACGCATTCCCAAACGGATGCTATAATACCCCATGAATCTGATGCAGAGGTGAACATGATGGCAGAAGAATGTACGCATGACTGCTCCTCGTGCGGGAGCGCGTGCGCATCGCGGCAGAAGCCGCAGAGTTTGCTTGCCCCGGCAAACGCGGGCAGCCGGGTGAAGAAGGTCATCGGCGTTGTCAGCGGCAAAGGCGGCGTGGGAAAATCACTGGTGACGGGTCTGCTCGCGTGCGAAACGGCGCGGCGCGGGAAAATCGCCGGGGTACTGGATGCGGACATCACCGGGCCGAGTATGCCGCGCATTCTGGGCATCCGCGACAAGGCGGTCGGCAATGAGCTGGGCATCCTGCCGCAGGAAGCTGAAAACGGCGTGAAGGTTATGTCCATCAACCTGCTGCTGGAGCACGACACCGACCCCGTTATCTGGCGCGGCAGCCTGATTGCGGGCACGGTCAAGCAGTTCTGGACGGATGTGTGCTGGGGGGATGTGGACTGCCTGTATGTGGATATGCCGCCGGGAACGGGCGACGTGCCGCTGACGGTGTTCCAGTCGCTGCCGGTGGATGGCATCGTGATTGTCTTAAGCCCGCAGGAGCTGGTTGGCATGATTGTGGAGAAAGCCGTCAAAATGGCGCAGATGATGAACATCCCCGTGCTGGGCTTGGTGGAAAACATGGCGTACATGACCTGCCCGGACTGCGGCAAGCGCCTGTATCCCTTCGGCGAAGGGCGCACGGCGGATGTCGCGAAGCAGTATGGACTGCCGATGCTGGTGCAATTGCCGATTCAGCCCGAACTTGCCAAGAAGTGCGACGAAGGCCGCTTGATGGACATTCAGCTGCCGGAAATGGGCAAAGCAGTGGATGCCGTGCTGAAATGCAAGGTTCGCAAGCATGAATAATCGAATCCCGTCGGAATCCTCCGGCGGGGTTTTTCATATCGAAACGGTTTTCGCAGCAGGAAAATCCGGCGCCCATGTCGAATTATAGTTGATTCAGCGGAACAAATCCGCGTTTTTCTTCGTCTAATCCAGCGGAAAGGGAGGAAAAGCGCCGCTTGTTTCGTTATATCATTGGAAGGCGCGGGCTTTTCGCCACTTTCCGGCAGGGGAAGTGCAATTTAGCCCTTGCACACTGCCCGATAAATGTGTATAATATAGATGGGCGATTGCCCATACGCCTCTTTCCGGCAAATCCGGCAGGAGGATAACGCTTGCTCCGCTCGCCCTGAGTGTGAAGGAAGGGAATTATCATCATGAAGAATCATGCCGCTGCAACTGTTCGCAACCGCATTCTCAAGGGCGCTGCCCTGTGCGGTGTTTTGGCGCTGTCCATGACGCTGACGGGCTGCTTTGTGCCGCCGGACGACCTGTCAGGCGACCTGTCCAATCAGGGTGTTGTTTACAATACGGTTGCTGTCACAGCGCCCCAGCGCACCGCTACGCCCACTCCTTCGCCCACGCCGACGGTTGAATCCGTTTTTAATTTCGGCACGAACACCGCTACGCCGACGACACAGCCGGGCGTGATTACGTCCAACGGCATTGTCACCGTGGTGACCACGCCGCCCGGCAGCATCGCCACCACCGCGCGTCCGACCGCAACACCCACGCCGACTGCGGCTGCCGTTCTCAAAAAAGGCTCGTCCGGTGCTGATGTCAAGACGCTCCAGCGCCGCTTGAAGCAGCTGGGCTACTACACCGGCAGCGTTGACGGCGATTTCGGCGACGCGACGGAGAAGGCACTGCGTGCGTTCCAAGACCGCAATAACCTGCTGGTGGACGGCATCGCGGGCAAATCGACGATGGCAAAGCTGAACAGCTCCAACGCTGTCAAGGCAGCCGCCGCAACCGCTACTCCGCGCAAGACCGCGACCCCCAAGCCGCAAACCACTGCGACCCCAAACCTCTCCACTGAGTATTATCTCCAGAGCGGTTCGTCCGGCACACGCGTCCGCACGCTGCAGGCGCGCTTGATTGAACTGGGCTGGATGGCGGGTTCGCCGGACGGCAACTACGAGGGTGCGACAGAATACGCCGTCAAAGCGTTCCAGAAAAAGTACAAGAGCCTGTATACGGACGGTGTCGCCGGGCCTTCGACGCTGCAAACGCTGTATTCTTCCTCCGCGGCAAAATCCTCCACGCCCGTGTCCTCCATCGGCACGACGCTGGAGTCCGGCATGAAGAATAGCGGCGCCGTCAAGGCGATGCAGACGCGCCTGAAATCCTTGGGCTACCTGACCGGCACAGCGGACGGCTCTTTCGGCGACGCGACAAAGGCGGCAGTGATTGCCTTCCAGACGGCGAACGGCCTGAAGGCGGACGGCAAAGCGGGCACATCCACCCTGAACCGCCTCTATTCCGATGCGGCGATTGCTGCCAGCTCCATGCCGACGGCGACCGCTTCCACCTCCGTGGACGGCTACACGACGCTCTCCGAGGGCGACACCGGCACGGCGGTTCGCAATCTCCAGAAGGCGCTGAAAAACAAGGGTTACTATTCCGGCAGCGTGGACGGCAAGTACGGTGCGGCAACGACGGCGGCAGTCGTCGCGTTCCAGTCAGCGCAGGGCTTGCGCGTGGACGGCAAGGCAGGTCCCGCGACCCAGCGTGCGCTGTTCACCACCTCCAGCAGCACGGATACATCCAAGTACACCACGCTCCGGCCGGGTGACAGCGGCGCGGCGATTCGCCAGCTGCAGACGACGCTGAAGCAGAAGGGCTATTATACCGGCACGATTGACGGCGATTACGGCTCCGGCACAACGGCGGCGGTCAAGGCGTTCCAGAAGAAGATGAACATCACGCCGGTGGATGGCATTGCGGGCGACAAGACGCTGACGCTTCTGTACTCCTCTGACGCGGTGGACAGCGACGAATACGCGACGCTGCGCCCCGGCGACACGGGCGCGGCAGTGCGCACCATGCAGGCGACGCTGTACGAACTGGGTTACTACGACGGCTCGCGCGACGGCGTGTACGGCGCAACGACGCAGGATGCTGTCCGCGCATTCCAGATTCGCAACAAGGTGACACCGGTGGACGGCATCGCGGGCAACAAGACGCTGACAAAACTGTACAGCGGCACAGCGGTTGCGGCGGCGGCGAAAACGACGGAGTACAAAACGCTCCGCAAGGGCGACCGCGGCGACGAAGTGGTGCAGATGCAGGACAGCTTGCAGCAGCTTGGCTATCTGGCAACCGTCACGGGCTATTACGATGATGCGACCGTCGCGGCGGTTCGCTCCTTCCAGTCCCGCAACGGGCTTTCCGTGGACGGCTCCGCGGGTCAGGAGACCCTCGCGGTGCTCTACGGCAGAAATCCCCGCGCGGCATACTAAGGGGAGACGCAAGGGGCTTTGCCCCTTAAACCCCACCATAGGCTCTGCCTCTGGACTCCGCGAAGGGTCTTCGACCCTCTCGACACCCTTCTCGCGATTGAGTTGAGCACACTTTCATACAGTGTCCGCGTGTTTATTTCTAAGAATACAGTCCAGCTTGGCGCGTTTGCACGGCTGGACTGTTCTCTTATCCACAGCTTTTCCCCGTCTTCCACCGGAAGGAGGCATTCCCGTGCAGAAAATCCGCTTTCTCCCCCTGCTGTGCGTTGTGCTGATGCTCTTCACCGCCCCGACCCTGCTCGCCCAGCAGGAGCCGGATACGCCCTATCCGGCGGAAACCATGCTCTCTGTCCGCATGATGCCGCCCGGCGAACGTAGCCTGCGCAATTTCCTGTATCCAAAGCTCATGGCGCAGGAAGGCAGCATTCAACTTCCCGCCGGAACGTCCTACAATCTGCTGGTACAGACCTTGGATAACATGCGCAACGACTATCCGGAGCTGTTTCACATCGAATCCTACCGCGTCCACTATCAGCGCAATCAGCCGGATGTCGCCCAAAGCATTTCACCGAATTACTTGTGTTCCGCCGAAGAAGCATCAGCCTTGCGCAAACAGCTGCTGGAAACAGCACAGTCGTGGGTGAACGAAAATCCCGACCCGCTGGCGCTGTACGAGCGGCTTGTACTGAATGCAACCTATTCTCCCGACAGCATGTGGCAGCACACAGCCGTGGGCGCTTTGCTGTATGGCGAAGCCACCTGCGCAGGATATGCGCAGGCGATTTCACTGCTCTATCGACTTGCGGGCATTCCATGCGCAACCATCATCGGCGAAGCGTCAGACACAAGCGGCGAAACCGGTTTGCATGCATGGAATGTGACCAATTTCGGCTTTCTTGACGCAACATGGGGTGCCGCTTTCGACGGGCATGTGTTCCACAGCAACTACGCCATGGGTGAAGCGGATATGTCCATCGACCACACGCCCAATCGCGGGTACACTTTCCCCGACCTGAGCGGCGTTCCGAACTACTATCAGGCGCATGGGCTGTACGTCTCCACCGAGCAGGAACTGCTGACCCAGCTGATGCGTCTTGTGGACGGTGAAACCGTGGAGATTCAGCTTTCGCCCGACCTGTACGCACGGTATACAGCGGCTATGAAGGACAAGCAGTCCGATATTGTCACCTTTTGCGCCGAAGCAGCAGGGGCGGAAATTCCCTTCTACGACCCATGCCGCATCCTGTCCGACAAGGCGCATCGCGTTTTGCTGCTGATTCCCCACCCTGAATTGGCGGAGCAGTAACAGCAGTTTGCACGAGCGTAAAGGCAGATTATTGCCCCTGAGCACTTGCATGTTCGGGGGCTTTCATGTTATAATGAAAGAGTAGTGTGTCTATTCGGGAATAGGTGCGCTCATATGATTGTGATTTTCCAAATATTATCAGAAATTGTTTCTATATTGAAAGGAGAACTTTATGTTCGATTGGGTCAAAAAACTGCTGGGCAGCAGCAATGACGCGGAGGTCAAAAAGCTGCAAAAGACGGTCAACGCCGTGGAAGCCCTCGAAGATGAATACAAGGCGCTGACGGACGAGCAGCTGCGTGCCAAGACGGATGAATTCCGCGCGCGCTTGCAAAATGGCGAAACCGAAGATGACATTCTGCCCGAAGCGTTCGCCGCCATCCGCGAAGCCGACGCCCGTGTGCTGGGGATGCGCCCGTACCGCGTGCAGGTGATGGGCGGCCTGGTGCTGCATCAGGGGCGCATCGCCGAGATGAAGACCGGCGAGGGCAAAACGCTGGTGTCCACCCTGCCCGCGTACCTGAACGCACTGTCCGGCAAGGGCGTTCACGTCGTGACCGTCAACGACTATCTGGCGCGCCGCGACAGCGAGTGGATGGGCAAAGTCCACCGCTTCATGGGGCTGAGCGTCGGCCTGATTGTCCACGATCTGGACAGTGCCGAACGCCGCGCTGCTTACGCCTGCGACATCACCTACGGCACGAACAACGAGCTGGGCTTCGACTACCTGCGCGACAACATGGTCATCCGCCAAAGCGAGCTGGTGCAGCGCGGCCACAACTTCGCCATCGTCGACGAAGTGGACTCCATCCTGATTGACGAAGCGCGCACCCCGCTGATTATCTCCGGCGCGGGCGACAAATCCACCGACCTCTACGCAAAGGTGGACGCGGTCGTCCGCACGCTCAAGCGTGACGTTCACTTCGAGATTGAAGAGAAGAAAAAGGCCATCAGCCTGACCGACGAGGGCGCCCAGCGCGTCGAAGCCGCGTTCGGCATCACCAACATCAATGACGCGGAAAATGCCGAGCTGAACCACCACGTCAGCTGCGCCCTGCGCGCCAACTTCCTGATGAAGCGCGACGTGGACTACGTCGTCAAGGACGATCAGGTCATCATCGTTGACGAATTCACGGGCCGCCTGATGATTGGCCGCCGCTACTCCGAGGGTCTGCATCAGGCGATTGAAGCCAAGGAGCATGTGACCATTGAGCGCGAAAGCCGCACACTGGCGACCATCACCTTCCAGAACTATTTCCGCATGTACCACAAGCTCTCCGGCATGACAGGTACGGCGAAGACGGAAGAGGACGAGTTCCAGAACATCTACTCGCTGGACGTCGTGCAGATTCCGACCAACAAGCCCAACATCCGCAAGGACTTGGACGACATGGTCTACAAGACGAAGAAGGCGAAGTTCAACGCCGTTGTGGACGCGATTGCGCAGGTGCACGCAAACGGTCAGCCCGTGCTGGTCGGCACGGTCACGGTTGAAACGAGCGAAATGCTCTCCGCCATGCTCCAGCGCCGCGGCATCCAGCATGAGGTGCTGAACGCCAAGAACCACGCCAAGGAAGCTGAAATCGTCGCGCAGGCAGGCCACTGGGGTGCCGTCACCATTGCCACCAACATGGCTGGCCGCGGCACGGACATTCTGCTGGGCGGCAACCCGGAGTTTCTCGCCCGCCGCGCCATGCGTCAGGACGGCTATGACGAGGAAATCATCGAAGCCGCGACGGGGCACGCGGAAGATGTGTCCGATGAAATTCTCGCCGCGCGCGAAAAGTACCAGTCCCTCTACAAGGACTTCAAGCGCACCACCGACGAAGCGCATGACCGCGTGCTGCAAACCGGCGGTCTGCACATCATCGGCACGGAGCGCCACGAATCCCGCCGCATTGACAATCAGCTGCGCGGCCGTGCGGGCCGTCAGGGCGACCCCGGTTCGACCCAGTTCTTTATTTCGCTGGAGGACGACCTGATGCGTCTCTTCGGCGGCGACCGCATCATGCCGATGGTCGAGCGTCTGGGGCTCAAGGACGACGAGCCGCTTCAGGCGGGAATGCTCACCAAGCAGATTGAATCCGCGCAGAAGCGCATCGAGGGCCGCAACTTCGAGATCCGCAAGCACGTTCTGGAATACGACAACGTGATGAACCGCCAGCGCGAGATTATCTACGGTCAGCGCCGCCGCGTGCTGATGGGCGAGAACGTCCGCGACAACATTATCGGCATGGCGTACAAGCTGATTGACGCCGCGCTCTCCCGCCACTGCGCGTCTGACGACGGCACGGATTGGGATATTCCGCAGCTGACGAATTATCTGGAAAACCTGTGCATCCACCACGGCAAGATTGCCGAATTGGAGGATGTCGTCCACTCCGGTGACCGCGACGCGCTGGCGCAGGCGCTCAAGGACGACGCGAGGGCGTTCTACGAGGAACGCGAGACGGCGCTGGCGGAAATCGGGCTGGACATGCGCGAAGTGGAGCGCGTTGTGCTGCTGCGCGCGGTGGATGTGCGCTGGATGGATCACATTGACGCAATGGATCGTCTGCGCGACGGCATCGGCTTCCGCGCGTACAGCGGCAAGAACCCCGTCACCGAGTACCAGATTGAAGCGGGCTACATGTTCGACGAGCTGAATCACCTGATTCGCGAAGACACGGTGCGCCGCATGTATCAGCTGCGCATTGAGCGCACGCCGGAACGTGTGCAGGCAGCGGTTCGCCCCGTCGAGGGCAAGCCGCTTGTGCCCGGCAACGGTCAGCCGCGCCAGCCCAAGCGGGTGAAGCCGTCGGAGCGCGTTGGCCGCAACGATCCCTGCCCTTGCGGTTCGGGCTTGAAGTACAAGAACTGCTGCGGCAAGGACAAAGAAACAAGGGAGTAACTCCCTTGACCCATTTTCGCGATTGAGTAGGTGGCAATTCCAATGTAATTTTCGCGTGTTTATGCAGGGATTTCGCGTCTGCGGACGCGAGGAGGGGGCTTTCCGATCGCCCCCTCCACCCCTTCGGTGCCCTCTTGCATAGTAGGTTGTAATTGTTGCTTTTTAGTTAGTGTACCTTTCGTGCCCAACTAACATAAACCAACCAGTAACATCCTGAGGGCGAATGCGAAGGGGTCAAGGGGGCGACCGCAGACTTCGTCTGTTTTCATGCCCCCTTGTCGCTCCCGCAGGAGCGAAACCCCCGCAACATAAAAAATCAAGCATCAATCCACCCCAAAAGCAAAATCATCAACCAGAAAAAAGCCTTTCCTGACGATTGAAGGAGATTAAACATGGCGCTCATAGATATTCCCCAGTATCGCAGCGAACTGGCAGAGATTCGCAAATCCCTGCTTGCCGCGGGCGATGCCCTCCACATTGACCATATCCGCGAACAGCTGGATGAGCTGACCGAGGAAATGAATCAGCCCGAATTCTGGAATGACCCGGATCACTCCGCGAAGGTCAACCAGAAGGTTTCCAACCTCAAAGGCAAACTCGAACACTACGAAAAGCTGCTTTCTTCCGCCGATGATATCGAGGTCATGCTCGAAATGGCGGAAGAAGAGAAGGACGAAGACACCGTCACCGAAGCGGTGGACGAGCTGGCGAAGCTCAAGGAGCATGCCGACGCACTGGAGCTGGAAACCCTCATGCGCGGCGACTACGACGACAACGACGCGGTGCTGTCCCTCCACGCGGGCGCGGGCGGAACGGAAGCGCAGGACTGGACTTCCATGCTCTACCGCATGTATACCCGCTACTGCGAGAAGATGGGCTTCACTGTCAAGCTGCTGGATTTGCTTGACGGCGACGAAGCGGGCATCAAGTCCGTCACCTTTGAAGTCAGCGGCGACCACGCCTATGGCTACCTCCGCGGCGAAAAGGGTGTGCATCGCCTCGTCCGCATCTCCCCATTCGACGCCAATGCCCGCCGCCACACGTCCTTCGCGTCGCTGGATGTCGCCCCCATGCTGGAGGACGATGATTCCGACATCGAAATCAACATGAAGGATGTCCGCGTGGACACCTACCACTCCAGCGGCGCAGGCGGACAGAACGTCAACAAGACCTCTTCCGCCGTCCGCATGACGCACTACCCGACCGGCATCGTCGTCTCCTGCCAGACCGAGCGCGATCAGGTGCAGAACCGCGCGACGTGTATCAAAATGCTGAAGGCGAAGCTGCTGGAGCTGCGCGAGCGCGCCAAGGAAGAGGAAATGGCGAACATCAAGGGCGAAATGAAGAAGATTGAGTGGGGCAGCCAGATTCGCTCCTACGTCTTCCAGCCCTACACGATGGTCAAGGATCACCGTACAAACTACGAATCCGGCAACATTGACGACGTGATGGACGGCAACCTTGAGGGCTTCATCACCGCCTATTTGAAGATGCAGTAATGCCGAAACCCTCTCAGTGTCTGCTGGGAGGGTTCTCGCCGTTATATTGCTTTCCCCGGAAAGGAGATTTTCCGGTGCGCTATCAACTCGTTTCCATCCTGTCGGCGCTTCTGCTTTGCCTGACCATGCTGGCAGCCATCGTTTACGGGGTCGGTACGCAGCCTGCCCTGATGCAAACGATCATGCTGCGCACCGCTCCGCCTGAAGCAACCGGCTTTCCGGCGGAGCAATACGGTGCCGCCGCCAAGCTGATTACCGATTACCTCAAGGGCGAGGGCGACTTCCAGCTCGTATTTTCCATGAACGGCATAGCATACAACGCTTTTAACGAGCGTGAGCAAACGCATATGGCGGACGTGCGGACGCTGTTCAGCCTGTGCCGTCGTTTTTCGCTGGGCAGCATCCTCCTGACGCTGGTCGGTTGGCTCTATTCCCAGAAACAGCGGTTCTTCTGGCGAATCGTCCGGCGAACCGCCTGCTGTATGCTGGCGTTTGTCGCCCTCCTTGCGCTGCTGGCGGCGATGGATTTTGACCGGCTGTTCATCCTCTTCCATCAAATCGCCTTCACAAACAACCTGTGGCTGCTCAATCCGCAAACGGATTTGCTCATCCGTTTAATGCCGACGCAATTGTTCATTGACTATGCGCAAATCATCGGCATTGTCTGGGCGGCACTGATGGGGATTCTGCTCATCATTGCCACCGTGAAGCTACGAAATCAACAATAAGGGGCGTATTCCCATGACCTACACTGAATCTGCCCGCGCGCAGCTTGATGCCTTGCAGGTGAAAGACCACGTTCGCATTCTGGCGCTGGAAACCTCCTGCGACGAAACCGCCGCCGCGATCATCGAGGATGGGCGCACCATCGTCTCCAACATCGTTTTCAGCCAGATTGACCTTCATGCGCTCTATGGCGGCGTCGTGCCGGAAATCGCCAGCCGTGCGCACGTCGAAGCCTGTGACCGCGTGATTGACGAGGCACTCCGGGCGGCGAATATGCGCTTGCAGGATGTCGATGCCCTCGCCGTCACCTACGGGCCGGGGCTTGTCGGCGCGCTGCTCACCGGGGTCAGCTGCATGAAGGGCTTGAGCTACGCCGCAAACAAGCCGCTCATCCCCGTCAACCACATCGAAGGGCATGTGTCCGCGAACTACATTTCCAATCCGGATTTGAAGCCGCCATTCCTGTGCCTTGTCGTATCGGGCGGACACAGCCACATCGTCCGCGTGAACGACTACGGCGATTACACCTTGCTCGGTCAGACGATGGACGACGCGGCGGGCGAAGCGTTCGACAAGGCGGCGCGCGTGCTGACGCTCCCCTACCCCGGTGGTCCACGCATCGACGCACTGGCGGAGGAGGGCGACCCGCATTTCCTCTCGCTCCCGCATCCGCACACCCCCGGTAAGTACGACTATTCCTTCTCCGGCATGAAAACGGCGTTCCTGAACGCGGCGAACAAGATGGAGATGAAGGGCGAACCGCTCCCGAAGGCGGATATGGCAGCGTCGTTCCGCTACGCCGTTGTTTCGGCGCTGGTGGAAAAGGCGATGCTGGCGGCGAAGGACACCCACGCCCCCGCGCTTGCAATGGCGGGCGGCGTTTCCGCGAATCGTCTGCTGCGCCGGATGATGCAGGAGGCCGCCGACAAGGCGCATCTGCCGCTGTACATGCCGCGGCTCGACCTGTGCACCGACAACGCGGCGATGATTGGCTCTGCGGCATACTATCGGATGAAAAAGGGCGAGCTTGCGCCCCTGACGCTCAACGCCACACCGTCGCTCCGTCTGGTGTAATACTATTTCCTGCATTCGTCTGCGCCATCTGCTTGCGCCTTTTCCGCTCTGGCGTCCGGTCGTTCCATTTAGCGTAGCGCTGCTACGCTGCATTTCACTCCCGTTAGCCAGAACGAAAAATTCGCGGCGCATCTTGGCGCA
>JABLTP010038021.1_pt1 | contig 11841 bp, 10 predicted proteins | sample 7160111 | NCBI WGS metagenome assembly JABLTP01 (sample SAMN14651227, study PRJNA627086) | human gut metagenome | isolation source: feces | host: Homo sapiens
GCCCGGCGTGGACGGTGATGCCCGCCATCTCGCCCTGCTCCTCGGCACCCAGCGGCGTTGCCACGCACACGGTCACGGCGACGCCCAGTGCGGCCAGCTTCTGGGAAAAACGGCGGCCCTCGGTGGTGCCGCTGAACACGACCGCCTTCACTTGCGGTACCCCCGAGGCGTGACCATCCAGCCCGAGATCGCGCGGGTGGCTGCGTTGCCGATGTACACGGTGGTGAACATATCCACCGGGGTGTTTTCCAGCTCGGCCAGGGTCAGCACACAGCTGGTCTGGCCTTCGCGGCCGATGTTGCGCACAAGGCCGCAGACCGTGTCCGGGCCTTTGCCGTTATCGCGCAGGATGCGCACCGCCTTCTGCAGGTAGTCCGGGCGGCCCTTGGAGGAAGGGTTGTACAGCGCCAGGCAGAAATCGCCCATGGCCGCGCAGGCCAGCCGCTTTTCAATGACCTCCCACGGGGTGAGCCGGTCGGAAAGGGAAATGACGCAGAAATCATGGGCCAGCGGCGCACCCAGCACGGCTCCGCCGCTGAGGGCGGCGGTCAGGCCGGGCACGACCTCTATGGTCACGTCCGGGTATTCTTCGGCCAGCTCCAGCAGCGGGCTGGCCATGCCGTAAACGCCCGCGTCGCCGCTGCACACCAGTGCCACCCGTTTGCCGGTGCTGGCCTTTTCCAGCGCCCAGCGGCAGCGGTCGATCTCCTTCGTCATGCCGGTGGAATAGTATTCCTCGCAGGGAAACTCCGGCTCGATCAGGTCGAGATACAGCTTGTAGCCGCAGATGGCGTCCACGCTTTCGAGGACATTGTGGGCTTCCTGGGTCATATAGTAAGGGTCGCCCGGGCCGATGCCGACCGCATAGACGACGCTTTCCGGCTGGTCGATCTCAAATTCCATCGGGTCAAACATTCTGCCACCTCCAATCCGGGGCAAAGGGCCGCACCGCCAGCGCAAAGGTCACGCCGGTGCGGGCGTATTTGTGGAAAACGAGCGGCCCGCCTGCCGCCAGCACGGCTGACCGCTCGCAGACATTGTCCACGCCGGTGACGCTCTGCACAAAGGCAGAGGGCGTAAAACTGCCGGGCGCGGCGCGCAGGGCTTCGGCGGGGAAGAACTGCACCGGCCAGCCGTGATCCTGGCAGAAGGCAAGTAAGCCCGCTTCGTTTTGTTTCAGGTCGATGCTGGCCGCCGCCGTGATGCACTGCAGGGCCAGCCGGTTTGCGGCACAAAAGGCTGCGAAGGCTTCTTCCAGCGTGTCAGCGCCGGTGCCGCGTCTGCAGCCTACGCCCAGCACGCCGATGCGGGGCACCAGATGCAAGGCATCCCCCGCCGGGCAGAGGGTGAGGGCAAAGTCCGGGGCGTCGGCGTTTTCGGCAAGGCCCGCAGGCGGCGTGCCTGCAATGGGCCAGTCGGATGCAAAGTGCATGGGCCTGCCCGCCAGCAATGCGCCGCTGACAAGCTTGATGCGCTCCGGCTCCAGCACGGCACAGTTCTGGCACTTGGCCCACTCGTCCACCGCGAACACGCTGTTTGCATCGGTGGCCGTGGTGATGACCGGCACCGCGCCGCACACAGCCGCCAGCGCCCGGGCCAGGTTGTTGGCACCGCCGAGGTGGCCTGAGAGGATGGGCACCGCAAAATGCCCGCACTCGTCCAGCACCACCACGGCGGGGTCCGACGCCTTGCTCTGGCAGTGGGGGGCAACGGCCCGCACTGCGATGCCAACAGCGCCCACAAAGATCAGAGCGTCACTCCCGGCAAACTGCCGGGCCGTCCAGTCGGCAAGGCCGACCTGCCCGGGCGCATGGCCGCAGCGGGCCACACTGCCGGAATAGGCTGCCGCCAGTTTTTGGGCCAGCGCAAGGCCCTTTGCCGTAAAGGCAAGGTAAGCCCGGGTCACTGGTCGGTCCCCTTGCGGAACGCGGTGGTGAAGGCCGGGTCGTAGAGCTTGCTGCGCTCGTAATTCTGGCCCAGGAAGCCGCCCACCACGATGAGGGCCGTCTTGGTGATGTGTGCCGCATGGACGCTCTCGGCCAGCGTGCCCACGGTGCAGCGAACGGTCTTCTGTTCCGGCCAGGTGGCTTTGTACACCACCGCTGCCGGGGTCTCTGCCGTATAGGCACCACCTGCAAGCAAGGCTTCCTGCACCTTGTCCACCAGACCGATGGAGAGGAAGATGACCATGGTGGCCCCGTGTGAAGCAAGGCTTGCCAGCTTTTCCTTTTCCGGCACCGGGGTGCGGCCCTCCATGCGGGTGATGATGACGGTCTGGCTGACAGTGGGCAGGGTGTACTCGGCGTTCAGCGCCGCTGCCGCGCCGCAGAAGCTGGAAACGCCTGGCGTGTCATCGTAGGGGATGCCTTCGGCATCCAGCACGTCCATCTGCTCCCGGATGGCTCCATAAAGGCAGGGGTCGCCGGTGTGCAGGCGCACGGTGGTCTTGCCCGCGGCTTCCATCCGGCGCATCACATCCAGAACCTGTTCGAGAGTCATCTCGGCGCTGTTGTAAATTGCACAGCCCGCTTTGGCAAGGCCAAGCAGGGCCGGGTTCACGAGACTGCCCGCATAAATGATGCAGTCGGCGGCCTGCAGCAGGGCCGCGCCGCGCTGGGTGATGAGGTCCGGTGCGCCGGGGCCTGCGCCAACAAAATGTACCATAGCGTTACTCCTTTACCAGAACGGTGGCAAAATAGCCCGCCGATTCTTCCGGCCGGGCAGCGGAAAGGTCGGTCCAGACGGCTTCGTCCGGCAGGCCGCAATTGCATACAAGGGCGCTGTCGGCCAGCTTTCTGCGGGCTTCCAGCGTATCGAGAAGGGCGGGCAGCTGCCTGCCGGTCTTCATCAGCACTTTGGTGCCGGGCGTTTCCAGCACGCGGTCTGCCCAGCCGCCGGGCGCAATGGTGAGCGGCGTGTCCATGCCGCCGGTGAGGGGAACGTTCAGCCGCGCCGCCGCCGCGCAGAAGCTGGGCACCCCCGCCGCCATGGCGGTGGCATAGCCGTCGGCCTGCAGAATTTCCTGCAGGTAGCCGAAGGTGGCGTAGATGGAAACGTCACCGATGTTCAGCATGGCCACGTCCTGCCCGGCATCCAGAAAAGGCCGCACGGCCTGCGCCGCCTGCCGGTGAGATGCCGCCAGCACCGCCGGGTCACGGCTCATGGCAAAGTGCAGGGGAACGATGGTCTTGCCGTCCAGCGCATCACCCAATGCCCGGCGGGCGATGTCCAGCGCCAGCATCTGGCCGGAGGATGTCTGCGGCGCGGCCAGCACCGGGCAGCTTTGAATGAGCCGCACCGCCTGCAGAGTGAGCAGTTCCGGGTCGCCGGGGCCCACACTGACGCCGTAAAAGGTACCTTTTACATTTTCCATTCTGTCATCAGCTCCTTTGCGGTTTCGGTCTCGCCCAGCGGGCCGTGCTGGTTGGAGAACAGCACGGCACCCACCCGGAAGCCCCCGCCTGCCCGGCGGTCAAGGTGCAGCTGGATGGCGGCAAGGATGCTTTTCAGCACTGGGGTGCGCAGGTTTGCACCGTCCAGAATGTCAAGGCAGGCGTCGGTGGTGGCGGCGTCCATTAGGGTGGCGCACACTTCGCGGGAAGCGCCGCACAGCGCCGCGTGGGCGCAGAACACCTCGGCGCGGCCGTCGGCGGTGTGGGAATGGGTGTTCATGACGCCCGCCGCCAGCTTGACCAGCTTGCCGATGTGGCCCACGAGAAGCGCTTCTTCAAAGTTTGCCGCTGCGGCCATATCCAGCGTGTCACCGATGAAGTTGGAGGTCTTGACCACCGGGAAGCGCTCAAACTGTGGCAGGACGCTGGCCAGATAGTCCAGCCCGTAGTTGCCCGGGGCCAGCACCAGCCGCCGTGGGCCGTCTGTGTTTTTGGCACGCAGAGCGGCCTGATTCATTTCCAGCTGGATGGTGTCCAGAATGGCCTGCTGGCTCATGGGCTCCACGATACCGCTGGTGCCCAGCACGGAAAGCCCGCCCTCCACCCCGATGTGGGGGTTGAAGGTGCGCTTTGCCGTTTCGGCCCCGCCCTCAATGGAGATGGTCACGGCAAAGCCGCCTGTGTAGGCCGCGTTCTCGGCTTCCCGTTCCAGCGCTTCGGCGATCATCTGGCGGGGCACATGGTTGATGGCGGCTTCGCCCACCGGCTGGTCAAGGCCCGGTTTAGTCACTCGGCCCACACCCTCGCCGCCAAAGATGCGCACGCCGGGCGTGTCCGGCTCCAGCACCACCGACGCAATGACCGGCAGGCCGGTGGTCACATCTACATCGTCGCCGCCGTCCTTGCGGATGGCGCATTCTGCGCCGGTGTCCGTTTTGCGGCAGAAGATGGGTGCCACCTCCACCACGATGCCTTTCGGTGTGCGCAGAGCCACCGTCTCCGGTGCATGGCCGGTGAGCAGCAGCCGGGCCGCGCCCGCCGCACCCAGCGCCGCACAGGTGCCGGTGGTGTAACCGCAGCGCAGCAGCTTCTGCCCGCTGCGGACGTAATGCTCAAATTGCGGCCCAGCCGGGTTGGCTTCCGGCTTTGGCGGCTCCGGTGCGCCGTATAGAGCAGCGTACTGTTCTTCCGTCAGGCCATACAGCGCCCGGATGTTCTCCGGCGCAAAGGCAGCATCCGGCGTCAGCACGCCGGAGACCCCGGCAGGGGAGACGCACACCACCGCGTCGGCAATCTTCTGCGCCAGTTCCAGCTCATGCAGGCTCAGCACCACGGCGAGATGCTCACCATGGGCCAGCTCTTTTAAAATGGTCAGCAGCTCGATCTTGCCCTTGATGTCCAGAAAAGACGTGGGCTCGTCCAATAAAATCACCTGCGGCTGCTGGCACAGGGCCCGGGCCAGCAGAACGCGCTGGCGCTGGCCGTCGCTGATGCGGTTGAAATCCCGGTCGGCGAGATGGGCTGCACCCACCCGTTCCAGTGCGCTGTGCGCCTGCCGTTTGTCTTCGGCCGAGAGGATGCCCAGCCGCCCGGTGTAGGGGTAGCGGCCCGCCGCAGCAAAGTCAAAGCAGGTGGTCAGCTCCATGCGGCGGCTGTGCGGTGCCATCAGGGCAAGCTTCTGGGCCCGTTGGGTGCCGGTATAGTCGGAAAGGTTCTTTTCGTCCAGCAGCACCGCGCCGCCCATGGGGTCCAGCTGGCCCGCCAGCGTGCGCAGCAATGTGGATTTGCCCGCGCCGTTGGGCCCGATGAGGGTCAAAATCTGGCCGGGCTGCACCCCCAGCGCAATGCCGGAGAGAAGCGGCGTTTTGCCGTAGCCGATGGCAAGGTCATTTGCCGTGCAGAGAAAGGTCTCGTTCATCGTGCGCCCTCCTGATTGCGCCGCACCAGCAGTCCGATGACCACCGGCGCGCCGAACACTGCCGTCACCGAGCTGATGGACAGCTCGGTGGGCGCAAACAGACTGCGGGCCAAAAGGTCACAGAACAAACAGAACGCCGCCCCGCCCAGGCAGCACCCGGGCAGCACATGCAGCGGTTTTGCACTGCCCAGCAATTGCTTGACGAGGTGCGGCACCGCGATGCCCACGAAGGAGATGGGCCCGGCAAAGGCAGTGACACAGGCCGCCAGCAGGCTGGAAAGCAGCACCAGTGCCGCCGAGAACGGCTTGACGTTCACACCCACGCTGCGGGCGTATTCTTCCCCCATCTGGTAGGCGGCCATGGGTTTGGACAGCAGAAAGGAAGCCGCCAGCGCAGGCAGGGCCACCAGCGCCGCTGCCCGGACGTTGGCCCAGGTCATGCCGGAAAAGCTGCCCTGCGACCAGTTGTGCAGGTTGACGATGTTGGAGTCCTGCGCAAAGGCCACCACGATGTCCGTGATGGCCGAGCAGATGTAGCCGATCATGACGCCGCAGATGACGAGGATGCTCATGCGCTGCACCCGCCGCGCCACCGCCAGCACAAAGGCCATGGCGGCCATAGCGCCCACGAAGGCGGCGACGATGAGCGTTACCGAACCGGTGAGCATCCCGCGATTGAGGAAAACCACCATGGTCAGCGCCACGGCCAGCTTGGCCCCGCTGGAAATGCCCATGACAAAGGGCCCGGCGATGGGGTTTGCAAAGAAGGTCTGCAGCAGGTAGCCCGCCGCGCTGAGGGCCGCACCCAGCAGCGCCGCCATCACCGCGCGCGGCAGACGCAGCTGCAGAATGATGTTCATGGAAAGCGTGTCCTGCCCCTTGCCCAGCAGTGCCGCCACCACTGCGCCCGGCGCAAGGGACACACTGCCCCAGAACAGGTTCAGCGCAAACAGCACAGCCAGCGCCGCCGCAAGGGCGAGATAGGAGACAGCAAGGCGTCGGGTACGGGTCATAGACAGTCCTTTCAGTAAAATAAGACTTGATTATTACAGAACGTGTGACAGTACGCCCTCATCCGGCGCATTCGCGCCACCTTCTCCCGACCGGGGGAAGGCAGAAAACGTCAGGCAACATGGGTGAGGAATTTCAGGGTATCGGCATCGGGTGTGCCCTCGGTGAACACCTTATTCATGTCAAGGATGAGGTCAGCAAGCTCCATGCTCTGCTGGAACAGGCTCTGGCTCGTGCACCACACCTGCCCATTCTGCACGGCCTTGAACTCGCTGAGCAGCGGGAACTTTTCGGTCAGCTGGCTCACGGATGCAATGGTGCCTTCGATGGCGCTGTTGTAGATGAGCACGTCAGCGTCCTTTGCACCGGCGTAGAAATCTTCCAGCGGCAGGTTCATGGTGGCAAGGCTGTTGCCGTTGTCGGTGAGGTCCGAGAAGACGTAGGTCCCGCCAGCCATCTCGATCATTTTGGCCACATAGTCGCTGCCTTTGCGCACGGTGGCGAGGTTGTTGGAGCTGAGGGAGAAGAACGCGCAGCTCTTGCCGGTGGGCTCCTGCTCCAAAAGCGGCGCAATGGCGGCTTCCTGCGCGGCAAACACCTGCTCGGCCGTGTCCTCTTTGCCCAGCAGGATGCCGTACAGCTTGATCCACTCCATGCGCTCAAGCGGGCCGCTCTCGTAGCTGGAACGCTCCACCAGCACCGGGATGCCGAAATGCTCCAGCTGCTCCTTCACTTCGGGGGTGTGCAGGATCATGGTGTTCTCGATGGCAAGGCTGCAGTTTGCGGCTAAGATTTGCTCGTAGTCCGGGGCGCTGTACTTGCCCGCGTAGGCGATGCGGCCTTCTTCCATGGCCTGCTTTGCTTCGGGCAGATACCATCCCTCGGCCTTGGTGCCGGAGAGGGTCACGCTGTCCAGCGCATCCAGATGCAAAATCAGGTCCATCACCGAGGTGGAGACAAGGTAGATGTTCTCCACCGGCTGGCGCAGCACGGTCACGTCGGCGGGCAGGCTGTCCACCTCGGCGGCATCCTGCGGCACAACGAGAAATTTCTGGCCGGAATCCGGGATGCTCACCATGGTATAGCCGCCTTCATAGCAGTCCGCCGTGAACTGCTGCGCGTAGTCCAACTGGTAATGATGCGAGAAAACAAGACTTTCTGTATTCGCAGGCTCCGTCTTGCTGCCGCAGCCGGAAAGCGCCAGCGCCGCCGCCGGAATGAGCTTCAAAAATTGGTTTCGGGTGATTTTCATATTACTTCAGGCTTGCCGAATCAAAGGTCAGCGTGTACTCGATCTCATGGGGGGTGCTCATGGCCACGGTGTCGGCGGTCACGTTCAGCGCGGTGTCCAGCGCGGCCACGGGGATCTCAAAGGTGGAGTTGCCCTCGGTGTTGGTGGGCAGATACTTCTCGCTGTCCACGATCATATAGTCGTAGTTGGGGCTGCTCCACACGATGGTGGCGGTCATTTTGCCGTCCGCCACAGTCAGGGCGGCGGGGCTTTCCACGGTGGCACGGCCGGAGCCGCCCTCCAGCGTCACCTCGCAGGTGTAGGTGCCGTCGGCGGGCGTTTCAGCTGCGGCCTGTTCCACCGCATCGCGCACGCTGACGGTGTGGTCATACCACTTGCCCTTTTTGCCCAGAATGGCCAGGTCAAAGTCGGTATCCAGAGCAGACACCGGGATGTCGAAGCCGTACACTTCCTCGGAAGTGCCGTCGGAGTAGGTGACCGTATCGGTGGTGGGCTGCAGCCAGTCGGACGCGTTGGCTTCGGCTTCGGCGGCCATGCCCAGATACAGGTTGACGATATTCTTGGAAACCAGACTGACGTGGAAGGTCATCTGGCCATTCTCCACGGTCAGGGTGCCTTTGCCATCGCAGGCTTCGTTGGCGTGGAACATGGAGCTGTCGGTGTCAAACTCGGCGGTGTAGATGCCGTCCGGCAGAGCAGCGGTCTCAACCACAGAAGCGGCAGAGGACGCAGCTTCGGAGGAAGCAGCACTGGACGCCGCAGAGGAAGCAGCAGAAGAAGCGCCGCAGCCTGCCAGCAGGCTCAGCGCGAGAGAAGCGGTCACAACACAGGAAAAAATGCGTTTCATGAGAAATACCTCTACATTATAAAGAATTAGATTTTATTATAGCATGATTCTAAGAAAAAATGAACCCTCTCCATCGGGCTCCGCAGCGGCGGCAGCGAGACGGAGAGGGTTCCGAAAAAATCAGCCCTTCAGGGAATCAATAGCAGCCTTGGTGTGAGCGATGTACAGGCTCTGGATGTCCTCGATCTCGCCCAGACCAGCGATCTGGCAGTCGATGCTGTCAAATGCGCCGGAAGCAGTGAACTGGCTCAGCCAGGAATCCTCGTCGGAACCGGCCATATCGTTGTTGGCGTGGTCACCTGCAACGACCATCAGCGGGCGCAGAACGACCTTGGTGTAGCCTGCAGCCTTCACGGCCTCGATGACGTTCTCGCAGGCGGTATCCTCGGGCTCGCCCTCAACGGTGCCGATGAACACATTGTCGTAGCCCAGGGTCTGCATGGTGGTCTGCATCTGGCTGTAGCTCACCTTTGCGGTGTGAGAGGTGCCGTGGCCCATGAAGACGAAGGCGACCTTGTCCTCAGCGGCGGCGCTCAGGCTGTCGTAACCGGCTTCCTTCACGGCAGCAGCGGTGACGGCCTTGGCGACGTCTTCCTTGTCCTGGTTGATGACAGAGGCGTCAGAGCCGACCTCGCCCAGCAGGGGCTCAGCCACGGCGACGGTCTCGAACTTGTCACGGTAGGAGTCGATCATCTCCATCATCTCGTCGTACTCCGCGCCGTGCATCAGGTGGGTGGGCTGGACGACCAGATTCTTCACGCCGTTTGCCACAGCGCGGTCCATGGCCTGCTGCATGTTGTCGATCTTCTCGCCGTCACGGGCCTGTACATGGTTGATGATGATCTGTGCGGTGAAGGCACGGCGCACGGACCAATCCGGGTAAGCGGCCTGCAGAGCATCCTCGATGCCCTTGATGTCCTTCACGCGGCTGTCGTTGAAGGAGGTGCCGAAGGAGACCACCAGCAGTTCGTTCTCGCCGATGTTGTCCTCGTTGCGGGCGTCATCCTTGGAAGCATCGCCGGTGTCACGGCCAAAGTAGTCGGGGTCGGCGTTCTCGCCCTCGACCAGCTCCTTCTGGGTGTCGGTCAGGGCATCCCAGGCAGCCTTGGCGGCCTCGCACTGGGCGTCGGTGTCATCGTTGCGCTCCTGCACATAGATGGCGTCGATCAGGTCTGCCACGTTCTTTGCGGCCATTTCGTCAGCCTCCTCGCTGCTCACTTCGCTGGAAGCAGCGGACGCGGCGGTGCTGGTGCTGGAAGCGGTGCTGGATGCAGCGCCGCCGCAGCCGGTGAGCACACCGGCGCACAGGGCCAGAGCCGTGACGGCTGCAGCCAGCTTCTTGGTTTCGATCTTTCTCATTGTGTGTCTTTTCCTTTCCTGTGGAATGAATTACGGGCTGAACCGAACAAAGGGTACAGGAAAGAGAGATGAAAAAAAAGGCCCTTTTGTCCTGCGGATGGCATGACAAAAAGGCCCTTACGGTTCAGAGCTTTTTTGGTACAACCAATTCCTCGTGATCTGGAGCTTTCGCTCCCGTACCAACAGCAGGCAGGTTTCCTGGCTGAAAGATCGTCGCCCGGCGCCGCCTTCTCAGAGCAAAGCTCCAATGGCTGGTGCAAAGCACCCTGACGCGGGCTCCCTTATCACAGTGACGAGATCGTGCGGGATTTGCACCCGCTTCCCTTTTACCCTTCCCGCCGCCATAGCGGCAGAAGGCACCTGCTGTTTTCCTGTTCAGTTCGCAGGACAGTATAGCATACCGCAGCGGGAAATGCAAGAAAATGGGCGGCATCCCGGTACTTTTCCTTATAAATGGCGAAAAGAAGGCTGTGTTTTGTATAAAATCCCGCCGGGCACCCCACACTAACCCCGGAAGCAATGCGTACACAACACGACAGATGGGAGCGAAGAAAATGGAGCAGATCAAACGATTTTTGCGCGGCAAAGGCTTTGCGCTGGCGCTTCTGGCCTGCCTGGTGGCGGCAGGCGCGGCGGGGGTCTGGGCGGTGCGCGCCGTCCGCAATGAACTGGAAAAAAGCTATGAAGAACTGACACGGCCGGAGGCGTCTTCCGCCCCGCAGGCCGCCGTGCCGGATACCGATTTGAAAGTGGAGGATGAACCATGGCAGGATGTTACCGAAGCAGCAAACAGCGTGGCCGGTGTGCCCAAAGCGGAGAGTGGGGCCGCATCCTCTGGCTCGTCTTCTGGGGCGGTGTCTGGTGCTGGTTCTGTGCGCGAACCCTCCGCACTGCAAGGCTCCTCTGCGCCTGCCAGCAGCTCGGCAGCGCCTGCCTGCGCGCAGCCGGTCACGGGACGTGTGCTCAACGCCTGCAGCGGCGATGAGCTGGTCTACAACAAGACGCTGGGCGACTGGCGCACCCACAACGGCGTGGACTATGCCTGCGCCCAGGATGCGGCAGTGTCTGCCCCGGTGAACGGCAAGGTGACCGCCGTGGAGACGGATGGCCGCTGGGGCGGCGTGGTGAGCATTGAGGACGGGGAAGGCCGCGTCTGGCGGGTGTGCGGCACGGCGGATGTGCAGGTGAAGGCCGGTGACACCGTGTCCACAGGCCAGACGCTGGGCCGCGCGGGGAACATCCCGAACGAATGCACCGAGGAGACCCATGTGCACTTGGAAGTGCTGGAAGGGGAGAAGTACCTCGACCCGGCAAAGCTCATCGGATAAAGCATCAGAAAAGGCGGCAGGGCGAAACGGCTCTGCCGCCTTTTGCGCTGTCTGCAGCCCGAAAATCCATTCTTTCCCGGCGGGGCTGCATTGCTTTTGCGGGACGGTTCTGGTATGATATATACGTAGAACTAGGCGTTTTGGGAGGAAATCAGATGGCGAAGGTGTTGATCGTAGGTGCCGGTGCGGCGGGACTGATGGCGGCGGGTGCCGCCGTGCGGCAGGGGCATCAGGTGACGGTGCTGGAGCACATGGATAAGCCCGGCCAGAAAATTCTGGTCACTGGCAAGGGCCGCTGCAACGTGACCAACGATTGCCCGGCGGAGGAATTCCTGCGGCATGTGCGCACGAACCCGCGGTTTCTGTTTTCCTCGCTGGGGTCTTTCCCGCCCGCCAAGACTATGGAACTGTTCGCGGACCTTGGCGTGGAGCTGAAGGTGGAACGCGGCCGCCGGGTGTTCCCGGTGTCGGACAAGGCAGAAGAAATCCGGCAGGCCCTTCTCCGCTACGCACAGGATGCGGAACTTGTACATGACGGCGCGAAAAAGCTGATCCTTGAAGATGTAACGCCGGAGCCGGAAGCGGCCCCTGCCGCGCCGGAAAACCCGCGCCATCCCAAAAAGAAAAAGGCTGGCCCGGCGCTGCGGTGCATCGGCGTGCGGGGCACCTCGGGCCGGGAATACCGGGCCGACGCGGTGCTGGTGGCCACCGGCGGCGTGAGCTACCCCACCACC
>JABLTP010019427.1_pt1 | contig 11763 bp, 10 predicted proteins | sample 7160111 | NCBI WGS metagenome assembly JABLTP01 (sample SAMN14651227, study PRJNA627086) | human gut metagenome | isolation source: feces | host: Homo sapiens
CATAACGTAGCTATGGAGCAGGGTCTTCGTTTCGCTATCCGTGAGGGTGGTAGAACAGTTGGTTCTGGTGCTGTTGCTACAATCATTGAGTAATTGTTATTAATACAGTTCTTTCAAGGGTTTCCGAGGTTATCGGAAACCCTTTTTTGCGCGAGCAGCTCCTTGAGAAGTCATGGGCGGTTCGCAGTCGTGCTCGCGAAGTAATGAGCTAGAATATGATAAAAAGAGGAGTACAACATGCTATACATAATGCGTCATGGCAGGACGGACTGGAATGTACGTCATAAATTGCAGGGAAGAACAGATATACCGCTTAATGATGAAGGCAGAATGATGGCGGCAGAGGCTGGGAAACAGTATTCAGATATACATTTTGACATATGTTACTCATCTCCTTTAGAAAGAGCAAAAGAAACGGCAGAGATTTTCTTGAAGGGAAGAAATGTTCCTGTGTATACAGATGACAGACTTGTTGAGATGGGATTTGGAGTATATGAAGGAATAGAGAATTCATTTGCAATAAAGGATTGCCCAATTAATTCTCTTTTTAAAAATCCAGAGGATTATGTGACGGTTGAAGGCGGGGAAAGCTTTGAAGAACTTTTTGCAAGGACAGGGGAATTTATAGACAATGTAGTTATGCCACAGGTAAATAGTGGCAAAGATATACTGATTGTTGGTCATGGTGCCATGAACTGCAGTATTATAGCAAAATTCAGAGGAACACCACTGGATAAATTCTGGGATGGAATGACTGATAATTGTCAGGTGGTAAAGCTTATATAATATTATAAAACACAATTTTACGATTTATTCAGACCAAATCATGCTAGGTTTCGTATATAAGTATAGAAGTTAATAAATGAGACTTTGACTTACAACGGAAGGTTAGGATGGTGATTGGGATGAGTAGGAGAGATGGCAGGAGAAAAAACAAAAGAATAGGAAAAAGGAAGAATCAAATATTCCTTGTAATGATGACTATACTGGCATGTACGGTAGCAATTGTATTAACAGTCAAGATGAATAATCAGAATGTCAGCAAAGGTGTAGCAGTAGGTGCAGAATATACAGCAATTAAGAGCGATGGTAATGTGACGGAGGAACAGCTTTCTGTAAGTGAAGAGACTGTAAATGATTTACCAGATGTATACAGAATAGAATGCTATGAATCACTTAATCAGAATCCAGAGCTGCCAACAGGATGCGAGATTACATCGTTAACCTCCGTACTGAATTATTATGGATGTAATGTTGATAAAACAACTATGGCAGATGAATATCTTAAGAAAGGCAATGGCAGCTTCTACGAAATGTTTCTTGGTAATCCAAGGGATAACACAAGTTATGGATGCATGTCACAGCCAATTGTTAATGCAGCTAATAAATATTTCAAAGTTAATAATATGTCAGCAGTTGCAAAGAATATAAGCGGAACAGATTTTAAAGAGATTCTTGGTATGGTTGCTCAGGGTGACCCGATAGTAATATGGAATACAATAGATATGAGACAGCCATATGAATCTAAGATATTTGTATTTAATGGGAAAGAATACACATGGATGTCTCCAGAACATTGTGTTGTAATTACAGGATATGATCTTAATAAGAATATTGTTTATATAATGGATCCTATGGAAGGTAATGTAACAAGGAATCTTGAGACATTTCAATCAAGATATGAAGCGATGCACAGCCAGGCTGTCTATATTATAGAATAATTAAGGGAGGGCAATATTGTCCTCCCTTTAGTCATGTTATTAGTTTGATTTAATATTGTGCCTTGCATTAAGCTTCCTGGCACAATGTATGAATGCAGGGAACAAAAATGCGTCAGCAGCAATCCATGCGATTGGTGAGGCGAGGCATGCACCCATGAATCCAATACTTGGAATGAGTATGATGGCTGCAAATGCACGGCCAATCATCTCTAAGATACCTGCTGATATTGCAAATACTGAGAAACCCATACCCTGTATGCAGAAGCGTACTACATTAACCCCTGTAAGCGGAATGTAGAAGCATGCAGATGCAAGAATGAACTGTCTTGTAAGAGCAATTATTGTTGTCTCTGATGCATTAACGAATAATAATGCAATATAATCTGTAGTGAAATACAGTGCAATAAGAGAAAGAACACTGTATACTGAACCGATTATCATAGCGGAGCGTACGCCCTGACCAAGTCTTTTAATCTTGGCAGCTCCAACATTCTGTCCGGCATAGGTTGCCATGGTTGAGCCGAGTGCATCAAATGGACAACAGGTAAAGTTGAACATCTTAGAACCGGCAGTCATTGCGGCTACATATGTTGAACCAAGTGTATTGACAGCAGCCTGAAGGATTGTACTTCCGATGGCTGTTATTGAATACTGGAGTCCCATAGGAACACCGTTCATACACAAGTTGGTGATGAATCTTCTATCAAGTACCCTTTCTGATTTGTCACCTTTTAAGATGTCATATTTCTTATACATATATATAAGGCAGGTAAGTCCCGAAATTAACTGTGATGTTACAGTTGCCCAGCCAGCTCCGGCAACACCCATCTTACATACAAGAATAAGAAAGAAATCAAGTACTACATTTATTATTGAAGAAAGCACAAGGAAAACTACAGGTGTCTTACTATCGCCAAGCGAACGGATAACACCGGACACCATGTTGTACAGGAATACAGTTGGGATTCCTATGAATATAACTACTATGTAATTATAGGCATGGTCAATAATATCTGCCGGTGTATTCATGATAATAAGTATCCTGCGGCAGAATATTACGGATGCAAGCGTAAGCACTATGGCAAACACAATACTGCAGATATATCCGTTAAATACATATTTTCTAAGGTCAGCAGGCTTCTTTGCACCAAAGCATTGGGCAACCGGAATCACGAATCCGTTACAGACTCCCATACAGAAACCGATTATCATGAAGTTGATAGATCCTGTTGCTCCAACTCCGGCAAGAGCTTCAACACCGAGAGTTTTACCAACGATTATTGTGTCAACAAGGTTGTAGAACTGCTGAAACAGCATTCCGAACAGCATTGGAACTGCAAATCCAAGAATATGCTTGGAAGGCGAACCATTTGTCATGTCTTTTACCATAGGATTTCCTCACTTTCGTATATTTATAAAGCCAAATGATTATACTATATTTTTACAAACTGTCAAACTGATTTTGCACGAATTTGAATTAATTTAACGAATTATTGTCTTAATATGAAATGTCTGTTAAAATGCATAGGTAATATTTATGCGGAGGCAGACATGAAGAAAACTTTTGATGTTAAGAGACTTACAACGCTGGCATTACTTACAACAATTGCACTGACAATATTTGTTGTGGAATCAGCGATACCTACGCTTGTTCCAATACCGGGAGTTAAGTTAGGACTTGCCAATATAGTCACACTTTTTGTATTAAAAAGGTATAAATTCAGTGATGCAGCTATTGTGCTGGCTATGAGAATTATACTGGCTACTATATTTACAGGGCAGGCAGTATCATTTATATATAGTGTAAGTGGTGGATTCTTATGCCTTATTGTGATGGCAGCTGTTAATAAATTGCTTAGGGGACAGTATATATTTCTTACGGGAATACTTGGCGCGGTGTCGCACAATGCAGGTCAGATTCTTGCTGCATTTTTCATACTCAGATTGTCAGGTATATTTGCGTATATGCCGTTTCTTGTGATAAGCGGTGTAATAACAGGCCTGTTTACGGGACTTGTGTGCTTCTTTGCAGACAAATATATTCCTAAAAAATATACTATGTAGCAGATGGAGGAGATTGTGAAAAAAAGAGTTGTTGCAGTGGTGGCTGTGATTGTCCTGCTTGTCGGGGCAAGTGTGGCTTCTATTATATATATGAAATCAGGAAAGAATGATGGTAGTAAGACCGCTTATATATACAGAGATAACGAATTGTTAAGAACTGTTTCGTTAGATGATGTTAAGAATCCGTACACATTCAGGATTGAATACGGGGATGGAGAGTATAATGATATTCTTGTCGAGAATGGAAAGATTAAGATTGCTGATGCAAGCTGTCCGGATAAGCTGTGTGTGAATATGGGCTATATATCTGAGCCTTTAATGCCAATCACATGTCTGCCTAATCATCTTGTTATCAGGATTGTGAATGACGGCGAAGAATCGCCGTCACTCGATGGTGTTGTGTATTAATTATTTCATCCAGCGGCCAGAAGCACCACATGGAAGTACAAGTCCGTTACTTGAAACAGGAAGACCTACTTCCTGTGAATCACAGTGTCCGCCAAAGCTCTTAAGTTCTGTGCTTAACATATAAGTAAGAACGGCTGGCTGAAGACCTGTAGTGTATGAATTAATAAGGAAAAATAATGGTTCATCAGAAAGAAGCTGTGCACAAAGCTTAACAAGCGGGTGTATGGCTTCTTCTATTTTCCAGATTTCTCCTTTAGGACCACGTCCATATGAAGGTGGATCCATGATGATTGCGTCGTAATGGTTGCCTCTTCTTATCTCTCTTTCTACAAACTTTACACAGTCATCAACTATCCATCGGATAGGCTTATCAATAAGTCCTGAAGACTGCGCATTTTCTTTAGCCCATGCGACTATACCTTTAGAAGCATCTACATGTGTAACATTAGCACCAGCGGCTGCACATGCAAGTGTTGCTCCACCTGTATAAGCAAACAGGTTAAGAACCTTTACAGGTTCGCTGCCACGCTTTTTCCTGGCATCAGAGATTATCTTTCCAAACCAGTCCCAGTTAGCAGCCTGCTCAGGGAATATTCCTGTGTGCTTGAAGCTGAATGGCTTTAAGTTGAATGTCAGCTCCTGTTCAAATGAAGGACTGTTGTAGTGAATCTGCCACTGCTGTGGAAGGTCAAAGAACTCCCATTCTCCGCCGCCCTTAGAACTTCTGTGGTAATGACCGTTCATATTCTTCCAGCCACGCTCTTTCTTAGGCGTGTCCCATATTACCTGTGGGTCCGGGCGTACAAGAATATACTTACCCCAGCGTTCAAGTTTTTCGCCCTTAGAGGTATCTATTACTTCATAATCTTTCCAGTTGTCAGCTATAAACATAATTAAGTATCCTTTTCTATATTAAAATGTGTTGCAGTTTGGTACCGCATTTGTTATTAAATAATTATATACGAAAATATTAATAACTGCAATCGTGCAAAAATGTTTTGAACAGGCATGTTTTATGTTAATATATTTCTATCGAAATCTGATTAAGGGGCGATGCATATTGAAAAATGTTAGTTTAAAGAATATACGGAAAGATATTGTATCAGGAATAATTGTTGCTCTTGTGTCAATTCCTATATCAATGGGATATGCACAGATTGCGGGACTGCCAGCGGTGTATGGTCTGTACTGCTCTATTCTGCCAGTGCTTATATATGGACTTGTGACATCTTCGCCACAGTTTGTGTTCGGAGTGGATGCAACTCCGGCTGCACTTGTCGGTGGAACACTTGCAACGCTTGGGATAGTGTCAGGCTCTGAGGAGGCGAAGGCAGTAGTTCCGTCGATAACTTTAGTTGCAGCATTGTGGCTGCTGCTTTTCTTCTTTATCAAAGCAGGGCGTATTGTCAATTACATATCGACACCTGTAATGGGTGGATTCATAAGCGGTATTGGCGTGACAATAATTCTTATGCAGGCGGCGAAGCTGTTTGGCGGTAATGCAGGAACAGGAGAGGCAATAAAGCTTCTTATGCATATAGCCGGGGAGATGAAGTCGTTTAATCTGTTGTCAGCAGTGCTTGGAGTCGGAACGGTTATTATTATTCTTATTGCGAAGAAGTTCATTCCAAAGTTTCCAATGTCAGTACTTCTTATGGTGCTTGGTGCACTTGCAACTGCAATTTTTCATATTGACAGATGCGGTGTTAAGCTTCTTCCGCATGTTGATAAGGGGCTGCCGGGATTCTCGCTTCCTGATATGTCAGTTGTGTTTAAGAATCCGTCAGAGATAATACTTCTTGGACTTTCAGTGGCAGGTGTTGTCATGGCACAGACATTGCTTGCAACTAATAATTATGCCAACAAATATGGCTATAAAGTAAGCAATAACAGAGAAATTCTGTCTTATGCTGCTGCAAATGCGGCTTCTGCTGTAATTGGCGGATGCCCTTTGAATGGAAGCGTGTCAAGAACAGGAATTGCAGACCAGTTTGGTTGTAAATCACAGGTTATGTCAATAACAGCTTCTCTGACAATGCTTCTTATAGTGCTTTTTGGTACGCCGGTGCTTGAGTATCTTCCTGTACCAATACTTACAGGAATTGTTGTTGCGGCACTGATTGGAATTACTGAATTCGGGCTTGTAGTTAAATTATGGAAAACAGACCATACGGAGTTTGCAATATTTGTAGGAGCATTTTTAGGCGTTCTGTTATTCGGAACGATATACGGAGTTGTAATCGGTGTTATTCTTTCATTCATAGCTGTTATTGTCAAAGCGGTTGAACCACCAAGAGCATTTCTCGGAGTTATACCGGGACAGGAGGGTTTCTATAGTCTTAACAGATACCGCAATGTAAAGAAGATAAAAGGTGTGGTTATATACAGATTTAACGGAGCACTTTTCTTTGCGAATATTAATACATTTGTTGATGATATAGAAAAGAATCTTGATGATAATACTAAATGGGTAATTGTAGACGCCGGAGGTGTGGGTTCTATTGATGTGACGGCAGTTGACAGGCTTATGTCTTTATATAAGGCACTTGAAAAGAAAGGAATCAGATTCTATATTACAGAGCATGAACACACGCTTAATGACCAGTTAAGAGAGCTTGGTGCAGGCGAGTTTGTTGAAAAAGGTGTTGTAAGAAGAACTATTCCGCTTGCCCTAAGAGATGCAGGTCTTGACAGACCTTATCCTGTCGAGGAGGAGGAAGAAGAGCAGGTTGTTTCTGGCGAGGTACATGAGGACAACGAAAGACTTGCAGAAATTGAGTGGGCTTTTGGTGCAGATGCAGACGAATGGCTTGAGAAGATGGCAGCTGAGATGGCTGATGAGATTGGCAGTGTCAAGAAAGATGAGAAGAATGTTATTGTTGATGCTGAAAAGCATGCTGCATGGGGAAGAATAGGACTCTTTGATGAGAATGAACTGCTTGAGCGACTTGAGATGCATTTGTTTGATGATAAGAAATATCCTAATCTTGATATTGATGATATTGAGAAAAGAATTGATGAACGCCGCGTTGTTGTTGAGAAGAAGCTGGCACAGATTAATCCTGATGCAATACAGATGCTTAAGGAACACAGAAAACAGATACTTGACAGAATGAAGCTTCACAATCCGTATGCATATGAGCATATGATGGAGCAGAAGAAGAAGCATTATGAACATCTGAAGAAGAAAGACCCGGAGCTTGCACAGAAGCTTAAGAATTTCTATAATCTTTCAGATGATGACAAATAATTTATATAACGGAGATAATAGTGAATATATTAAATGTAGAAAAGGTCAGCAAGACCTACGGAGAAAAGGAACTTTTTAATAATATAAGTCTGGGAATTAACAGTGGCGATAAGATTGGACTTATAGGTGTGAATGGAACTGGTAAGTCTACACTTTTAAAGATTATTGCAGGTGTAGAAGAACCAGATGAGGGACAGGTTGTCAAGGGCAAGGGGATTGAGCTTGCGTATCTTGCACAGACACCTCTGTATTATGAGAATGAAAATGTACTGGAATATGTTATGCGTGGAAAGCATGCGGACAGCCAGCCAAAAGCAAAAGAGATTCTTAACAAGCTTGGAATAACAAATCATGGCGCAATGATGAATATTTTATCAGGTGGTCAGAAAAAGAGAGCGGCACTTGCGAGAACTTTAGTTGAGCCGGCAAGACTTCTTATTCTTGATGAACCTACGAACCATCTTGATAATGACATGGTACTCTGGCTGGAACAGTTTATTAAGAATTTCAAGGGAGAACTTATCATGGTTACTCATGACAGGTATTTCCTTGATAATGTAACTAACAGGATTGTAGAGCTTGATAAAGCTTCCCTTTATAGCTACGATACGAATTATTCAGGCTTTCTTGAACTGAAGACCCAGCGTGAGGAGATGGAGAGGGCAACTGAGGCTAAGAGACAGAATATATTAAGGAAGGAACTCGCGTGGATAAGAAGAGGATGCCAGGCTCGTTCTACCAAGCAGCAGGCACGAATTGACAGATTCGAAGATATGAAGGAGGCTTCAAAGCAGGCGAGAGCAAGATTTGACAAGCAGCTTATGGATATGAATTCAGTCAGCAGCAGGCTTGGAAGAAAGACTGTTGAACTCCACAACATTTGCAAAAGTTTTGGAGAGAGGACAATAATTGACGATTTTACCTACATTTTTCTAAGAGATGACAGAATAGGTATTGTCGGTGATAACGGATGTGGCAAGTCTACGCTTATGAAGATTATAGCAGGCCAGCTTGAACCGGACAGCGGCAGTGTTGAGGTTGGAGAGACTGTAAGAATCGGATATTTCATGCAGGAGAACGAACCACTTGACGACAGCCTTACTGTGCTAGAGTTCGTAAGAAGCATAGGTGAATATGTTACGACGGCAGATGGAAAGGCAACAGCGTCACAGATGTGTGAGAAGTTTCTTTTTACTCCGAAGCAGCAGTGGACGCCTATAAGCAAGCTGTCAGGTGGTGAGAAGAGGAGACTTTATCTGTTAAGTGTTCTTATGAGTGCACCAAATGTACTTATTCTCGATGAGCCTACCAACGACCTTGACATTGAAACTCTTGAGATACTTGAGGAGTATCTTGATGGATTTGCGGGTATTGTAATCACTGTTTCACATGACAGATATTTCCTTGACAGAGTTGTTGACAGGATATTTGCATTTGAGGCAGGAGACCACCTTACACAGTATGAAGGTGGTTATACGGACTACAGGGATAAATGTGTTTCTTCTATATATAATGTGGAATCAAATGGAACATCTGATGCGCCCAAATCAAAGGCAGCAGGTCAGGTGAAGAAAGCATATAACAGCCATGAGAATAAGATTAAGTTCACATATATGGAGCAGAAGGAATATGAGACTATAGATGATGATATAGAGGAGCTTGAAACTAAAGTTTCAGAACTTGATGACGAGATTGCAAAGAATGCAACTTCTTATTCTAAGCTTGCAGAACTTACTAAGGAAAAGGAAGATGTGGAAAGGCAGCTTGAAGAAAAGATGGAGCGATGGGAATATCTTAATGATCTCGCAGAAAAAATTGAGAAACAGAAACAGTAGTAAATATTAACAAAACAAGTGACATCAGAACAGATTATTTGGTTGAGCAAATCATATATTCATGGTATGATGATATATGATTTACTATATTAATCATATGAGGGAGGAAAAATTATGTTTTGTCCAAATTGCGGAACAAAGAACGAGGACGATGCACTATTCTGTGGAAACTGTGGAACACGTCTAGTGATAGATGTGCCTCAGGAGACACCGGTGCAGGAAAGTGTGGAAGAAGAGCCAGAGGTAACACCGGTACAGGAGAATGTGCCAGCAGAGCCGGAGGAAACACCGGTACAGGAGAGTGTGGCAGCAGAGCCGGAAGTAACACCAGTACAGCAAAGTGTTCCAGTTCAGCCACAGCAGGCTTTTGGTCAACAGCCTGTACAGCCTACACAGTTTACAGGTCAGAATTCTGGTCAGCAGCCTGCCAATAATAAGCCTGCCAGATTCCCTAAGGGTATAATTGCAATTGTAGCTGCGGGAGTTGCTGTGATAGCTGCCATAATTATATTTGTATGTGTGGGAAAGAATGTGACAGATTATAAGAAAACTGCCAAGCAGTATGTTAAGGCGGTTGCAGAGTGCGAATGGAATGATGCGTATAGTCTTATTAATCTACCAGATGGGGAGTTCCTTACTAAGGAAGCATTTATTAATGTTCATGCAGATGCGACTGGTGAGAAAGTTGAAAAGATGGCAGCAGATGACATTGTCTCAACATATAGCAAGATGCCTGGTAACAAGGCTGTTAAGGTCGGATATATAACAGATTCGGGAATGCAGTATAATGATGTGTATCTAACAGTAGCCAATAAGCACTATATGCTTTTCTTTAAGAAGTATAAAGTCAGCGCTGAGAATCTTGTAGTAAAGGATGTTACAATAAAGGTTCCAAAGGGACTTACGTTATATATTAATGATGTTATTGTTGGCGATGGATATAAGTCGGATGCATCTAAGAATGGAAACGGCTCTTCTGATGAATATGTTATACCATATCTGTTCAATGGAAAGAATAATATTAAGGTAACTGGAGAATTTATAGAGGACTACACAACACAGCTTTATGCAGCACATGATGAAGATACATTTACTGTTGGAACATACAATGCAAAATATGTTAATTCGAAGCTTGAAGAACTTAAGACACAGGCAAGAACAGATGTGGATGCAATAATTAACGCTGTACAGGCAAAGAAAGATTATTCAGCTATAGCCGACAGGGTGTGTAAAGAAGAAAAGAAGAACATAGAGTCAGCTTATAAGAATATTTACGACAGCTACAATGACAAATACAAAACTGTATCCGATTTGAAAATTTCCAAATTCACAGCTTCTATCGCGGATACATCTTTCAGAGTGGATTCAGATGATGGATGCCCGGTGATTAAAGTTTCAATTAAACTAGGATATACATACAAGATACAGTACTCAGGAAGTGATAAAGCTAACGACAAGAATAATAACAATAATTCAGCTTACATATATTATAAATATGAAGATGGTAAGTGGAAGATTAATTCTATGTATCTTGGATTTGGATTTTATTAAAATACTGTTTTGACCGGGACTTATGTTCCGGTCAAATTTGTTCTGCATTGTACTAAAAAAAATACAATTTTTTCTGTTGATTTTATATAGAGAGTAGTGTATATTAATACTTGCTGTGACATTGATAGCTGTGAAGCGTGAGGTTGCTGCTTTAATAAAGCAGGTTTTCCGTGGAGCGAATGTCAATGCTGGAGATAATCTCCGGCGAAGAAACTGGCGACAAGTCACTGTACCAAAATCATCTGCAATCCGCAGAAATGACGCGCGTGTGTCGAATTATGAATGAGACTATATGATACGCGTGGGAGTGTGTACAGTCACCGCTTGTCGTACTTAAACAATAAAGTGCGAAGGAGGCGACTTTTTTTATGGCAAATCAGGTAATCAGAATTACTCTGAAGGCTTACGATCATCAGTTGATTGATCAGTCAGCTAAGAAAATCATCGAAACTGCTAAGAAGACAGGAGCACAGGTGAGTGGTCCGGTACCTCTTCCAACAAAGAAGGAAGTTGTTACTATTCTTAGAGCTGTTCACAAGTACAAGGATTCAAGAGAGCAGTTCGAGCAGAGAACTCATAAGAGACTTATCGATGTATTATCACCATCTCAGAAGACTGTAGATGCATTATCTAAGTTAGAGATGCCAGCTGGTGTATTCATCAACCTTAAGGTAATGAACTAATCATTATCTGGAATTTTTCATTATTAAAGCAATAATCCTAAGGGTTTAATATAGAAGTAACAAGCAGTGGTGCGGGTTCCACTTATATTAGCTGTTCTAGGATGACAGGATGCGCTGTGTATCACACATCATCTTGTCCGCTGTAGATTAAACAGGAGGAAAATCAATGAAGAAGGCAATTTTAGCTACAAAAGTCGGAATGACTCAAATCTTCAACGAAGACGGTGTTTTAACACCTGTAACTGTTCTTC
>JABLTP010093397.1_pt1 | contig 11732 bp, 9 predicted proteins | sample 7160111 | NCBI WGS metagenome assembly JABLTP01 (sample SAMN14651227, study PRJNA627086) | human gut metagenome | isolation source: feces | host: Homo sapiens
GACGTGTCCGGCACACATGGTGAGACTGACACTCCGCACGTCATCGAGGCGGACGGCCAGGTCACCGCACAATCCGGCATCGCCCTAGGCATGTTCGCGGCCGACTGTCTGCCGGTGCTGCTGGGCGACCCGGTCACCGGTATCATCGGTGCGGCCCACTGCGGCCGTCGTGGTCTGGAGCGCGGCGTGATCGGCGCCACGGTGGACCTGATGAAGAGCAAGGGTGCCGACCCGGCGAACATCGTGGCCACACTCGGCCCGCGCATCTGCGGCGACTGCTATGAAGTGGGCGACGAGATCGCCGACCAGTTCATCAAGCGCTTCCCGCTGACCAAGACGAAGACCCGTTTCGGCGGTGCCGGCATCGACATCGCCGAAGCCGCGATGATCGACCTCGCTTTCGCCGGTGTACATCAGGTGGTCGATTCGATGCCGCGCGTGCACGCCGCCACCCAGTACCTTGAGGAAGACCCGGAACTCGCCGAACTGTGCCGTACGGATGGCGAAGGCCCGGCCGAGCTCGCGGAGCGCATCGACAACATCAGCCACAGCATGTGCACGCTCGAAAACCCACTGTGGTACTCGCACCGCCGCGCCGCGCTCGCCAACAAAACACACGAAGGCCGCCTCCTCGCCCTCATCGTGCGTGACTAAACGGAGAATGCGAGCACATTCCGTGGAGAAGATGTGATGCAGTTCACGGACGGCCAGCCCTCACCCTACGGTGGTGCCTATGACTGAGAGAGATTTCGATACCCCCGTCGAGACGCCTACCGTCCAGCCGGCCCCCGCTCAGGGCGCCAAACCGGCGCAAACCGTGCCGGTGGTGGCCGTGGTGCTGGCCGCCGGCTTCGGTACGCGCTTCGACCCCGATAATCCCAAGCAGCTTGTCTCCGTGGGCGGCAAGCCCATCGTGTGCTGGAGCATTGATGCCTTTGAACATTGCGACCGCGTCAGCGACATCGTGGTGGTGGTCAATCCCAAGGTGCGCGGTGAAGTGGAAACGTTGGTTGGCGAGATGGGCTACACCAAAGTCCGCGTCATCATTGACGGTGGTGACGAACGTGTGGACAGTACCGCCGCCGCGCTCGACATGCTGGCTACGGCTGGCATTCCGGACGATGCCAAGATTCTGATCCATGACGCCGTCCGTCCGTTCGTGGAACAGTCCGCCATCGACGGTTCGATTGATGCGCTCGACCAGTTCACGGCCGCGACCGTGGCCTACGCCTCAACCGACACCGTGCTGTTGACCGAGGATCTGGGCGATTTGAAAGTGGTCAAGTCGGTGCCGGACCGCCCGAACACCTTCCGCGCGCAGACCCCGCAATCCTTCCGCTTCGCGACGATTCGTCACGCTTACGATTTGGCTGCCGCCGACCCGGACTTCCATCCCACCGACGACACGCGCGTAGTGGTCGATTATCTGCCTGATGAACCCGTCGCCATTGTCTCCGGTGCGGAAACCAACCTGAAGATCACCACGCTGGAAGATATTCCCACAGCTGAGCGTATCGCCGAGGAGATTCTCGGTCGTGATCCCAAGGAAGAGGCCCGCGCCCGCATGCACGCCCTGCTGGCCCAAGCGGCCGGCCAGATGCATCGCTAGACTGGCATTATGCGTGAACTCAATGTTGTGATCTCCGGCTTCGACCACTATGACGGCGTGGAGGTCAATCCCGCCGTCGAAGTGCCCAAGGCCATCGCCGAGCAGGGACTGGGCGTCTCCTCTGCTCCGGACGATCCGTTGGAGCAGGTCGCCGTCACCGTTCATGCTGTCAGCATCCCGGTGAGCTTCGCCAAAGCCTGGCCCACGCTGAAAGAGACGATTGAGGCCACCAAGCCCAATATCGTCATCGCCACCGGGCTCAAGCACGCAGCCCGAGGCGTGATGCTTGAACGATGCGCCACCAACCTGATGGACGCGATCAAGCCAGACGCGGACAACGTGATCCCACGCCGCGAACCCATCGATCCCAATGGCCCGGCCGCCTATTGGACCCGCCTGCCGTTGCGCTCGATCCTGAATGATTTCACGGACGATTCGATTCCGGCCACCTTGAGTTCGGACGCAGGTACGTTCGTATGTAATTCGCTGTTCTACAACTTGCTCAACTGGACCGCCACCCAGGAGCAGGTGCTGGGCGGATTCGTCAGCTTCCCTCCGGTCGTTCCGGCGCATTCCAGCCAGCATGGTCTACCACTCGACCAGCAGATCGCCGCTGGCCGTGATGTGGTGCGCGAAGCCGTGCGCTACTATCTCAAGCCCTCCAGCTCCGACATCCTCATCGCCTAGCACGCTGTGCGCCACGCCGGAATAGAACATGGTTCGCACGCATTGTAACGATTGCGCGTCGCTCAACGCTCAGCGCTAGTGCGATGCGCTACAGTGCTTCAAGGATGTGCCAAGAGCTTTATGCGTGTGCGAAAGGAATAAACAGCGATGGTGGATCGTTTCCCGGTGGTGCTGCGAGGATATGACAAGGAGAAGGTTGATGCTGCCTTCGACGCTACTCAGGAGAGTATGAAGCGTGCGCAGCAGACGTTGGCCAGCATGCGTGAGCAGATTGCGGCGGATGACGACCGTATTCTGCAACTGCAGGCCCAACTTCAGGAAGAGAAGAACAAGAAGCCGGAAGGCAACAGCTTCGCTTCCTTGGGAGCGAACGCCCAGCAGATGCTTGCCTCCGCCGAACAGACGAGTACCGAACTGCTGGAACGCGCCAAGCAGGACGCGTCCTCCATCCGTACCACGGCTCAGGCTCAGGCCGAAACACTGATCAACAACGCCAAGCTGGATGCCCAGCATATTGTTGACGACGCCAATGCCAAGGCCGCCTCGATTCTGACGAACGCCAGCAATCAAGCCGAATCAGTGACCACCTCCGCCAACGAGGATGCCGCACAACTGCGCTCCGAAACTGCCAAGACCATCACCGAACAGCGTCAGACCGTCGAGCTTGAGCTCAGCAACGCGCGCGAAGAGCACACCAAGAAGATGGCTTCCGAACGCTCCACTCAAGAGCGCGAAATCGCCGACATGAAGGCGGAGGCGACCCAGCAGGTTGCCGCAATGCGCAAAAGCGCCAATGAGGAGATCACCAAGCTTAAGTCTGATTCCAACGATCAGATTGAGGCGGCGCTCGCCGAGGCCAACAAGAAGCTCGCCGACGTGCGCGAGCAAGTGTCCAAGATGATGACCGAAGCCCAGCGCAAGGCCAGCGAAATCATTGATGCGGCCAAAACCAAGGGTCAGGAAATCACTGATGAGGCCGAGGTCAAGCGCACCAGCACGATGAGCCAGGTCAACGCCGAGGTCGAGCAGATCCGTCACGACATCGCCGCTCAGCAGGATGAGGCCACGAAGAAGGTCAACGAACTGCTGCAGCACCTCGAAGAGCGTCGTGTGGCGGCCAAGCGGGAAGCCGATGAGTTGGTCGGTCAGGCCAAGAACACTCGCGACCAAGCCGATTCGTATGCCGCGTCCAAGCGCGAGGAGGCGGACATCCAGGCCGCCGCAATCGTACATAAGGCGGGCGAGGAAGCCGATGCGCAGATCGAGGAGCGTCGCGCCGCCGCCCAAAGCGAGCTTGACGGTCTGTCCAAGCGCATCGCCGATCTGCAGGAACGCGAGTCCGTCATCACCCAGCGTGTTTCGGAACTGCGTTCTATGTTCTCGCAGGCGTTCTCCGGATTCGCTTTCGGCGGTAATGCGGCGGCCTCTGGTCAGGATCAGGAAGCCGCTGCCGCGGCGGCATTGCCGGTGGTTGCGCCCGTCCCGGAAGTCAAGCCTGTACACAACGAGGCCGATGACCAGCCGGGTGAGTTGAGCGGAAACGAGTCGGCTGCCGACGATCACAATGAGACAGATGCGGCACCGGCTGATTCGGCTGATTCGGCTGATTCGGCTGCGCAGAATGAGCAGTCCGAATCGTCTGAGCCGTCCGAGCACCAGACACAGGGCGAACCGGAGGCCCCGACTCAGGAGAATCCGGCCGTATCTGAGCAGAACGGCGAATGACAGGCCTTCGATTAGACTACTAGCGGTAAGAATTACGGCACCTGCGCTTTCGAGCCAGGTGCCGTATTCGTTTGAATCTGCGCCACAAGCGCACCATCACAGAAGGAGTATGACATGAGTGAATTGACGCCTCTGACCGGTGAAGCGTTGAATACCCTGCGCGGCGATTTCGCACAGAGCGGCACCAACCGTCTGGCCATGAACGCGGTGACCGCCGCCGGCATCGACAAGGTGGCTCGCAATTATGACCGCGCTCGTCTGATGCAGCGTCGTTTCTCCACCATCGTTGACAATGGCGAAGCCACCCATCAGGATCGCTCCGGCCGCTGCTGGCTGTTCAGTTCCCTGAACGTGGCCCGTTTCGTGGCCAAGAAGAACATGAACTTGAAGGAGTTCGAGTTCTCCCAGAACTACGCGATGTACTACGACAAGCTGGAGCGCGTCAACTACTTCCTTAAGGATGTGGCCGCTCTGGTGGCTGCCGGAGAGCCTTCCGACTCCCGCCTGATGCAGCACCTGCTCGCCGACGTGATGGGCGATGGCGGCCAGTGGACCATGGCCATGAACGTGTACAAGAAGTACGGCGCTGTGCCCAAGGACCTGTTCCCGGAGACCGAATCCTCCAAGAACACCGGTGAAATGAACATCCAGCTGCGCCACATGCTGCACACCGCCGTGGCGCACATGTACGCCGCTGACGGCGATGCCTCCAAGGTCGAGGCGATTATTGCCGACGCCACTGCTGCCGGCCACCGTATTCTGACCATCCACCTGGGCGAGCCGCCGGTTTCCTTCGACTGGGAATGGACCGACAAGGATGGCGAATTCCACCGCGACGGCGAGATTACGCCGGTTGAGTTCTGGAAGAAGTACGTGGGTCCGGCTGATCTTGAGGACTACGTGTGCCTGGTGGACGATCCGCGCACCGAGCACGCCAAGGGCAAGAAGATCGGCATCGAGCACCTCGGCAATGTGGCTGGCGGCGACGCCACCGAGTACCTCAACGTGCCAAACCAGTTCATGAAGGACTGCGTCAAGCAGATTCTCGTTGAGCAGGGCATTCCGGTATGGTTCGGTGCCGACTGCCACCCGTTCATGGACCGTGAGAACGGCGCTTGGGCCACCGACCTGTTCGAGTACGGCCGCGTGTACGACGTGGACTTCGATTTGGACAAGGAAGCCCGCGTGCGCTTCGGCGACTCCGCCATGAACCACGCCATGGCTTTCGCCGGCGTTGACGTGGCCGACGACGGCACCACCCGCCGCTGGCGCGTGGAGAACTCTTGGGGCGCCAAGATCGCCGACAAGGGCTACTTCACCATGTCCGACGACTGGTTCACCGAATACGTCTACGAGGTAGCCGTCCCGAAGGCCCTGTTGCCCGAGGAATACCAGAAGGTCCTCGAAGAGCCAGCCACCATGCTCCCCGCATGGGATCCGATGGGCGCTTTGGCCTGACTTCGTCAGCCTCCCGGAATCGGCCTGACGGCCAATGCTGTGTTTTCTCGCAGCCTGTCGGCTGCTAGGGTCTCTCCCTCTGTCAGCGCGAAGCCGCTGACAGAGGGAGAGACCGCGGTCGCAGGCCGCACAACAACACAGCATCGCCGCAGGCGAGTCCACACAGGCGAGTCCACCCAAAGTCCATAACTGCCGGCCCAACAAGCAGTCCCCGTAACAAACTGCTATAGTTGGGCTTTTGCGTCTATGGCGACATACCGACAGTACGTATACAAGGAAAGGAGTCGAGCAATGGCAGCACTACGTGGTCCGGATAGTTCCGAGGATGAACGTCGTTTGGGGGAGCAGGCCGTCTTTCCTGAGACCGTCGATGTCAACATTCGTCAGCTTGACCCCATTCCCGCGCCGCGTGCTTTCCTCAGGGAGCAGCCGCTCACCGATGAGATGAGCGAGCTCGTGCTCCACTCGCGGCAGGAAATCCGCGATGTGCTCAACGGCCGCGACGACCGACTGCTCGTCATCGTGGGCCCCTGCTCAATCCACGACCCGAAGGCCGCGCACGAGTACGCAGAAAAGCTGGCTGCCGTCAAGCGCGAGTTGGAAGACCGACTCGTGATCGTGATGCGCGTGTACTTCGAGAAGCCGCGCACCACCATCGGCTGGAAAGGCCTCATCAACGACCCCGATCTGGACGGTCGCTTCAATATTCGTAAGGGCATGTGGCTGGCCCGCAAGGTGCTCACCGACGTGCTGAGCCTCGGCCTGCCCGCCGCCACCGAATGGCTTGACCCCATCACCCCGCAGTACATCTGCGACGCGATCAGCTGGGGTGCCATCGGCGCGCGTAACACCGAATCCCAAGTCCACCGCGAACTGGCCAGTGGCCTGTCCATGCCGGTGGGCTTCAAGAACTCCACCGACGGCTCCATCAAGGCCGCCGCCGATTCCTGTTTCGCGGCCGGCTTCGAGCATCACTTCCTGTCCATTAACTTGGACGGTCGCGTGATTTCCGCCGAAACCAAAGGCAACCCGGATTGCCATCTGGTTCTGCGCGGCTCCAGCCACGGCCCGAACTACGATGCCGAATCCGTGCGTCAAGCTCTGGAAGACCTCAAGGTTTCCAAAGCGTCCGGCCCGAGCCAGCATGGCCTCGTCATCGATGCCGCCCACGGCAACTGCGGCAAAGACGAAAACCGCGAAGCCGAAGTCATCGAAGAGATCGCTGAGCGCCTGGCGCACGGCGAACAAGGCATCACCGGCGTAATGATGGAAAGCTTCTTGGTCGGCGGTCACCAAAAGCCGGCCCCGCTCGACCAGTTGGTCTACGGTCAGTCCGTCACCGACTCTTGCGTGCCGTGGGAACGCACCAACGAACTGCTGCACACCCTAGCCGACGCCGTCACCGCTCGCCGCTCGGCTAAATAGCTTTGTCTTTGTAAAAATGCTCACTGAGACCCACTCAGTGAGCATTTTTTGCCAATAACGGTGGTCATGTCAGTTTGTTCCCGTGACACCTTATCCTTGGGAAGGATACTGACCCAAGGAGAGATGTTATGCAGCAGCAGGAGGAAGCAGCACATTCGCTGCATCCGTTGCAAGTCGGTCCGCAGCCGTTGAACACCCCAGAAGAGCTTCGCGCCATTCGTCAGGCGATGGGGGAGGGGAAGAACCCGCTCGTTGCCACTGATGTGCCGCGTTGGGAAGATCAGGTGGGTGTCAGTCGCATCATCAACCGCCGCGTATTGGAGTTGGAGCCGCTGCCCACGCCCGCGCAAGTGCTCGCTGAACTCCCGCTGACTGATCAGGCTCAGGAAATCGTCGCCTACTCGCGTGATGAGATTCGCGCGTGCCTGTACGGCCAAGACGACAGGCTGTTGGTCATCGTCGGCCCCTGTTCGGTTCATGACCCGAAGGCCGCGCTGGACTACGCGCGCCGATTGGCCAAGCTGAAAGATGAGCTCGGTGAACAGCTGCTCATCGTCATGCGCGTGTACTTCGAGAAGCCGCGCACTACCATTGGCTGGAAGGGCCTGATCAACGACCCGGATATTGATGGCAGCCACAATATTCGCAAGGGCCTGTTGCTTGCTCGCAAAACCTTGCTTGGTGTGCTGAAGGAAGGATTGGCGGCCGCCACGGAATTTCTGGAGCCCACCAGCCCGCAGTTCATCTCGGACGCGGTGAGTTGGGGCGCCATTGGTGCGCGCAACACGGAAAGCCAGATCCACCGCCAATTGGCCAGCGGGCTTTCCATGCCGGTCGGCTTTAAGAATGCCACTGACGGCTCGGTGAAGGCAGCGGTCAACGGTTGCTTCGCCGCTGCTCAGCAGCACACGTTCTTCGGCATTGACCATCTGGGGCGTGCCTGCGCAGTCGAGACCCTTGGCAACCCGGACTGCCATGTGGTGTTGCGCGGCTCGATTCACGGCCCGAACTACGATGCCGAATCCGTGGCCAAAGCCATGGAAGACGTACGCGCCGAAATGCCCGCCGAATCCGCAGCCTCGCATGGTCTGATTGTTGATTGCTCGCACGGTAACTCCGGCAAGGACGAACATCGTCAGGCCGAAGTCGTGCGCAATATTGCCAGCAGAATTGCAGCTGGCGAACAGGGTATTACCGGCATCATGATGGAAAGCTTTATTGAAGGAGGCAATCAGAAGGCCGCGCCGCTTGATCAGCTGGTCTATGGCAAGTCGATTACTGACAAGTGCATCAGCTGGGAAGAAACCGAGGCCTTGCTGCGCGAACTTGCGGAAGCCGTAGCCACACGGCGTTGGCACTGAGTTGCGTCATCGGCTCTCTCGCGGGAGCAATGCAACGAAACGTCTCTACCCCTCAGCCTGCCATTCGGCGGCCATCTCCCCTGACAAGGGGAGCCGAAAGTGTTGTGAAAGGAACTTACGTATGGGTATGAAAACTGTAGCTATTATTGGCGCATTGGATGAGGAAGTGGCGCTGATCGCCAAATCGCTCACGCATGTGACGCACACCGCCAAGGGCAGCCTTGACATCGTGTCCGGCACGGTCGACTCCTTCGGTTCTGACGTCATCAAGGTTGCCGCAACGGTAGGCGGCATGGGACTGGTCAATGCGGCCGCCACCACGCAGCTGCTGATTGACGAGATTGCCCCGGACGCCGTGATTTTCAGCGGCATCGCCGGCAACCTCAACACCCACCTGTACATCAACGACGTGGTGCTCGGCGGCACCCTGCGCTACCTCGACACTGACATGCGGCTCGTAGGCCAGTGGAAGCCCGGCACTGCGGACGCTCCGGTGGAGGAATTCCACTCTGATGACCGTCTGCTGGAAGTCGCCGACGAGGCGCTTGCCAATGCGGGCATTACCCACATCACCGGCATCATCGCCTCCGGCAACTACTTCGTGGACACGCCCCAAAAGGTCGAGGAGGTCATCCGACTCACCGGGGCTGACGCCGTGGAGATGGAAGGCGCCGCCGTGGCACAGGTCGCCGCCCGCAATAACGTGCCGGCACTGGTGATTCGTGCCCTTTCCGACAACGCCGACACCGATTACGAGGTATTCAAGGAGTTCGACATCTCCGAATACGCCGATACCGCCGCCCGTCTGGCTGTCGACATCGTCAAGCGCCTGTAACTGGTCACCTCCAAGTTCGGCGTTGCCGGTGTGGGCTGGTACATGGCCATCATGACTGCCCTCGCTCTGCTCGCTCTGTTCCTGATCAAGGAAAGCAAGGACAAGGACTACGAGCTGTAAATAGAGCTCCCCATATTATGCTCCCGCCAGCGGGAGCATTTTGTTATGTCGTCCCGCCAAAAATGAACAATAGACGAACTTACGTAGTTTAGGCATCTCACTACGCCTCGCACGTTTTACTCTGGAAATCATGGATATCTGGCAGATCGTCGTGATTGTGGTGCTCGCCGCGCTGATACTGGTGTGGGTTGCCGTCATCGCCTACAACAAAGGCCGCGTTTCAGGCCGGCTCGCCGCCGAACAGGACCTGTCCGGCGACGAGGATACGCATTCTCTATTCGGTGATGATGCGCCCGTGCGCCCCACCGAGCGTCGCCTGATTGAAGTCCTGCCCGAAGCCCTGATCGTCACCGACCGCAACGGTCTGGTCCAATATTCAAGCCCCGGCTCAGTGCCATTCGGCCTAGTCTCCGGCGACCGACTCAACTCGCGTGAAGTCGAGGACATCCTCACTCAGGCCGCCGCCGACGGTGGCATGCGTGAGCGTGAGGTTCAGCTGCCGGTCAATCGCAATTCCTATCCGTCCTCTAATGGCCGAGGACTGGAGGCCGGCCAGTCACGCCCGTCCAACACGCTGTATTTGCGTGTGCGCATTGGCGATATCGGCGATGACCTGTACGCCATCTTCATCAACGACATGTCCGAGCAGCGCCGTTTCGAGGCCGTCCGCCGTGACTTTGTGACCAACGTTTCGCACGAACTCAAGACTCCGGCCGGTGCCATCGCGCTACTGGCCGAAACCGTGACCGACGCCGCCGATGATCCGGACGCCGTACGGTATTTTTCCGGCCGTATCTCCAAGGAATCCGCGCGCCTGACCGAACTGGTGCATCATCTTATCGACTTGCAGAAAGCCCAAAGCCCGCAAAGCGTGATCGATGCGCGGCGCATTTCCGCGCTGGATGTGGCACGCGCCGCCATCGCCGCCAATCAGACCCAAGCCGACTCCCGCCATGTGGATATCCGACTGAGTGTCAACGGACAGTCAGTACCCACGAAGGTCGAGGAGCCGGCCGATGGCGAAGGTTCCTTGGAAGAATCAGGCAGCCCAGCCACGAACGGTCCGATGATCAAGGCCGACAAAGAGGCCATGCAAACCGCCGTCAAGAACCTCGTAGAGAACGCCATCCATTACTCGCCCGAACACACCACTGTGGCGGTCGGCGTGGGGGAGCGCGATGGCAAAGTCACCATTCGCGTGGTCGATCAGGGCATCGGCATCCCCGCCAAATCGCTGGACCGCATTTTCGAGCGATTCTACCGGGTCGACCCGGCCCGTTCGCGCGAGACCGGCGGTTCGGGACTCGGCTTGGCCATCACCAAGCACTGCGTGCAGGAGAACGGCGGTCGGATTTCGGTCTGGTCGCGTACGGGGGAGGGGTCGACGTTCACCATCGAGCTGCCGGCCGCCCCGGATGAGGATGACGACGAGGCCCGGTCGGACGAGTCGACACAAGCGTAGGGCCTTGGTTGGTGCCCGACATGGTGCCATTCCACTGCCACACAATCACACAGTGGGCGAGGTGCGCACACCGCGCGTAGCCCAATTACGCAATTACGTACTTTCGGGAAACAGCAGGCTAACGGAGAACAAATGGTTACGATAATGTCGGAAAACTTTGCGCCTATGCGCACGGGAACATACCCAAGAAAGGCTACTATGACACGCATTCTTATCGTCGAAGACGAGGAATCCTATCGCGAGCCGCTGGTATACCAGCTCACACGCGAGGGGTACGACGTGTCCGCCGCCGCCACTGGCGAGGAAGGTCTGGAACTGTTCACCAAGGGCGGCATCGATTTGGTGCTGCTTGATTTGATGCTGCCGGGCATTGACGGCACTGCACTGTGCCGCCGCATTCGTGAGCAGAGCCGTGTGCCGATTATTATGCTCACCGCCAAGAGCGCCGAAATCGATAAGGTCGTTGGCCTTGAGATTGGTGCGGACGATTATGTGACCAAGCCGTACTCTTTCCGTGAGCTGCTGGCACGTATTCGTGCCGTGATGCGTCGCAATCAGGCCACTGCCCAGGCTTCCGGCACTGTGGATGACGATATTCCGCTGGTGTGTGGCGATATCGCCATGCAGGTTGGCCAGCATCAGGTCACCGTACGCGGCGAAACCGTGTTCTTCCCGCTCAAGGAATTCGAACTGCTCGAATACCTCATGCAGAACAAGGGCCGTGTGATGACGCGTCACCAGCTGATCGACCGCATCTGGGGTTCGGATTATGTGGGCGACACCAAGACGCTCGACGTGCATGTCAAGCGCGTGCGCTCCAAGATCGAGGAAGATCCGGCGCACCCCAAGTATCTGACTACCGTGCGCGGTCTCGGATACAAGATCGATACTCCCGCGGAGTAAATGGAAGGCGGCCTTCGGGTCGCCTTTTTTTGTTGTGGATTGTGGGCTCGCTGTGGACTCGCCGCAGGCGGCCACGGAAGCGAGCATCACAATGCCGGACAGAGCGGCAATGGAGCGAACGAGGATGTTCTTCTGCATGATTATTAC
>JABLTP010055069.1_pt1 | contig 11688 bp, 8 predicted proteins | sample 7160111 | NCBI WGS metagenome assembly JABLTP01 (sample SAMN14651227, study PRJNA627086) | human gut metagenome | isolation source: feces | host: Homo sapiens
CGGCGGGCTTTCAGCAGGCCCTGTGCCGAGCTGCGACAGCAGCGAGGCCAGCATTGAGCCTCGCCGAAAGGCGAGTCCATAATTGCAGGCCCAGGGCCGTTGGCTCTGTGTCTGATTGAGATTATTGGGTCGCTCGCATCGCATCAGACAAAGGTCTCACTGGCTCTCGCCAGTGAGACCTTTTACGTATAGGGTCACTTCACGCAATCGTCTGGTTCCAATGCGGCAACTCGCTTAGCATCCCAAATACTTCCACCAACAACGCGAGAAAGTGCCATTCCCTCCTATCTCTTCTAGGGTGTGTTTGCACTATTTAAGTTTGCGCCAATATCACCGTACGAATCGTAGTATTCCAGACACGTACTTTGGCTGGGCAGCTCCGACGTTCATCATCTTTGTGGTAGCCAATGCCGCTTTCGCCATTATTTCGTTTGTCGGCGCGATGATGGGTTGAGTGTGCGTGTGCGCATGCAGGTTGGCTTATCGTTGAAGCATGAGTGATTTTGAGCCGTTTTACGATGTCAGCCGCAGTTACGAAGACAACTATGAGCAAGGGCCGTTCGGCGCGTTCGCCGAGGCGCTGAAGGATGGCAACGGTGCCGATGCCGCCGGAACCACCAGCGAGGGTGCCTCCGAGGGTGCCTTGGCCACCTTTTTGGGCCAGCCGGTCAATCTGCCTTTCGGCATTCCCGCAGGCCCGCTGCTCAACAGCCGTTTCACCACGGCCGCTTTCCACATGGGTTTCGATCTGGCGACCTACAAAACCGTGCGTTCGCGCGCCTGGGGCTGCAACCCGTTCCCGAACGTGCTCGCCGTACACCCCAAGTCGGCGGACGGTTCACTGACGCCGGGCAGCGCCGAACTGGACGAAGGCGTGCTGGCCGACACCAACTATGAACAGCCGATTTCCATCTCCAACAGCTTCGGTGTGCCCTCGCAGAGCCCTGACGTCTGGCAGCCGGACATGCGCGCCGCCATCGAGGCCGCCGGTCCCGGTCAAGTGCTGGTCCCGAGCTTCCAAGGCTCGCGTGTGGAGGGCATGAGCGAGGAGGAATACATCGCCGACCATGCCACCACCGCCCGCCTGGTCAAAGAAACCGGTGCCAAGCTTATGGTGATGAACACCAGCTGCCCCAACGAGGGCCACAACCGCCTGCTATGCCACAATCCGCTGCTCGTGGGCCGCATCACCGAGGCCGTGAAGCAGGAGATCGGCGACATCCCGCTGATGGTCAAGCTCGCCTACATCCCCAGCGACGGCGACCTTGAACTCATGGTGCGTTCCACCGTGGGCCACGGCACTGTGCAGGGATTCAGCACCATCAATACGATTTCCGCCAAACTGGTCGATGCCAATGGCAATCAGGCCCTGCCCGGTGCAGGCCGTGATCGCTCCGGCGTGTGTGGCAATGCGATTCGTGGTGCCGGCCTCGACATGGTCGCCCGTCTGGCCGCGATCCGCGAGAAGCTCGGTCTTGATTTCAAGATCAATGGCGTGGGCGGCGTGGTTTCGCCGGCCGACTATCAGGCATACAGAAACGCCGGCGCGGATTCGGTGATGTCCGCAACCGGCGCGATGTGGGACGCCGAGCTGGCCCACAAGATCAAGGCGAGCCGGTAAATCGGCTCCAAAACAAGAAACAGCCTGTACGGGCCGTGATTCCCAGACAATTCCCAGCCAGTGCCCACGTTGCATTGAAACTGGTGTTGTTATATGTAATCACGGCCGAACAAGCTGCATAACTTAACCTCTTTCTTCTTCTTCTTCTCTCCTTTCTCTCCCCGGCACCCATCACGCCGGGGTTTCTTTTTGCGGTGGGTACAGCCGTCTTACTCGGCCGCCGCCTTCATGGCCACGGCGCCGACGTAGTAGACCGGCTTGTCGAAGTTCGGCTGGAACAGGAAGTCCACGTTGGCGAGCTGGTCGATGGTGAAGCCGGCCTGAATCGCCATGGAAATCACGTTTGCCGCGCCGGAGATATCGGCCTTGGAACAGAACTGGCCGCCCTTGACCTTGCGGGTTTCCGGGTCCCAGGTCAGAATCGACGTGACTGGGGTGGTGGTGAGCATGAAGTCCGGGCGATAATCCTCGGTGAGCGAGGTCTCGCGGACCGTGAGCCCGCGGCGTTCGGCACCGGCGCGGGTCAGGCCGGAGGCGGCGAGCGAGAGATCGTACAGCTGCACGGCGGACGTGGCCTGCGTGCCCATGTACTTCACGGTCGGCGTCTCGATGTTGCGGCCCACCAGCAGGCCCTGGCGCACCGCGTTGGTGGCCAGCGGAATGTAATCGTGCTGGCCGGTGGGGTTGTAGAACACGGTGGCGGAGTCGCCGGCGGCGTACACGCCCGGCGCGGACGCCTGCATGTAGTCGTCGACCACGATCGCGCCGTTCGGCAGCATGTCCACCTTGCCCTTGAGCAGGTCGGTGTTCGGCAGGAAGCCGACGGCCAGAATCGCCATTTCGGCCGTGTACTCGCCCTTTTCGGTGACCACAGTGACGGTGTCGTCGTCATTGTCGCGGAACTCGACCACCTTCTGGCCGAGCGCGAGCGTGACGCCGTGCTCCTCGAACGCGGCCGCCACCTGATCGGTGATGGTCTTATCGAAATTATTGGCCAGCGGGCGATCAAGGCCGTCGACCAGCGTGGTCTTGACGCCGGTGACGCTGAACTGCTCGGCGATTTCCGCGCCGATATAGCCCGACCCGATCACCACTGCCGACTTGGCGGTTTTCGCCTTTTCCTTGATGGCGATGGCGTGATCCCAGTTCTTGCACAGCAGCACATGCGGGCTGTCGATGCCGGGGATCGGCGGGATGACCGGGCGCGAGCCGGTGGTCACGACCAGTTTGTCGAAAGCGAGGGTCTGTTCGGCGGGGTCTCCGGCCTCGTCCAGCGCGCGGTAGGTGAGGGTTCTGGCGTCGAGGTCCACGGACGTCACGTCGGTGCGCATATGCATGGTCGCGCCGGCTTCGGCCAGAGCGGCAGGGGAGGAGTAGAACATTTTCTTCGGGTCGGATACGTGGTCGCCCACCCACAGGGCGATGCCGCAGGAGAGGAAGGACAGCGTACCGTTGCGCTCGAAAACATGGACGGTCCAATCGGGGTGCTCGGCGAGAATCGAGGTGGTGGCGAACGTGCCGGCGTGCGTGCAGCCGATGACGGCGACTGTGGTCATGAATGCTCCTTTGCTTGTGGACATGGCGTCTGATGCCATTGCCCTGAATCGTAGCGTAGAAGTATGGAGAACGCCGTGGCGGCAAATGTGAGGAAGATCACGTTATCGGTTTGATTCGACGGGGGGTATGGGATCCGTTGTGCACGGTGATCAAAGTTCGGCTGGGGTGCATTTCACGGAGTCGGCACATGGCTTATGGCAAACTGGACGGTAGCATTTTTTGAATCTTGATTGATTGAGGAGAGTGGCGTGGCTGAGAATCCGGATGACGTGTTGCATGTCGAGGGCGGCAAGCCTTTGAATGGCACGATCAAGGTGCGTGGCGCGAAGAACTTCGTGAGCAAGGCGATGGTCGCCGCGTTGCTGGCACCGGGCAAGTCGGTGCTGAAGAACGTGCCGGAGATTCGTGACGTGCATGTGGTGTCCGATTTGCTACGTCTGCACGGCGTGGACGTGGATGTGGACGGTGCGAACGGCATTGTGACCATCGACGCCTCGCGTGTGCAGCTGGCCGATGTGGCCGACGTGGATACACTGTCCGGTTCGTCGCGCATCCCGATCCTGTTTTCCGGCCCGCTCGTGCACCGTTTGGGTGAAGCGTTCATTCCCGCGTTGGGCGGCTGCGCGATTGGCGGACGTCCGATTGACTTCCATCTGGAGACGCTGCGCAAGCTGGGCGCCACGGTGGACAAGGAACACAAGGACGGCATCCACATCACCGCGCCCAACGGCCTGCACGGCGCGAAGATCCACCTGCCCTACCCGTCGGTGGGCGCCACCGAGCAGACTTTACTGGCGGCCGTGCTGGCCGAGGGCAAGACCGAACTGTCGGGCGCGGCCACTGAGCCGGAGATCATGGATCTGGTGTGCGTGCTGCAGAAGATGGGCGCAATCATTTCTGTGGACGTTGATCGCACCTTCCGCATCGAGGGTGTCAAGGAACTGCAGGGGTACACGCACACGTCGCTGACGGATCGCATCGAGGCGGCGTCCTGGGCGTCCGCCGCGCTCGCCACGCACGGTGACATTTTCGTCAAGGGTGCCACCCAGCCGGAGATGATCACGTTCCTCAACGTGTTCCGCAAGGTGGGCGGCAAATTCGAGGTGACGGACAAGGGCATTCGTTTCTGGCATCCGGGCGGGGACTTGAAGCCCGTGGCGATCGAGACGGACGTGCATCCCGGGTTCATGACCGACTGGCAGCAGCCGCTCGTGGTGGCCCTGACCCAGGCCAACGGCCTGTCGATCGTGCACGAGACCGTGTACGAGAACCGTTTCGGCTTCACCAAGCCGCTGGTCGAGATGGGTGCCACCATCCAGTTGTACCGCGAGTGCCTGGGCTCGCTGCCGTGCCGTTTCCGGCAGCGCAACTACAAGCATTCCGCCGTGATCTTCGGACCGACCCCGCTGACCGGACGCGACATTGACGTGCCGGACCTGCGTGGTGGGTTCAGCCATCTGATCGCGGCCTTGGCCGCGTCAGGCCCCTCGGACGTGCACGGCATCAGCCTGATCGACCGAGGCTATGCCGACTTCCGCGGCAAACTCGAAGCCCTCGGTGCCGACTTCGACTAATTCGGCCGTTCCTCGGCTCCCCTCTTTGAGGGGAGCCGCAATTCTGTTCTACAACAACCCGTCCGCCTCAAGTGCGGCGGCCATGCGGTCGAAGCATTCCTCCAGTAGCGGGTAGGGCATGGCGAAGTTCATACGCACGCAACCGCGCCCGACCTCGCCGCATTCACGGCCGTCTGTCAACGCCACGTTGGCCTTCTTAAAGAAATAGTTGGCCGGGTCGCCGATGCCCAGTGGCGAGAAATCCAGCCACGCGATATACGTGCCCTGCGGCTCCACATAGCGCACCTTGGCGAATCTCGTGCGCATCTGCTCGTTGACCAGCGCGATATTGCGCTCGATATATGCCATCACGCCCTCGAACCATGCCGCGCCGCCGTCATAGGCCGCAGTGGTGGCTATGGCACCGATGGTGGCCGTCTGGTGCTCGGACCATTCCGCGTTCCTCATCCATAGTTCCAGATCGTCCGGATTGGTGAGAATCACCTGCGCGCACTTGGTGCCGGGAATGTTGAACGACTTCGAGGCTGAAGTGGAGGTGAAAGCCTGCATGGCCGTCTGCCGGTTGATTGAGGCGAATGGCACATGCGTGTGGCCTTGGTAGACGAACGGCGCGTGAATCTCATCGGAGAATATACGCACGTCGTACTTGGCGGCCAGATCGGACAATCGCAGCATTTCCTCGCGCGTCAATACCTTGCCGATCGGGTTGTGCGGGTTGCACAGCACGAAGGCATGGCAGCCGTTCGCGAACGCCTGCTCAATGGCGTCGAAATCGAACAGCCATTCATCATTGCGCCCGCTGCTCTCGCCGGCGCCCGCGCACAGCATCGGAATCTCAAGGACCTCCACGCCATACAGACGCGGCACACTTAGGAACGGCATATAGGCCGGAGTCGGTACCACGATGGAGTTACCGGCGCGCACGATCTCGCGCAGGAACACTTCGAACGCCTCCAGCACGTCCGGCACCGGGCGGATGCACGTTGGATCCACCTCCCAGCCGTAGCGGCGCTGCCATGCGGCGCACGAGCGGGCGACCTCCTTCTTCCACGGGTCGGGAATGTAGCCGAGCGCGCCACGTTCAGTAGCCTCTTCGATGGCTTCGGCCACGCACGGTGCCAGACCGTAATCCATCTCGGCGATGAATGCGCCGATGCAGCCGGGGTAACGGGTCCATTTATCCGAACCGACCTGCTCCAGATCCTCGATGGTCGTCACGTCGATGTGATTGGCATCAAAGCAAGAGGTGCCGGCGGTTGTGTTGCTCAAAGTCGTTGACTGGGGAATGTTGTTCATGCTCATAACATGTCATTGTTCCTGGTACAGAAGGGCTGCTCAACGGTCTGGCTCCCCGAAATCGTGATGGCGCTCGCAAGCTTGCTTATCGCTGTGCGACTACTTGGCACTCAAATATTTGAGTGACGTGCGCTCGAGCTCCTCGAGCAATGAACCAAGCGCGGGACGATGGTCGCCGGCACGAGTCACGATGCCGACCTCGCGCGCCGCAAAATCGTCGGCAATGGGACAGGCCACCAGATCGCCCTGCAAGTTGATATGCGTATCGAGCGCCGGCACCAGCGAGACGCCCATACCAACCTCGACCAGGTTCTGCGTGGCCCAGTAATCATCCGTGCAGTGGCGGATATCCGGCTTGAATCCGGCACGGGTGGCCAGTTTCACCAAATTTGCGCGGCAGGTGGGGCAGCCGGCGATCCAATGCTCGTCTTTGGCGGCGGACAGCGGCACAGGTTCGCCGGTCTCCTCGAATCGTTTGGCGATGCCGCTGGAGCGGCGGACCAACAATCGCATCGGATCGTAACCCAGCGAATGGAAGGTCAGGTCGTCGCCGATGTGCAGGAAGTTCGGGATGCTGCTGTAGCGGAACACGGCGGCGGCATCGGCCTTGCCTTGGGAAATCAGACCGATCGCCTCCGGCGGCTCCATCTGAATCAGGCTCAGCTCGATGTCCGTGAACATACTGAGCTTGACCACGGTACGGGCCGCGATAGTAGAGCAGATTGACGGTGGGGCCACCAAATGCAGGTGATCAAACCGATGATGCCGATAATCCTCGACTTCACGGGCCGCCCGCTCCAGCCGATCGGCGATGGCCTCGCCGTGGCGGGCGAGCATCGAACCGGTGGCGGTGAGTTCCACACCATGCGAGGTGCGTTGCACCAGAGTCGAACCGCACTGTGCCTCCAGCTTTTTGATCTGCTGGCTGATGGCCGGCTGCGACCAACCCGTGGCCTTGGCCGTGGCGGAGAACGAACCATACTGTTCGATTTGCCACAACGTGACCAATGATTGGGGGTTGAGCGTGGCCATAGGTACCTCTTTCGTGCCTTTTCGTGCCTTTTCGTGCGGTGATTCAATTATGGCCGGGCGGCAGGATGTGGCGTGCGCGCCGATCGTCAGTCCTCGAACTGCTTGGCGAGCGGAACCATCAGCACGGTGAGCACGGCGAACAGGGCGGTGGTGATGAACAGCACGATGGCGACCGGCATTTGGTCGTAGGCCCAGCCGTACACCATCTGGCCGAGCGGCTGGGCACACATGCTCACGGCCGCGGCCATGGACATCACTTTGCCGGCCATTGCCTCGGGCGTACTGAGCTGGATGGCGGGCACGGCGATGAGATTCGTGAAGCAACTGGCGACCATCGTGCCGCAGGTGAATACGATCAGCACCACGAGTTTGGTCCATGCGTCGACCGGCAGCAGGAACACAATACCCTGTGGGACCATGGCCAGCGTAAGCGTCGCCATCAGCCCCGGCAGCCAGCGCATCGTGAGCTTGGCGGCGAACAGGCCGGCGATGAATGCGCCCGCCACGCCGGAAACACCGATCAGGCCGTCGGCGATGCCGTAGACAGTGGCGTCGAAGCCGAGCACTGTACGAATCGTGTACGGGAAGCCGACGCCGGAATAGCCGATAAGCACAAAGTTGAGCGCCGCCGCGAACAACAGCAGTCTGAACACGTTCGGCCGGTCCTTGATGAGGAATCGCACGCCTGCCTTGAGGTCTTCAAGTGGGGTGGGCAGCTCCTCGTCGCCGCGATCCGGGGCACTGAGGCGGATGAAGCATTCGAGCGCGGCTGCGCCGGCGAAGCTTGCGATGGCGATGATCATCATGAGACGGATGCCGAACATCGCATACAGCACGCCGCCGAGGAAGCTCGGCAGCAGACTGCTTAGTTGTTGGACCTGATTGATCACGGCCATGCCTTGGCGCATGGTGGTCGGGCCGTACTGCCGGAACATCTGGGGGAGTGCGGTCTGCACGGTCGGGGTTTCGAAGGCGCCGAGCACGGCGAGCAGCACCTGCATGGTGGCGATGGCTACGATATGGAAGCCCGTGGTGGCGAAGACGATGGCGCTCGCCAGCACGAGCACGGCGGAGATGGCGTCGAGCGCCACCATGATGGTGCGGCGGTTGACGCGATCGGCCAGCACGCCTCCGAACGGGGAGAGCAGGATGGTCGGCACGATGGAGATGGCCAGCACCGAGGCGAAGATGGTGGCTGAGCCGGTTTCGTCCAGCACCCACATCGACATCGCGAATCGCAGCATCACATTGCCGAACAGCGAGATGCCTTGTCCGGCGACCAGCAGCACGAAGTCGCGGGACAGCAGCGGGCGTTGGGTGGCGGTGCCGGCGATGTCATTCTCGGGTTTCACTGTGCTATTCATTCTGAGCCTTTCTCCGGCTCCCCTGCGAACGTCATCATGCCCTTCGCGGCGACCGTGATGAGCTCGTCATCGAAAATCGGCACGCCGATCGCGTCGAGCATGGTGGCCAAGCAGCGGATGCGATGCTCCATTTCGGGCAGGGTCACCGGGTAGAAATACGGCATCAGCCAATAATTCGGCAGCAACGAAAGCAGCTCTGCGGCCTCGCGCGGATACTCGGTGGGGATGGAGCCATCCTTGACGCCCGCCTCGATCAGCGGCAGGAAGCGTTCGGGCAGATGCTTGCTCCATACCTGCATATTCGCGGCGAACGAAACCGGATCGCTCAGCATCGGCATGGCGGCTCGCATGATCTGCACGTGGTCTTGCTTGGTCATCGAATACCGCCATAGCACGCGGAACTTTTCGAGGGCGGTAAGGTCAGTGCGATTCATGACGGATTCGTTGAAGTCGTCCTGCATATTGTTGTCTCGGTTGGTGAGCTCTTCGAGGATGGCTTCCTTGGATTTGAAGTGATGGTAGATCGCGCCTTTGGAGAGGTCGCCGAGCTCGTCCACGATGTTCTGGATGGAGGTGTGCTCATAGCCCTGGGCCATGAACAGCCGTTGTGCGGCGTCGAGGATGCGGGTGCGCGTCACCTCGGGGTGAGCGTTACGTGCCATGGTGGCCTCCCTACTGTGCTTGATGTTGCAGATCACTATAGATACCGACCGACGGTATGTATAGCGGTTTCGGCGAGCCTCCAACGATTCCGGCGATTGTCGCCTACCCTTTTTCGCTTGGTATCTTTCGGCTATATGCTGCCCCCGCCAGCAGGGGCAGCATATAGGCATACCAGGGCGCAAGTGTCGCCGTTCTCAGTATCCTTAGAAGAATGAGTCCTGAAGCCTTAAGTGAACTGATTTCCAGCATTGCCCACAACCTCGTCGCCGCCGGCCAGGCCGGCGCGTTGACCGACGAGCTGATTCCGCCCGTCGACAAGCTCGCCGTGATGCGCCCGAAGGACCGTGCGCATGGCGACTGGGCCTCCAACATCGCCATGCAGCTGGCCAAGAAGGCCGGCATGAAGCCGCGCGATCTGGCCGAGCCGTTCGCCGCCGCGCTCGCTGAAGCCGACGGCATTGCCAAGGTCGAGGTGGCAGGCCCCGGCTTCATCAACATCACGCTTGACTCCGCCTCGGCCGCCGCCGTGGTGGACACCGTACTCGCCGCCGGTGCCGTGACCGACGCCGACAAGCATCTCAACAAGGTCAACGAATACGGCCGCAACGACCATCTGGGCGGCCAGACCCTGAATCTCGAGTTCGTCTCCGCCAACCCCACCGGTCCGATTCACATCGGCGGCACCCGTTGGGCTGCCGTCGGCGATGCCATGGCCCGCGTGCTCGAGGCCAACGGCGCCAAGGTGGTGCGCGAATACTACTTCAACGACCACGGCGAGCAGATCAACCGCTTCGCCAAGTCGCTGGTCGCCGCTTGGGCCGAGGCCAATAACTTGGGTGAGGCCGGCTACCAGACCGAAACCCCGTGCGACGGCTACAAGGGTGCCTACATCAACGAGATCGCCGCCCGTGTTCAGGCCGAAGCCGAGTCCGACGGCGTGGACCTGACCGCACTGGCCCACCAGGATCAGGGCCTGAACGATGACGGTGAACCGCTCGGCGAGGCCGATACCGAAGTGCGCGAGGAATTCCGCAAGCGCGCCGTACCGATGATGTTCGACGAGATTCAGAAGTCCATGAAGGACTTCCGCGTGAACTTCGACGTCTGGTTCCATGAAAACAGCCTGTACGCCGACGGCAAGGTCGACGCCGCCATCGAAGAGCTCAAGTCCCGCGGCGACATCTTCGACAAGGACGGCGCCACTTGGTTTGAATCCACCAAGCACGGCGACGACAAGGACCGTGTGATCATCAAGTCCAATGGTGAGTTCGCCTACTTCGCCGCCGACATCGCCTACTACTGGGACAAGCGCCATCGCGCCGAAAACTCGGCCGACGTGGCCATCTACATGCTTGGCGCGGACCACCACGGCTACATCGGCCGCATGATGGCCATGTGCGCGGCCTTCGGCGATGAGCCCGGCAAGAACATGCAGATTCTCATCGGCCAGCTGGTCAACGTGATGAAGGACGGCAAGCCCGTGCGCATGTCCAAGCGCGCCGGCAACGTCGTGACCATCGACGACCTGGTCTCCGTGGTCGGCGTGGACGCCGCCCGCTACTCGCTGGCCCGCTCCGATTACAACCAGAACTTCGACATCGACTTGGCCCTGCTCGCCTCGCACACCAACGACAACCCGGTGTACTACGTGCAGTACGCGCACGCCCGCTCCAAGAACGTGGACCGCAACGCAGCCGCTGCCGGCATCAGCTACGAGGGTGCCGACCTGGCCCTGCTCGACACCGAGGCCGACGGCGAAGTGCTCGCCGCCCTCGCCCAATTCCCGAGCGTGCTCGCCACTGCGGCCGACGACCGCCAGCCGCACAAGGTGGCCCGTTACCTCGAAGAACTGGCCGCCACCTATCACAAGTGGTACAACGTAGAGCGCGTGGTGCCGATGGCCCTGACCGATCCGGAAACCCGTGGCGACGACGAGGCTCGCAAGGCCTTGGAGATTGCCAAGAACCCGGAGCCGGCCCGTGCCGCCGCCCGCCTGAAGCTCAATGACGCCGTCCAGCAGGTCATCGCCAACGGCCTCGACCTCCTCGGCGTCACCGCCCCCGAAAAGATGTGATTATGCCTATTTCTCCAATTTGGCCGGCCGCTACGGCTGTGAATGCCGAAGGCTCCATCGAATTTCATGGTCGTACCGCCGAATCGCTGCTTGACGAGTTCGGCTCGCCGCTCTATCTCATCGACACTGATGAAGTAGTCGCACGTGCTAGGCACTTCGTGCGCGCTGCCGCCGAAGCATTCAACACCTCCACTACGCACGTGAGCTTTGCCGGCAAGGCGTTCTTGTCCAAAGAAGTCGTGCGATTGGTCACCGAGGCCGGCATGTTTGTGGACACTTGCACGATGGGCGAGATGAAAATCGCCCTCGCCGCTGGCGTTCCCGGACGTCGTCTGGTGCTGCACGGCAACAACAAGTCCGATGAGGAAATCGCGCTGGCCATCGAACAGGGCTTCGCCAAAATCGTGATCGACGAGCCCGACGAGCCGGAGCGCGTTGCTGCCATCGCCCGCAAGCTCGGCAAACGCGCCCGTGTGATGCTGCGCGTCACCGTCGGTGTCCACGCCG